>Ga0335078_10011073_pt1 | contig 13369 bp, 10 predicted proteins | sample Lox_Sample_32_FD_206711 | JGI IMG/M metagenome (GOLD analysis project Ga0335078, IMG submission 206711) | Soil microbial communities from Loxahatchee National Wildlife Refuge, Florida, United States - Lox_Sample_3.2 | ecosystem: Environmental > Terrestrial > Soil > Wetlands | place: USA...
ATCGAGTCCTCTTAGGGATAAGTTGAACGCGGTATCCCCGAGATCGAGCGAGGGTTGCCCTTGTGTTCATTGACAAAACTGGAAACGGAGGTTATAGTTCAAATGCGTTATGAGCATATGCTCTATGATGTCCTTTGAGGATAAGGGTGTCGGAGCGTCGGTCTCGATTCGCCAAAGGGCGAACGGGGCGGGCTCCGAACACGTTATGCATAAAGGAGGTGTGCTATGGTACACACTGATATAGGACAGGGAACATTAGTTGACATAGAGAAAGCGCATGAAAACGAAAAAGTCCTGCTGGGGGGGTCGTTTGCGGAGACCGTAGCCGGAGCGGGCTCAGTGGTCCTTGCCATCCTCGGGCTCGTGGGTATTTTGCCTGAGTCCCTCCTTGCCGTATCCATCGTTGCCCTGGGTGCCGCTTTCATCCTGGAAAGCTCATCCATAGGGTCTCGGTTTAGCTGGGTCCTGAGACAGACAGCCCATACCTCCTTCGAAGTAGGTGAGGTAGGTGTCGGGATGACGACCCAATTCATAGGCGGTGCAGCAGGGATCGGACTCGGGGTGCTGTCACTCCTCGGGTTGGTCCCCAATATCCTGCTGCCTGTGGGGGTCATCATTTTCGGACTTACCCTGATCTCGTCGGTGGGAGTAAAAGCGCGACTCAACGACCTGGAAGTGGAGTGCGGCCAGAGCCACGAAATGGCCGGTAGAGTCATGCGAGAGGCTGTTTCCACGTCATCGGGCATACAGATACTCTTCGGGCTCGGGGCCGCGACGCTCGGGATCCTATCCCTTGTGGGCGTCTTCGCTCCCATAACCCTTACTCTCGTAGCCACGCTTGCGGTTGGGGGTGCCTCGCTCTTCAGCGGCGCCGCCGTCTCGGCAAGAATGTGGGGTTTTGCGAGGTTTTGCGATCTGCAGACCCATCCCGTGAAGTCATAGCGCAAGAGATGTGGGTGGGGGCGCCGGTTTGCGCCCCTTTCCCTGCGCTCCTTTGCGCACATGCCCGTACCGCCGGTTGGGGTGCAAAACGTTGACAAAAGATCGTGGCAGAGTCATATTTGGTAGGACATGTTCGATCTGGTGAGCCCTTTGCTCTTCGGCCTTGTCGGCAGCGTCCACTGCCTCGGCATGTGCGGTCCCCTGGTTCTCGCATATTCGCTCCATCTGAGCCCCGAAGGCTCAGCCAAGCGTTCCGGCCTCTGGCCGGGAGGGGCGGCGCACCATCTGGCCTTTCACGGGGGTCGTCTTCTCACCTACGGTCTGCTCGGAGCCTTTGCCGCAGGCCTAGTCGCCGTGCCCGGCTTCCACAGGGTCTTTGCGGGGCTAGTGAACGGCGTGAGCCTCGGGGGCGGCATACTGATGCTCCTCTTCGGGTTTTCCCTTGTGAGCACAAAAATGGCACGCTTTCCTTCCCTCTCCTTGCCGGGGCAGGGCCGCATCATGGGTCGGGCGTATGTTCAGCTCCTGGCTTCGAGGGGTCTTTTCTCGAAGGTCGCCCTCGGCGTCCTTTCGGGCTTTCTCCCCTGCATGTTCTCGTTTGTCATGATCGTGAAGGCCGCAGCGACCGGCAATTTATTGTCCGGGTTTCTCACCATGCTCCTCTTCGGCGCCGGCACGGTGCCCGTCCTTTTTTTCACCGGTATTTCCGCGTCTCTCCTCTCTTTCAAGCTGCGCATCCTCGGCGCCCGGATGGCCGGGGCCATGGTGATAGTCATGGGCGCGATGCTCATCCTCCGAGGCGGTAGGCATTTTCTCTGAGGTTCCCTTGCCTTCCGTGACAAAGTAGTGGACTGGAGACTCAGCTCTCAATAGAATGTAGACATAGGATAGGTACGGGCAAGATATATAAAAAAACTCGAGGAGGCATGTTCATGGCAAGAACCGGTCGTAAAAACGCCTCGTTGGTTGCTGGTCTGCTCATTTTCTTCTTGTCCTCCACATTGGCCTTGCCCCATCCGGCGCGGGCGGAGGCGCAGAACGTGCTGAAGGTCGGCAGCCTGGTTCCCTTGATGCTCAAGGAAGGGGTAGAGATCAAAAAGTGGCACGACCTCTTTGCGAAGATGATCGACGAGAAGGGCGGTCTGACCATCGGGGGGAAGAAGTATGCGGTGCAGTTCTACACCTACGATGTGGGATACATGGATTCGGCAAAGACCCTCGCCGCGGTTCAGAAGGCGATCTTCCAAGACGGGGTCAAGTATCTCATAGACAATTTCGGCGACGTCTATAACCTCACCGTCGTCCACGCCGATCAGAATAAGGTGCTCTATTTGGGCGTAGGTTTCGGCGATGAGACGGTCTCCACCAAGTATCAATATTTCTTCAGGCCCCTCGGCGGCTACTATACCTCCGCCACGAACTATCTCCTCGGCATGGATTTCCTCAAGAAGGGGGCGAAGACAGGCGTCGTCTGCACCGTTGACTCGGAGATTGGCCGCGTCGCGGCAGTGCAATACGGCGGCGGTGAGGCAATGGCAGGCCTGAAGATACAGCAGCCGATCTTCTTCGGCATGGACACGGTCGACTACGGTCCCATCGCGACAAAGATAAAGAGCCTCAACGTTGACGTGGTGGACTTCGGCGTGGCCGTCGGCGACCAGGTCGTCAACCTTATCTCCGCCCTCAAGGACGCGGGATGGAAAGGGGTTATCTTCCCCGGGGCTGGCATCAACCCCACCACGTTTGCAAACATCGTGAAGCGGGTGGGGAGCTACTTTGACGGCTCCGAGATGCTCTTTACGGACCCCAGGGGCATTCCCATCGTTGCCAACGATCCGGAGATGAAGGTCCTTCTAGACCGCTATGTCAAAGAATACGGGGAGTTCCATACCGAAGGGTGCCTCTGGCTCGCCGGCTGGTTTACCCTCAAAGACGCAATGATGGCTGCCCAGAGTGTCGACACCACGGTCTTAAAGGATTACATGGCAAAAGGACAGCTGACGCCCCTCTGCATGACAGGCTACGCCACGCTCTTTGCTCGGCCCGATATCAACCAGATCCGGACGGTTGACGGCTGCACCGCGGCCGGGAGGGGAGTCGTCAAGAATGGGAAGCTCGAGTACCTGGGCCAGATGACTTCAAAGGACAACTACATCGCTACCATCAAGTTCCACAAACTCCAGGATGTCTTTCAGAAGTACTGGGACCAGCATGGCAAGCCGAAATTCCCGAACGAGAAGAGCACCCTCGATTTCTCGGATCTGGCCAAGTAGCTCAAAGGCGCAAGAAGCATGCGAGGTCCCCCGTTCTTTGGGGGACTTCGCATGATCGAACAGGCAGGGCGGTCGAATTTGGCCAGGGCAGATCAACTGCCGGGCTAAATTCGCGCAATCATCGTCAAGGGTCCCTCCACTCTTGCTCTACCGGAAATGCATGAACAAATAAGTCCATACCCCGGTGATAAGGGAGATAGCGATTCCCAGGGGGATTGTCTTTCTGAGAATCTCCCCCTCTCTGCCCGCCGCGCCGACAAGGGAGGCTGCAATGGCCATCTTGAAGGGGCTCGATATGGAGCCTATGCCTGAGCCGACCATCATGGCGGACGCAAGGGCCTCCGGAGAGACATGGAGAAACTGTGCGATCTCGACCTGGAGCCTGCCGAAGATCATGATAGAGAGGGCACCGTAGCCGGTCAGAAAGGTCCCCACCCAACCGAGCACAGGCGCAAAGATGGGGTAGAAGCTCCCTGACATCGTCGACAGTCCCCTGGCGAGCACATAGGGGATGTTGTCTGCCCGGGAGATCGAGCCGCCTGCGCCTCCGTACCCGGTAAAGGCGATGATCTGTCCCATGGCGCCGAAGACCATCATGGCAGCCACCGCCTTACACGAGCTGTCCGCCGTGCTCTTCGCGATATCCCAAAAGTCCCTGCGTTTGATCTTGAAGGCCCAGACGGATACCGCGATGGCGAGAACCAAATAGGTGTAAGCATCCATGAGAGGTCTGATCGTCATCACGTGCGCCGGAAGGACCGAGACGGAGAAGACCAGCCTCTGGCCGGCGAGATGGCGCAGGGGAGAGTACATGTTGACTGCCGTCAGGCACGCGATGAGGATGAGGAAAGGGGCGAGGTCGGCGATCCTGAAGGCGCCCAAACCCGGCGCTGCCCGGGACAGGAAAAGAATTCCCGCAAGCACCGCAATGCCCGTGAGCATGCAGGCGGCAGAGGATGACACATAGACCACGAAGACGAGGACGAGGACCCCGCAGGCAAGGCCTGTACAGGAATTGAAGAGAACGTGCCCCTTTGCAATCTCCCGTTTTCCCACGACGAGGGGCAAGAGGATGCCGCACGCGAGGGCGGGGACCAGAGAAATGACAGCCGAAGTAAGCGCAAGGCTGCGGAGATCGAGGCCGGTCACGAGGGAGAGGATGAGCACGAACGCCCCGCCGAGACTGAAAGACATGATCCCAGCGTAGCCCCAACTCGCGAGAATGGCGGCGCTTTTGGCGGGAAGCCCCACGGCTTTGAGCGTGGGAGCGATGATCGGCTCCGCGATGATACCGGCGCCGGCAACGAAGTTCTCGATGCCGAAGCAGATGGCCGCCACCTGATGCATAGGATGGCGAAATCTCCCTGAAAGGCCTTCCACGATGCGGGAAAGCGCCCCTGTCCTGATGAGGAGAATTGAGAGCATGATGCCGAAGAAGACGATGAGAAGCATCGGGAGAGTCGTAATGACCCCGTCGAGGGAGCCAAGGAGGATTGTCAAGGGGGACGTGTGAAAAAGGGTGGCGGCAACGACCGCGGTGACGAGGAAGCCCCACAGGGACAGACCCAGGGCGGACATGTTCACGAAGATCACGAGGGCCGCTATCAGAAGGACAGGCGAAGCGGCGGCGAGGAGCCGGAGAAAGTCCGTTCCGCTAGGGTCCATTGCCACCAATCGAACCTGTCGAAGCCATGGATAGATTATGACAGGATTTGCAGGCCGCCATCAATGGGAAAACCCATTTGCGGGGCACGAATGGGTGTGTTATTCTTCTCTGACCGGAGATTCCTGACCTACGCGTCCTTGTGCATCGGGCCTGTCGGCCCGGGATGAACGGTTTTGAGCCGAACACGGAGGAAGAATGGGTTTCATGCGTCGCCACTGGTTCGATCTCGGTATCCTGTGGGCCGCGATCATCGGCGCATTTCTGTTGGCAGCCAGGCTGGAGCCCCTTTCTCTCCTCCTCTGGATGAGCCTCATCTCCCTCTTTCTTCATCAATTCGAAGAGTACCGCTACCCCGGCTATTTCCCGGGGATGGTAAACACGGTGATGTTCGGGAGCAAGAAGCCCGACAGGTATCCCCTCAATACGAATACCGCCCTCGTCGTCAACGTGGTTGTCGGATGGCTCTCCTACTTCCTCGCCGCCCTTCTCGGCGCAAAGGCTATGTGGCTCGCCATCGCGACCATCCTGGTTTCCGCGGGCAATTTCGTCGCCCACGGGTTCATCTTCAACATTAAGGGGAAGACGCGCTACAATCCGGGCATGGCTACGGCGATTTTCCTATTCGGGCCCATAGTGGTCGTATTCTTCTCCGTCGTCATTCGAGGGAACCTCGCGACGTTGGTTGATTGGGTTTTCGGCATCCCCCTGGGCATCGCGCTCAACTATGCCGGGGTCCTGAAACTGATCGACCTCCTGAAAGATGAAGAGAGCACGCATGTTTTCGAGGGTAGATTCGTGTCGCCCCGGACGGGTGGACGGGCTTGGAAAGGCTGACGGCCCGCGCGCCGGGACGTCGACTGTTTACTGAATGACTGCCTTGATTCGCCTCAGCAGCACCCTGCCCGTGGCGGTGCTGAAGCGTATCTTTCTCCCCATGGAGCCCCCCACATCGGAGCCTCGCAGCTCAAGGTTCCTGCCTTTGAGGATCCGCAGGGCGGTCTCTATGTTCTTCCTCCCCACGGTGTCAATGTTCCCTCGAGTACATTCGATCATGTCCGACCCGCCGAGAAGGCTTATCTCCAGCTCGCTGCCGCGGATGCCCCTCTTTTCCAACATTCCCAGCATGTAGAGGATGGAGGTGTCTACGTAGCGGAAGCCCTCAGGAGCCACTGACGGGTGGCCGCTCGGCAGGAGGGCATGGCAGATGGCGCCGACCTTGGCCCTTCTGCTGAACATGGTTACGGAGATGCAAGAGCCCAGTATGGTGGAGACTTCTGCCGGCTTCTCCCCCATGTAGATCTCACCCGGCATAAGGAAAACCTTCATAGGAGACTCCGGAGGACGTTCGTCCCGTTGGGCATGCACGGTCTCATTAAGAGGTATTGTCGTCTCAAACGCATTCGCGCTGAAGCCCATTTCGCCTAGCAAATATGCTAGGCTTGGGGAAGAGATGACCTCCCGCCCTGCGCCCTCGATGAAGAGAAAACAGTGAAGAAATGGGACGGAGGGAAAGCCGGCAGCCCAGGGAGCGAAGAACGACGTAGTCGTCCGTTATGCTTCCGACGGCTCCAAGTCGAGCCTTCTGGAGAGAAAGCTGAGGAGGTCCCTGAGGGCGAGGATACCCACGAGCCTGCCCCGGTCCACCACCATGAGCCTCCCCGAGCTCATCTTGTTCATTTTCTCCAGCGCCTTGATTGCGTCGGTGTCGGGTTCTATCGTGTTGACCTCGGTACACGTCGCCGCTATCTCTTTGACCGTGCGGAAGGCCCATTCCTCCCGGGGGATTTCCTTCAGCCGGTTTATGGTGACCACCCCGAAAAGCCTCCCCTCATCCACCACGGGGAACATCTTGTATGGGTACCTGTATATGTAGTCATCCATGAGCCGATCAAGGGTGACGGAGGGCTCGACGGTCACCAGATCGGACTTCATGAGCTGGCTCACGTGCTCGCCCTCGAGTGCCCTCTTGATCAACAGCTGGCGATACGACACGGTTGAGGCGCTTCTTAGGAACATGCCGATAAGGAACCACCAGACGCCCCCGACGAAATTGCCTGTCACGAATGTCACAATGCCGACAAGGATCATGCCCGCCCCGAAGGCGGAACCTATTCTCGTCGCTACCCGTGTTGCCCATCGGAGGTTTCCCTTGGTGCGCCAGAGGATGGATCTGAGCACGCGGCCGCCGTCGAGAGGGAAGGCCGGCAATAGATTGAAACAGCCCAGGAGCACGTTGATGTACCCGAGATAGCCGATAACTCCGCGCACGGGTAGGGGCGTTTCCGATCTCATCCCGAGGAAAGAGAGATAGAAGATCCCGGCAAGAATAAAGCTCGAAACGGGCCCGGCAGCGGCCATGAAGAACTCGACCCGGGGGCTCTGAGGCTCCTCAGTCATCTCGGATACGCCCCCGAAGACGAAGAGGGTGATACCGCTGATGGGAAGACCGTATCGACGGGCAACGAGGGAGTGACAGCACTCGTGAAAGACGATGGAGAAAAAAAGGCCGGCTGCGCCCGCGAGACCCATCCACCAGTACGTGCCCGGTGCGAGACCCTTATAGTACGAGGGGAAAAGACCTTGGGCCAGGGTCCATGTAACCAGAAAGGCAATGATAAGCCAACTCGCGTCGACACGGACGGAGAAACCGAAGAGACTGAAGAGCTTTATTTGCCGCCCGAACACCCAGAGCCTCTCTTTCGGGTCGTTTCGCTCATTCCGAGTGCGATCCCGGGAGCCGAATCCGACCCTAGAAAATATATAATCCGGCCAAGCGGCCCCCGCAAATAGCAGGTGATTCGGCTTGCGGTTTGTGGCAGAATAAAGCAACTTGGTGAGACACGAGAAGGGGAAGGGTACCCTTCGGCAGCCTCGACTTTTCCGAGGTCTACAAAATCGTGAAGGAGATGGCGTAAGGAAAAGGTGGGCGCCAAAAAGGGGACGTCCGAGGGGCAAAGGTGATCGGCCGCAAAGAGCGTGAGAGCCATGGGCGGATGGGCCATCATCCCCCATGACGGAGCACTCATGAAGGAGGGAAGGGTGGCGTTGGGGCGAGGTCGGACGAAAAGAATCGTCTATGTGGCGCTCATACTTGCCTTCTCCTATCTCTTCCTCTTCTACAATCTGGGAGCTTACTCCTTGAAGGAGCCCGACGAGGGAAGGTATGCCGAGATCCCCCGTGAGATGGTGGCTTCAGGCGACTACATGGTTCCCCATCTCAATTTCGTCCGCTATTTCGAGAAGCCGCCTCTCCTCTACTGGGTTACGGCCCTCTCGTATGACGTGTTCGGAAGGAGCGAGTGGTCCTTCAGGTTTCCCAACGCCGTCTTCGCGCTCCTCACGGTTCTTGCCACTTATGCCTTTGCGGCCCGCCGTTTCTCGGAAGAGTGCGCCTTTCTTTCATCTACCATGCTCCTTTCGTCCCTGATCTTTTTCGCCATGGCCCACATCGTGACGATCGACATGCTTTTTTCTTTCCTCCTTTTCGCCTCCCTCGTCTGCTTCCAGGAGTTCTACCTTTCCGGAAGAGAAAGGTTTCTCTATCTCTTCTTCACCGCCCTCGCCCTGGCAGTACTGGCGAAAGGGCCTGCGGCCCTCGTTCTTCTTGCAGTCACCATCGTCCTCTTCCTCCTAGCGGAGCGGCGGCTCTCATTCCTCAAGGAGGTGGCCTCCGCGAGGGGAGTCTTGCTCTTCGCCGTCATCGCGGTCCCCTGGTTCGTCCTCGTCTCCTTCAGGGAGAAGGAGTTCTTCCAGTTCTTCTTCATAGATCAAAACCTGGCGCGTTTCCTGACTACGAAGCACGGGAGGTCGGGACCGCTCTACTATTTCTTCCCCGTGCTCTTCGGGGGGCTCTTCCCCTGGTCTGTCTTTCTCCCCAGGGCTGTCGTCCGCCTATGGAATGCGAGGGAGGCGCGCCTCTTCCTCATCTGGTCTGCCGTTGTCTTCATCTTCTTCAGCGTTTCCGGGTCGAAGCTGCCGCCGTATATCCTCCCCATCTTCCCGGCCCTCGCAGTGGTGCTGGCCCTTCTCTTCGAGAGGGAAAGGCTTACCCGGGTCCGCCTGGGCCAGGAAGTCATTGTGTATGCCGCCTTCCTCGCGATCGTTGCCGCGGGTGCTCTTGCGCTCGGAAGCGGGCTCCTCGATCGCTATCTTTCGGAAGTGGCGGGGGCGCAGGATGCGGTACGAAGCGCGAGAAGCCTCTCTCTTTGGGTCTTCGGCGTATCCCTGGCCGCGCTCATTCTTCTTATGTTTAGGCGGGTAAGGGCTTTCGGCCCGCTCGCCTGGGTGCTCGCTGCGTACTCCTTCTTGATCCTTCTAGGCATCATGGTCGATGCGCGCCTCGTGGACAGGTTCAACACGACAAAAGGGCTCGCGACTGCGATCAACAATGCGGGGTACCTTGATGCCGCCATCGTAGACTACGGCTCGTTCGACGAGACCCTCCCCTTCTATACGGGAAAGAGGGTTTACCTGGCCGATTACAAGGGTGAATTGGAGATGGGTTCCGTCTACCCGGACGCGAGGGCATACTTCCTCAACGCGGACGGGCTGGTCCGCCTCTGGCGCTCCGGCCGGCCGGTCTTCGTGGTCTTTAAGGAAAGCCGGCTCGACAGGCTGAAAGAGCTGGGACTTGCGGGGTCAGGCCTTCCCCTTTGCGAGGAAGGGAGGTGCCTCATCGCAAACCGTGCCCTGGGAGGATAGGAGCCGGCCCGGTATTTTTTTTCGAGCGAACCCCAGATTCCCAGGCCCTTCATATCGTCCCTGTTTGCGGCCTATCTCGGTCGGGAATGATTTTGACATGAGGTTGTGTTTGGTGTAAGATCACACTAATATTGAGGGCATTTGCGCCGATAGAAGGAGGTGAAGATCCGGGCCAGCGCGAAGGCGCGGAAGGACTCCGGATCTAAGCCAGAAGGGGATGCGGCTGCCCGAAAGGGGAGACTCTATACGTTGGGGGAAGCGGATGAACAGGAAGCCGAAGATTCTGCTTGTTGACGATGACGCGGATTTTGTCAAAGCGAACAGTGCTCTTTTGGAGAGCGATGGCTTCGACGTGGTGACGGCTTCTTCGGGCACGGCGGCGTTAGGGAAGGTCAGGTTCGAACAGCCGGACCTTATCGTGCTCGATTTGATGATGGAAAACCACGACACGGGCTTCACCGTGGCCAAGGCGCTCAAGGCAGACCCGGTGTTCCAGAAGATTCCCATACTGATGGTCTCATCGGCGATGGAAAAGACAGGGTATGAGTTTTCCCAGGAGGCGGATGGATACTGGATGAAAACCGATGACTATGTCGCCAAGCCGATTGAGCCCGAGGCCCTTGTGACGAGGATCAAGCACCTTCTGGGAAAGGCCAGGTCGGCAGCTTGAGAGAGGTCTGTCCGGCTTAAAGGACATAGGACGGATGACCCGCGTCCTTTCCGGTCGTATTCCCGTCGAAACAGTTTGATTGACCCGGCGCAGACGCCCATTTGAGAGGAGAGAACTATGGATCAAGCTTCGGAGCTGAGAGAAGAGTTGAAGATAAATGAGATCGTCGAGCGGAAGGTCCTCGCGCCCTCGCTGGTCATGTGGAAGCTTTATGTGCCCGACATAGCGAAGAGGGTGAAACCCGGGCAGTTCGTCGTGCTCCGGGCGGACGACCGGGCGGAGCGCATACCGTTGACTGTCGCCGACTTTGACAGGGAGACCGGTCAGATCACGGTGATTTTCCAGGAGGTTGGAGCCTCTACGAAGAAGCTCGCGCGGTTCCAGCCGGGCCAGGCGATCCTCGACGTGGTGGGACCCCTCGGCAAGGCAAGCCATATAGAGAAATTCGGCACCGTCGTCTGTGTTGGCGGCGGCGTGGGTGTGGCGCCGGTCTACCCGATTGCCAAAGCCCTCCATCAGGCGGGCAACCAGATCATCTCCATCATCGGTGCCCGGTCGAAGGAGATGCTCATCCTCGAAGAGGAGATGAAGGCCATCAGCCACGAGCTCTACGTGACTACGGACGACGGCACGTATGGACATCACGGTTTCGTGACGGACGAGTTGAAAAGGCTCATCGATGAGGGAAGGAAGATAGACCTCGTGCTCGCCATCGGCCCAGTGGTCATGATGAGGGCCGTGAGCGAGGTTACGAGACCTTATGAGCTGAAGACCGTGGTGAGCCTCAATTCGGTCATGATCGACGGCACGGGCATGTGCGGCGGCTGCCGGACGACGGTGGGGGGAGAGACCAAGTTCGTCTGCGTCGACGGGCCTGAGTTCGATGCCCACAAGGTGAATTACAAGGAACTGATGCTCCGCCAGCAGATGTATAATCGCGAGGAGCGGCGCGCCAACTGGGACCACACGTGCAGACTCGAGGCCCAGGTGGAAGCTGCCCGTCCGAAGACCCGGGAGAAGATGCCCGAGCAGGAGCCCAAGCTGAGGATACAGAACTTCGGCGAGGTGGCCCTTGGATACACGAGGGAAAATGCGCTGCGTGAAGCGTCGCGCTGCCTGGGCTGCAAGAAGCCTGCATGCGTGGAAGGGTGCCCGGTGAACGTGCAGATCCCGCAGTTCGTTGGGAAGATGAAAGAAGGCGACTTCGAGGGAGCCATCCGCGCGATCAAGGAGACGAATGCCCTGCCTGCAATATGCGGCCGCGTCTGCCCCCAGGAATCGCAGTGCGAGAGCAAATGCGTCCTTGGCAAGAAGGGCGAGCCTGTGGCAGTGGGGCGCCTCGAGCGGTTCGCGGCCGACTACGAGCTGGCGAAAGGCGAGGTCACAGTCCCGGAAAAGGTCGCGCCCACCGGGAAAAGGGTGGCTGTCGTCGGGGCAGGCCCGTCCGGGCTCACCGTGGCCGGGGAGCTTGCCAAGATGGGACACGAGGTGACCATTTTCGAGGCCCTCCACAAGGCAGGGGGTGTGCTCGTCTACGGCATCCCGGAGTTCCGGCTCCCCAAAGCCATTGTCCAGCGCGAAGTCGACTATGTCCAGAAGCTAGGCGTGAAGATACGGACGAACACCATCGTAGGGCAGACCGCCTCGGTGGACGAGCTTTTTGCAGAAGGCTTCGATGCCATCTTCGTGGGCACGGGCGCGGGCTTGCCCTATTTCATGAATATCCCTGGAGAGAACCTCAATGGGGTCTACTCGGCGAACGAGTTCCTCACGAGGGCTAACCTCATGAAAGCTTATCTCTTCCCCGAGTATGATACGCCGATCAAGACAGCAGCGAACGTTGCCGTGGTGGGCGGAGGCAATGTGGCCATGGACTCGGCCAGGGTAGCCAAGAGGCTCGGGGCAAAGAACGTCTACCTCATCTACCGGAGGTCCAGGGCGGAGATGCCTGCGAGAGCCGAAGAGGCCCACCACGCGGAGGAAGAGGGCATCGACTTTCGCCTCCTCACGAACCCGGTGAGGATCATCGGGGACGACAAAATGTGGGTAACGGGCATAGAGTGCGTCAAGATGGAGCTCGGAGAGCCTGATGCCTCGGGCAGAAGGAGGCCGGTGGAGAAAGCGGGCTCGGAGCACGTCATACCGGTGGAAGTGGTGATCATGGCCATCGGCCAGGGTCCGAACCCCATCCTTACCCACAACACGGAGGGGCTCTCCTTGCGGAAGTCGGGCAACATCGAGGCAGACCCGGAGACCGGCAAGACGAGTAGAAAGGGAGTCTTCGCGGGCGGCGACATCGTCACCGGTGCGGCCACGGTGATCCTCGCCATGGGTGCCGGGAGGAAGGCAGCCAAAGCCATCGACGAATACCTGAAGAGCGGAACGTGGTAGGATAAGCCGGAAAGCGCAGCCGCGAACCCCGGTCCTGGCCCTTCAAGAAAAAATCCGAAGGGCCGGTCGCCGGTTTGCTTACGACTTTTCTCTATCCGCAGGCTCCGGCAGAAGCTTCCCTTCAAGGGATGTGCGTGGGTGCTCTCAGCGCCTTCCGGGAGCGCCCTGTCTGGTATCCCCCTTTTTTAGCCGATGACGCGAAAGGGTTTCTCGTAATGGAGAAGCCCCGGCCGGCTTTCGCAAAACTAAAACGGACGATCGCAAAAGAAGCGGAAAGAAGATGCCTTGTCCCGGCGAAATTGGTAGAATATAACGGACCCCTTAAGGGATCGCCCGGGCGCGGTCGTACCCTTTCGAGACAGCAGAGGACTTCGTCTTGTTTCGCGTTTGAGATCTCATGAAGTGAGGTACGGTGAAACTATCCATTATCATACCGGCATACAATGAGGGCTCGACCATCGGCAGCATATGCGAGAAGGTGAGGCAGGTCCGCCTGATCGCCGGCGCAGAAAAGGAAGTCGTAATCGTCAACGATGCTTCCTCGGATAATACCGAAGAGGTGGTCCTTCGATACGCTGAGAGTCATCCGGATCTGACGGTCATGTATCTCAAGCACGACACCAATAGGGGCAAGGGGGCGGCGCTCCGCTCCGGCATCCAGGGAGCTACCGGCGATTTCGTGATAGTTCAGGATGCCGATCTCGAGTACGATCCGGAAGAGTACAA
>Ga0335078_10011074_pt1 | contig 13368 bp, 10 predicted proteins | sample Lox_Sample_32_FD_206711 | JGI IMG/M metagenome (GOLD analysis project Ga0335078, IMG submission 206711) | Soil microbial communities from Loxahatchee National Wildlife Refuge, Florida, United States - Lox_Sample_3.2 | ecosystem: Environmental > Terrestrial > Soil > Wetlands | place: USA...
GCTGTGCCGCATGGCTCTGTGGATCGAGACAGGATGCTGGGTAGCAGCCGGCAGAAGGCGCTCCAGCGCCGCGTCGGTCAACTCCCGTCCCTGCTCCAAAGTCTCCTTGAGCATGACGGTGAGTATAACAAGAGCAGATTGCGGGTTTTTCTAAAGTACAAATCTGTTGTCCTGAGCGAAGTGATCGTCCGCGAAGCGGACGATCTCGCAGTCGAAGGACCTCGCGTTCCTCGAAAATCTGCAGCGGCAGAGCAGGGAGTTCCCTCCTAAGTATCATTGAGGTTGCGGTGCGAATACCTTCATTTGTCCGCGCCAATGACGGCCGCAAAGGGGTCCTTCGACTACGGGACTGCTTCGCATTCGCGAAGCAGTCCCTGCGTTTCAGGATGACATGTGGTCGAGCTGATGGCACGCGGACGAGCTTAGTCTCCTACGCGGCCACAGACCGCCTCCCGGCGTTTCCCACTACCGCCCGCACGATCCCACTCGTATCCGACGAAGGATAGACATCGGAGGCGCCTGCGTTCACCGCCGCCGTCCACATATCTTCGTCGGCGCAACGATGCGTGCAGACGATGGATGCACTGGGAAAGTCTCTGGACAAGCCCCTCACATCGGAAAGCGAAGCCTGTTCCAGATCGAGAATGGCAATGTGCGCGTGATGCTGGTCGATGCTGCTCCGCAATTCGCTCAGCGAACGCGCCAGATGAACGGAATCAAATGAATTGGATAAAGCGGAAACAAGCGACTGCCTCACCAGCGAATCGCTCTGGAGGAGTACAACATGGAGCGACGGCATAACATCCCTCTGCTTCTACCGCTGTCAAACGGCGGACCTGCCGTGGCAACTCTTGCCGGGCAAGCGCTGTCACGGACGTTGACAGTTACGAGCGGTAAACAGCCGAGGCGGCCTATTTGCGGCCGGACGGAACCTCGGACAGCGGCTCGAACGACTCAGCCTGGAGCTTCCCATTCTGCTTCAGCAGGATTTCAACCTTGCCTTCGGCCTGCTCCAGTTCCTTGCGGCAACTGGCCGAAAGCTGCATCCCTTCCTCGAAGAGCGTCAAGGATTTTTCCAGGGGAACTTCTCCCTTTTCCAGCTCTTGAACGATCTTCTCCAGACGCTGGAGGCATTCTTCAAACTTGGGCAATGGGGATCACTCCACAACTTTATTGTAATCCAGTTCGGGGACAGATTTGTCCACCGAAAAACTTACTTTACGAAAATTAACAATCGTCTACGCCGAACTGGCACGCGAGGTTCCCAGCGCTTCGAGAACATCCACCGCGGATGCATAGCGGCCGAGCGGAGCGCTGATCTGGGCGCCTTGTGCCATTTCGCGTGTGGCAATCAGCATCTCGCGGGCAATGGCAACTCCTTCTTCGCGAGCCGCCTCCGGGGTCTGAGCGCGGGCCATGCGTTCCAGAATGGAATCCGGAACCGAGACGCGCAGCTCGTTCTTCATGAACTCGGCATTGCGCACGCTCACCAGCGGCCAGATTCCCGCCACCACTGGAATACGAAAATGTTCTATGCGGCGGACGAAATTTTCCAGCAGACTCAGATCAAAGACCGGCTGCGTGACCACGTACTCGGCGCCCGCCTCCACTTTGTAGGCGAAGCGCCGAATCTCCTCATCCATGTCTGTCAGCCCCGGATTTGCGCCCACGCCGATCACAAATGAGGTGCCGGTGCCAATGGGATTGCCGCCCAGATCGAGGCCGCGGTTCAGGTTGCGCACAATGTTCACCAGGCCGATGGCGTCCACGTCGAAAACCGCCGTTGCGTCCGGATAGTTGCCCATCTTCGGCGGATCGCCGGTGATGCAGATCAGATTGTGAATACCGGTAGCGGCAGCGCCCAGTAAATCCGACTGGATGCCCAGCACGTTGCGGTCACGGCAGGTGTAGTGCAGGATGGTCTCGATGCCGACATCCTGCTGGATGAGCAGCGCCAACGCCTGATTGCTCATGCGCGCCGAGGCCCGGGGACTGTCCGGAATATTAATGGCATCGACGCCCACGGATTTGACGAAGCGTGCGCCCTCCACTTCTTTCCGAATATCTATGCCCTTCGGAGGAACAATCTCCACCATGGTCACGAACTGGCCAGCCGCGAGCTTAGCGCCGAGAGCGGATCGTGTTGCCAGCGGAACCGTCGGAGCAGCGGCGACTTTTGCCGGACTGGCCGCCGGAGACGCCGCTTTGGCCCGGGCTTCGCCCACCCGCAGGGCCGCTTTCATGACCCGAATATGGTCCGGAGTACTGCCGCAGCAGCCGCCCACCAAGCGCACCCCGGAGGCAACGAATTTGCGGGCGTAGCTCGCCATATATTCGGGCGAGCACAGATAGATGTTTCGACCCTCGACCGAGCGGGGAATGCCAGCGTTCGGTTGTGCCGCCAGCGGAAGCGAGGTGAGAGCGCGAATGCGCTCAATCCCGTCCAGCATGGCCACGGGGCCGACGCTGCAGTTGCAGCCGATCACATCCGCGCCCCATGCTTCCAGGCGGGGCGTGAAAACCTCCGGAGTGGAACCGTCCAGGCAGTTCCCGTCTTCGTCGATCGTAACCTGGGCCACCACGGGAATTTTCGGATTTACCTCACGGGCGGCCAGGATGGCTTGATGAAGCTCCTCGGTGTATCCGAAGGTTTCCAGGATCAGCAGATCCACCCCACCCTCCGCCAGTCCCGCAATCTGCTCGCGGAAGGCGTTGCGAGCCTCTTCGAGAGACGTCTTGCCCAACGGTTCAATGCGGATTCCCAGCGGTCCGACCGAGCCTGCCACCCATGCATCAAAGCTCTTGGCTGCTTCTCGCGCTAATTTGACGCCGGCGACGTTGATCTCGTGAACCTTGCTCGCCAAACTGTGTCGTGCCAGGCGAAACGAGTTGGCTCCGAAAGTGTTGGTTTCAATGATCTCGGCGCCCGCCTGGAGGTAATCGTGGTGAATTCCACGAATAAGGTCAGGTTGGGACAGATTCAACTCGTCGTAACAGCGGTTTATGAAGATTCCCTTGTCGTACAGCAGAGTCCCCATGGCGCCATCGCACAGCACGGGCGACTGCTTAATCTTCGTGATTACGTCGTGAGCCATCCAGCCCAGAATACAAGATGACTGCCGGTTTTGCATTTCTGGGAGAGCCGACGGGGGGTCCGATGGGTTCTGGACGCGTGCCGGCTGCGCGGATTTTCTTTGTTTCGGGCTCTGCTATAATCTCGCTTCTTGCATCCAAATCTTTGTCCCTCATGCCTTTTGGAGTCCCAGGTTTGAAAAAAACCTCATTTGCCATGGTTGGACTCGTAGCCGCCCTTGTGGCTACCGGGGCCTGCGGCGGGAAGAAGTCGAGCAACCCCAAGCATCAGGTGAGCGGCCTCAAGTTCCGGGCCTTTATTTCCAATTCTCTATCGCCAAGCGGAGGGCCGCAGTCTCCGGTGATCAACATTGTCGATGCCACCCAGGACCTGCTTTCCCGTGCGACTATCAGCCTGGTAGGCACGGTGCAGCAGGCAGGCATGATGACCGTGTCCCCCAGTCTCGCTCTCACTCTGGTTTTCAGCCCCGCCGATGACACGATTGCGGTCATCGACAATGCGGCGGAGAGTGTCGGAAACTCCCCGAACGGAAGTACCACGGTCTCCAGCTTCGCCTTGCCTGGCTCGACGGAGAGTATGTTCGTGGCCAAGGATAATGCCACCGCCTACGTGGCCGTGCCCACCACCCCGGTCACCGGACAATCTCCGGGGGCGGTGCTGGTTCTGAGCCTGACGACTGGGGCGATTACGGCGTCGATTCCCGTGCCCGCCGCTCACTTTGTCGTGCCCAGCCCCGACGGCAACCACGTGCTGGTGTTCAGCGATAACTCCGATGCGATCACGGTGATTTCGACCATCCTGATTGGTACCGGCCAGGACCCGAGAACAGTCATCGCCGGTACCGCGCAGAATCACTTCGACCGTCCGGTTTGGGCGATCTTTACTACCAGCAGTTCTGCATATATTTTCAATTGCGGCAAACAGTGTGGCGGCGCGGCGGCCAGTGTTTCCACCTATAACATCGGCGACGCCGGACCCGACTCCACCACGCCGGTCAGCGCGGCCACGTACGGACTATTGAACGGGACCACCCTGTACGTGGCCGGCACACCTCCTCATACCCCTTGCGGCGCCGGTACGGCTGCCCCGACATGCGGGACTCTGAACATTATCGATACCGCTTCTATGAGGGTTATGAACCCCACGCCGATCATCATCACCGATGGCTATCACGATCGCATGGATATGGGTTCGAACGGCCAATTGTTCATTGGTTCACACAGCTGCAGCAACGTGAATGTTACCGGCGGTGAAGTGCGGGGCTGCCTCTCGATCTATAGCACCACCGCGTCAAAAGTGATTATTCCACCCCAGATCGGCGATGCCACCGGCATACAAGCCGTCCCCGGCCGTAACGTAGTTTATGTTTGCGAGGGCGGAGTCTTTCAGATCTTCGACACCACGACCGACCTGCTTCTGGTGCAGAATCAGAATGTCCGGGTCGTGGTTGTGGGGTATTCCACGGACGTAAAGATCGTCGATCCCCCTCCCGATTAAGGAAACACGCGGGCGCGGTTTCCTACTTCCCCGGTTCTAGCATAAGCTGGTGCACGGTCGCCCGCTTCACGGCCGGCGGCGAGAAGACCCAGGGAAACGTAAAGTTCGTATACCACGCGTCCCATTGATCCATATAGTTCGGGCTGAGAAAGTTTCCCGCTTCGCCGGTCACCAGATTCAGGGTCGATCGATCCAGATCGGCCAGGTCATCGGTGATTCGCTCGGATGGGCCGTATTCGCCGGTTACCGCTTTCACGGTATAGGCGCTGCCCGACTGCTCTTTCCACCCAGGACCGGTCCAGCGGCTGAGAAGCGGAACGTGACGGAGGACGGGATTCTGTATTACGACCGCATTCGCTCTGCCCCACTTCCAGGAGTTCAAGTCTTTCGGCGCATCCAGACTGGCTACGGCGTTCTCCACGGCCGCGGTCAGCAGTTCGTCATAGCTGCCGTAGGTATCCGGCAGCCAGCGTTTGGGCTGGCGTTGAACCAGGTTGTCCAGCCACACGGTTTCCATCATCCAGCTGTAGCTTTTCCAGTTCAAAGTGGCTTGCGCCTGCTTGGGATCTGCAGGCGCCGGCCCCAGCTTCGGCTCCAGCAGCAGCCGTGCTAACTCTTCACGAGTGCGCACTGCGATGGTCGGCGCTGCCGAGCCGGCAGTCATCCGCCCATCCCATTGCCGCATGATGTCGGCCGCGGCCTTGGCTCTGGCGGAGGGGTGTTTGGCCTGGTCGACGGCGTAAACAAAGCGCTCGGAGAAAAAGTGATCGGCTTCCGAATGAATATCGGTTTGCAACGCCAGCATGTCGACCGGAGAAAACTTCTTCCCGGACTCCAGCACCTGATAGATGCGCGCCGAACGCCACGGCGCCTCCCACTCGGCGCTGATGGAGTAAGGATATTTGTCGGGAGCGATTCGGCTGTTGGCCGTAGCGAGAATGCCCGAAGGCGAGTTGAACGCGCTCGGCAGCTTGTCGAACGGAATATAGCCGGTCCACTCGTGGGCATCATCGCTGCCGTTTTCCGGCAGGCTCCCGTCACCCGAAGCTCGAATCGGAATCTTCCCGGTGGCGTGATACCCGATATTTCCATCCACGTCGGCGTAGACGACATTTTGTCCGGGCGCGTCGAAATTCGAGAATGCTGCCTGAAACTCCTCCCAGTTCTGCGCCGAATCGACGGCGAAAAACGGGTTGCGAATTCCGTCGTAGAGAGTCCAGCGCAGGGCAAGTTTCCGCGTCTCTCCTGGAACCAGATCGGTGACCACCGGACCGTGGCGGGTGAGCATCACATCCAGCACCTCGTCAGCCTTGCCCTTCACATGGATGACTTCGCGACGATGCCCGGGTTGCTTCCATCCGTTGGGAGTGAGGTACTGGCCGGCCAGGTTGAAAGTTTCCACGTAGGCGTCTTCCACGGTCGGGCCGATGTTGGTGAATCCCCAGGCAATCCGCTGGTTGTGGCCGACGATGACGTATGGGTAACCCGGAAGCGTCACCCCGGCGGCGTCAAAGCTTCCGCACGCCCCTGGGCAGCGCAGATGTGCGGCATACCACAGGTTGGGCATCTGGTGACCCAGGTGCATATCGTTTGAGAGCAACGGCTTTCCTGAAACCGTATGTGCTCCGGATACTACCCAGTCGTTCGATCCCAGCACTTCCGGCGGGTCGTCGAAAAATCCGCGCTGCGGACCCAGGAAAGAAAACAGTCCGGCCTGCAGGACGTTTGCGTCGCGAGCCGCGCTGTCGTCCGACAGCGCAGCCACCGAGCTGTCCGGTCCCGAATCGTCGTCATCATCGTCGTCTTCGTTGGTATCTTTTTTTTCGAAAGTAGGGCGCGATGCCGTGGGGGGGCGGTCCCGCCACGACGAATTCACATACAGATCGGCGGTGAGCTCGGGGCCAAGTTTGGCCAGAATCTTCTCCCGCGTCAGCGCGTGGCGCGGGCTGGTGCTCAAGTCTTCCACCATGTATGCGCCGATGAGCGCCGAGTCTTCTGGAGTCCACGGCTTCGGCGAGTATCCCAGAATGCGAAATTCGACAGGCAGGCGATTTCGATGGGATTCAATGAAGGCGTTTACACCGCGAGCGTAGGCCTCGAAATGCGGCCGATCCTCGGCGCTGGTCATCTGCACCGTCTTCTGCGCGGCCACCCTCAACCCCAGGATTCGCTGCTGCCGGTCGTGCTCGAGCTGACCCTCGCCAACAATCTCCGCCAGTTCGCCCGCCGCAAAACGTCGCATCCCGTCCATTTGGAACAGCCGGTCTGCGGCGGTGATGTATCCCTGGGCGAAGAACAGATCATCGAGGTTGGCGGCCTCGATGGTGGGCAGACCGCGCGGATCACGGCTCACCGTCACTGGGGCGGCAAGGCCGGAGACTTGCAGTCGCCCATCCAGTTGTGGCACGGCAGAGTTCGCCACCGAATAGAGCCACGCACACAGCCCTCCTACAGCTACCAACAAGACGCCGAACAGCCATGCCAGCAAGCGGGGAAGCCGGGAACGAGAACGGAAAGAAACCGGGGTGGTGGTCGCCATGACGGATTCATGATTTTATGACTTGGCGAGTTGCAAGACAACGTTCGCAATCCCGAGTTGTCATCCTGAGGGGGTGGGCTTCCGCCCAGCGGAAGCCAATGCGTCGAAGGACCTCAGGAGGGTCGAGGTTTTGACCGCAGATAAAAGGAATTCTCTCGAATGGAGCAAGTGGGAACGCCTTTAAGGGGCTGACGTGATGGACAAACGCAAGGGGTCAAACGACTGCGTCACCGCTTCGCATTCGCGAAGCCCTCCCTCCACTCGGATGACTGTGCGCTTCCGTTGACTTGCCTCTCTTCCTGTGTGAAAATCCGCGCGTAAATGCCCACATCCAGTGTCTGCTTCAAGCCCTGCTACCTTCAGCGTCCGGTGCTGGTTCCATGGACATAATTAAGCACGGGCTTCTCTTCCTTCCTGCGATCCTGGCGGCGATCGCCGGCATCAGTGACTGGCGCTCACGGCGGATTCCCAACTGGCTGACCGTTTCCGGCCTGTTACTGGGAATCGTGGTGAGCTCGGCGCTCCGCGGGTGGCCGGGCGCGAAGGACGCATTGTTAGGCGCCGGACTCGGGCTGCTGTTGCTGCTTCCCTTCGTCCTGATTCGCAGCCTGGGTGCCGGAGACTGGAAGCTGGTGGGCGCACTCGGAGCTTTTCTCGGACCCCAGCACCTGCTGGTAGTGCTCTTCGTCACGGTACTCATAGCCGGGGTGATGGCACTGGTCCTGATTATCTGGAAAGGCCGAGTGCGGCAGACGCTGGGCAATATCGGTCGTATGCTGGCGGCGCTGTTCAGTTTTCATCTTCCGGGAGCGGAGGTTTCTCTGGAAAATCCGGATGCGCTCAAAGTCCCGTTTGGCGTGGCCGTCGCGATCGCCGTAATCCTTTACACGGCCGGACGTTTGCGGGGCGTGGTTTGAGCCGACGCTTTCGCAATCGCCGGCAGCAAAGACGAGACAGAGATCTATTTCGTCAAAGGCAGCAGAATGGCTCCCAGCAGATCGGCGTTGCCATTGCGTTCCAGGTGCGGGTACCGAAGGCCGTCATGATAGGGAATGGAATAGGTCTTGAAGAAGCCGGCATTCTCCACGAGCAGATCGATCGGCGCATTGCTGTTGTGCGAGGCGCGCAGGGCGTCACGTAAGACATTACCCGACCAACGCCTGCCGTTCACCGCCACCAACTTCATCGTGGGACCGATTCCGGCAACGTACGCCGGAGATCCAGAAATCACGTCTTGAAACCCGCCGTCCTCCCGCAGCCGGAAGCCGAGCGAATAGAACGCATCGGTCGATTTCCGGACCTTGGCCGCGGCCTCGACATACGCATTCGGCTGATCGGTGTAGACCAGCCGCCAGCCGCCGTTTTCAATTCCGCCGAGTGGAGCACGGGCCGAAACGGCGTTCACGCGCTCCCGCAACAGCTTGGCCCAATCGTACGGCGATACCTGGTTGAGCGCATTCACCACATCGTCAAAGGTGTAAGGCACGACTTTGGGTGGGCCGCTCGCGCCTCCGAAAAAGAGCCTGCAGAAGTCGTCGAGCGATTTTTGACCGTTGCTTTGGCGGCGGATCGCCGTGTCTACCTCCAGCCAGATCAACTCTCCCTCGGGATAATAGTCAAGGCCCCGTCGCCAGTTCATCCATTGTGGGCCTTCGAGCCGCAGAGTCTGGACGGAACGGGCGGTATCTTCGACCGGGCGCCAGATGCGTCCACTACGGTGGTCAAGCGCAGCCGCAGTTTCTGCCAGCGACTCGCGATATTGCTCTGGCGACCAAAGCCCGCTGCGCGCCGCCAGCACGTCGCCGAGATACTGGGTCAGCCCTTCGTACACCCAGAGCAGGTCTCCGATCATGGGGTCCTGGTAGTTGCGAGTGGCCAGGCCCGCCGGCCGGCGGTACTTCCCGTTCCAGGAGTGGGTGAACTCATGCGGCAATAAATCTGCATCGAGCAGGTGCAGTGCCGGATCGTTCAGAGTGCGCTCTCCAACTCCGTTGTCGCTGGATTCATGATGTTCCAGCCCGCGTCCGCCGACTTCGTCGCTCAACGTAAGCAGAAAGTGATACTGGGTGTAATGGCGGGCGCCGAAGAGCGCGCCAGTCTCCGCAACCAGCTTACGGTACGCGGCTTCATCCTGCTCCGTCATCGCCAATCCAGCTTCACTTTCGCTCACCATATCGATGACGTGCACCGGGGGCTCTCCCGGCTTGGTCAGTTCGATGCGGCGATAGTGGTCCCCGGCAATGAGCGGCGAATCGACCAACGTGGTGAGCGAGACGGTTTTGAAGTGTACGACGTGTGCGGCCGAAGGCGCGTCGGGCTGCGGTGTGAGCGCTGTCCCAAACTGCCAACCCTCCGGTGGCTGTACGGAAGCGCTGACTCGCACGTCGTCGGAGCTCGTGCCTTGCGGATAGAGCACAACCTGGTTCCAATTCAAATCGAGGACATTCGTCGAAGCCGAGGCTCCGCTCGAGCCGGCGACTCCGGAAGAAGTAATCTCGTCGAGTGAAACCGCCAGTTCGTGCACGCCATTCGGAACCTGCACATGGAAGGCGTACATGTCAACGGGATCGCGCTCCCAGTCCAGGGTCTGGCCACCGGCCTCCATCTTGAGGCCAGTCAGGTTGACGATCGGTCCGGCAGGCCTGTGGTTTCCCGGAATCCACTTAGGATAGACGAGGGTCAGCGCTCCCGGCTTAACCGGAATCGTCAGATGCGCGTGATAGAGATTGCGCGGCGCATCAGTGAGATCCACCAACAAGCCAATGGATTGGGCGTAAGCGAGGCTGGAGATCAGCCCAAAGTTCAAAGCCACGGCGACACTAACCAGCGATCGGCGCACGAGATCCCCCAGGTAAGGTAAGCCCGTGAGATTAACCAAGAGAACGCACTCCGTGCAAGTCCGATTGCCATCGGAGGTTAGCATGCATAGGTCCTTCGCGTGGCGAAGGATTACACTCTAAGGGAGGATGACTATTTCTTATCGGTCATGGCCGCCGAGTCCGGCTTGGCGGAGAGGCGGCCGATTTCCGCCAGTTCCTTGTTGGCCTCGGCAACATCCGCCGGTTGCGTGGCCAGGTGCAGATATTGAGTCATGTGGTCGGTAGCACCGGCGTAGTCGCCTTTCTGCATCAGCACCATGCCGAGTAGATATTCCATCTTCGGAATCTGGTGGCTATCGTCCACTCTAAGTCCCTGGCGCGCGCTTTTCTCCGCGGCATCGAAATTCTTGAGGTGGAAATTAGAGACACCCTGAAAGAAATAGGCGCTGGGAAAATCGACGGGATTCAGCGCGAGAAGCTTGGTGGTGGCATCCAGCACTTCGGGCCACTGGTTGGCATTGAATGCCAGGCCCGCCAGCCCTTCGTAAGGATTCACGTACTTAGGGTCCGCCGCCAGCGACTGCTCAAACGAATGTTTCGCAGCCGCCGGATCGTTCTGGTGCACCTGCGCCCTTCCCAGATCGTTCCACGCGGCCGCGTACTTGGGATAAATCTGCACCGCCTTTTCGAAGGACAGTTGCGCCTGCTCCCACTTGCCTTTCTTCTCCTCCTCGCGACCTTTTTCCAGAGCTTTTTTCGCCGCGGGAGGCGCCAGAATACTGGTTACACTGATGCTGCTGCCCTCGACATGCTCCAGACGATGCAAGACCACCCGGCCCACATCCGTGCTCTCCAGAGTGGTCATGCGGCTGCTCAACTCGACGGAGCTGGAAGAAAAACCGGCGAGCACAGCTTGAATCTCGCAGTCTTGCCAGTCGCGCGACTGCTGCAGGCTGCTGCGAGGCGTCATGATCGAACTGCTGGCGTCGCTGAGATCGGCAGTGCTCGAAGGACTGGCATCGCCGAACTGGAAGCTGAACCCGCCGCGGCGGTCGGTGTAGGTCACGGTGTGATGCTGGCTGTGACAGACGGTTTGAATTGCAGCCGGTTCCGACAGCTCCGAGCCGTCGTCGATTGTCACCTTGCCGGAAATGAACACGGCGCTGGCGGGATTTTGCGGAATGACGGCGTTCGATGTCCCCGGCATTCCGATCCCGGAACTGCTTCCGGTTCGCGTCCCTCCGCCCGCCGTATTTCTCTGTGCAAGCACGGCAGTGGCAAGCAGAAGCAGGGACAAAAGGCGGATACCTTGCGCGGATTTCATCCGACGCCCCCAGACTCTGAGCGAATTATAGGCCTCGAGACCTGCCCGAACCAGAAACATTCATCCGTCAAACCGCAGTTTTTACCCAGATTTTACAAAAATGGCACCCACAGGACTGAGGCGGGGATTTATTGGGAAGGATTGCGAATACGGGTTCAGAGTGAGGACGTTCTACTCCACATACGGTGGCAGCTTTTTCCCGAGCAGAGAAGATAAGCCATGTACGCGACGATGCCCAGATTAATGACCAGAATCGATATGTGCAGCAGGCTCTGGCGGTGGATGAGTTTGTAGATCTCGAATGGCAAGTAGATGGAACCCGAGACGAGCGCGATCCACTCGGCCCAGGCTCGCGCACGCCAAAGGCCGTATGCTTCCACAAAGCGAAGAATCGAGTATCCGATCGCGGCCGCCGCCACCGCCCATAACTTCGCGTCGGTTAACGTATCGGACCAATTCAGAAAGCTCTGGGCAAAGTGGTGATCGGGGCTGATGTGCAGTATCCGGAGCAGGCCATCGGCCACGTCCCAGGGGTCACGGCCAACCAGGAAGAGCACGCCGAAAGCGGCCAGCAGGACCACCAACCCTTTGGCCATCTCAAAGGAGGCAATGCCGCGGAGCACATGCAGGGAATGATTGTGTCCGTGGGGCACGGGTTCGACTCGGCTCTGCACAATCGTACCCATAATTGATTATCGTCCGGGCTGCAACAGCAATTGTTCCTGAGCTGTAAATATTCGGTTACGCATCAGCAAAGTACTCACCAGCGAAGTCAGGCCGGAAGCGGCGAAAATCATCGCCAGTACCACAAACTGGTAAATCGCCGCATACACCGGGCGCGCCCCAGAGAGTAACATGCCCGCCATCAGCCCCGGAATCCAAACAATGCCCAAGGACCGCAAAGAATCGATCGCGGGGATCAGGCTGGCTTCAACGGACGCTTGTACGTAGGGCGCGACGCTGCTGGTTGCAGCGGCGCCGAGCGCCAGAGCCGTTTCGATCTCTCCTACATGGGCGAGCACATCCGCGCGCAGGCGATTCAACGCCACGCCGTTCGTGTTCATGGCATTCGCTATCAACATGCTACCCACCGGAACCAGAGTGGTGATCGTGGTGTCGATCACGCCCAACCAGGTCATCAGAGCAATGATCAAGCCGGCGCCGCAGGCCACGGACCAGGCGGAAACCGGAAACGCCCCCGGCATCCCTTTTGCCCGGCGGGCGGAGATTGCCCCCGCTGCCACCATCATTGCGGCCAGCAGAAGCCCGCTGGTCCAGCGCGGTCCGCGGAGCAAGAGCACCAGAATGGACCCGACCGCAACAATCTGCACCAGGCCACGCACCATCGCGACCAGGGCGTCGGCCTCCAGACGAATGCCGCGCCGGCGAGCTAGCACCACCACCACCGTGGCGGCCAATCCGGCCACCGCGGCCTGTGCCAGGCCGCGATCCAATTGGTTGCTAAAAAGAAGTTTAAGCATTCAGCACCTGGTTTACAGGACCGATACGGACAATCCTTCCTGCCTCCACCAGCAATGCCCGCCCCGCTAACCGCCTGGCCTGTGCGGTGTCATGGGTGACTATTATGCACGTCAACCCCTGTTCTTGCACAATTTCTCGAATGAGCGCTTCGACCTCTGATTTAGAGGATTCATCCAGGGCGGAAGTGGGTTCATCCAACAAGAGCAAAAGAGGCGAATTTGCCAGGGTCCGGGCCAGCGAAACTCGCTGCGCTTCTCCCCCTGAGAGAGTGGCCACGTTACGACCGGCGTAGCCGCTCAATCCCACCCGCTCGAGCAATCCAGCGAGGGCCTCGGAGGATACGGACTCTCCCCGTTGCAGAGGCCCGAAGCGCAGGTTCTCCTCCACCGTTCCCGGAAACAGATACGGCCGCTGCGTCACCATGCCTAGTTTTCTGCGCAGCTCTCGCGGCACAACTTGGCGGTAATCCATGCCTTCCAGATAAACCGTGCCGCTGGTGGGTTCATCGAGGCGGTTCAGCAGCCGCAGCAGGGAAGTCTTTCCCGCACCGCTGGGACCAACGATGGCCAGCATCTCTCCGCGGAATACATCGAAAGTCGCATCGGCAATCAAC
>Ga0335078_10011075_pt1 | contig 13368 bp, 13 predicted proteins | sample Lox_Sample_32_FD_206711 | JGI IMG/M metagenome (GOLD analysis project Ga0335078, IMG submission 206711) | Soil microbial communities from Loxahatchee National Wildlife Refuge, Florida, United States - Lox_Sample_3.2 | ecosystem: Environmental > Terrestrial > Soil > Wetlands | place: USA...
CCCTTCGACTTTCTCACAGGCGATCCTTATGACATGCATCCGCTCAGGTATACGCTAGTTCCCCTCATTGCGGGTCTTCGATGGCATGTCACCGGTATCGGAGGCCCTTGGGTGCTTCGCGGAAATTATGACCTTACATTTCAGGGCTCTGTTACCGCAATTCCGAGCGGACCCGAAACACATTACCTCTCCTACATTATGGGTATTCGGCGGAATTTTATTCCGCACAAAGAGGCAATGGCGCCTTACATCGAAATGAAAGTTGGGGTCGGCAATATCGACGCGAAGGGACCCAAGGGAGTGGCTTATGCGCAGGGAGAGAATTACCCTGAGTTCACAATGAGCGTCGGCAGCGGAATACGCTTCAACATCAATCGTCGTTACGCGTTTACCGCCGGCCTCAATTACATGCATTTATCAAATATGGATTTATCCGAACACAAACCTACGCCCACGGATCCGCATTGGGGCCCAATCAACTACGGGATTAACGTTCTTGGGCCGATGATCGGGATCGATATCCAACTGCGGCGGCATGAAAGAAGCTCCCAGACGCAATAGCACCGGGTGCCGTCACCGGTTCAATGAGTGGGATCGCGACTTGTCGCCAATAGTCGGTTTTTGATCAGCGAATCTCCCGCGGGAGCTACTGCCCGTTATCGGCGCGGCCTCGCAAGAGCGAGAGTCCCTGCGCTCCAAGCGCCAATGTGCCCAGCGTAGCAGGATTCGAAGTATCCGGTTTGATAGAAGCAGGCCCTGGCCGGTCAGCATTCGCCTGGCCCGTAGTTTTGCCTGCGACGACGGGAGTGTTAGGAATCGTTTCGTACGCGTAGCCGGTAATCACCGCTTCCCGGCTTGCGATGTTTACGTTGAGGCGCACCCATCCGTAGTGCGTCGCTCCCTGAATCGAAAACTTCACTCCTAAGTAACGATTCTGGACATTTCTCCACTGACCTACATGAGCCGTCCTGCTGGATGTGGCGGAGACGCCCCACAGCAAGATATGCGTCCCAGCTTGGAAACCCAGCTTCGAGCCGATGTTCACGCGCTGCTTGAGCGCGAATGCGGCCTTGTCTCCGCGAAACGTGGAATAGCCACCCACCGCATTCGTCTGGAGACCAGACATCCAGATTGCGGAGCCTCTTCCTGAGGTCGCCCAATAGAAGGATAGATCGTTCACGCCGTCATTATTTATATCCAGTGGGAAGTGGGTAAAGATCGGGATGTTCAAGTTGGCAGGGGTATAAACGATCTTCGCCTCGGCCGGTTGCACCAAAGCCAGCGCCCCAACCCCAGCGGCACCCGCTGCGAGCGCATACATGTTGAGCTGACGGTGAACTGAATCAGAAATGACCGTTGGATTGCGGAGTTTAGAAGATGACATGATCCACCTCAAAAGCGCCCCATTATGGTTCGGCTTTTGATTACGAGTCAAGTCGGGATTTGTTAATTGTTTTTAACAGACGGTAGCACTCGAAATCACCCGTCGCTACGGTGTGACTCCGAATGCGACGCCACAGCCCTCCGGGCTGCAGTTCGGACTTCCGCCGGAGAATGTCGTTCCGTAGAGGGTTCCGGCGTCGACGATCACACCGTAATTCGGACCGGATCCGGCCGGGCCATTGAACGTCCCTACCAGGCCGAAGCCAAAGCCCCCTCCGCTTTTTGGAGTGAGTTCGAAGACCGTCCCGCAACCGTTGCCGTTGTTGCACGTCAAGTTGCCGCCGCCGCTGGTTGTGCCATACAGGTTTCCCTCGGTATCGAATGTCAATCCGCCCGTGGGCTGACTCCCTTTTAAACCGTTGAGACCGTTGAAAGTGTGGACAACCTGCAGCTTCCACTCCCCCGAATTGAACGTGAGCTCGTAGACCACGCCACAACCGCTTTGCGGACAAGCGAACGATCCACCATCAAAGGTTTCCCCGTAGAGATTGCCTGCGCTGTCCAGAGTCACTCCGCTGCTTGGAGAACCACCGTCCAATCCGTCAAAAGCTGTAGAGGATCTGTTTCGTCCACTGACCGCCGGTGGAAAGCGTCATCTCAAATACAGTGCCGCAATCGCAGGGCGGCTGCGTAGTGCCGCCGCTGAAAGGTGTACCGAACAAATTACCCGCCTGGTCAAACGCGAGCGCGTTGGGAAATCCGCCGTCTGTGTCGCCGAGAAACGTGTAAATGATGCTTTCGTTCCATGGTCCGTTCGGATTGGGCGACAGTTTGAAGATGACGCCATTGCACAAAACGACGCATCCGCCGCCAGCCGCTCCGTAAAGATTCCCGGCAGTATCGAAGATCACTCCTGTGCCCGGCTGTTCTGCATCGGTGCTACCGAGGAATCTAAATAGGATGCTCTCGCTCCAGCTGCCATCCTGGTTCGGCGACAGCTTGAAGACGGTTCCGCAGCCAGCTCCGTTGCAAACTTCCGGATTGCCGCCCGAAACGGTTGTACCGTAGAGATTGCCGGCTGCGTCGAAGACAAGAGAACCCGAGGGTCCAGCGCCATCTGTCTCGCCCTTGAATTTGTAGAGAATGGTCTCAGTCAACTGGCCGTTCGTGTCTCTCGATAACTCGTAGACGGTTCCACAGAACGGCGTGCTGAGTCTGCATGAAGTGAGGCCTCCGCCTGAAGTCGTCCCGTAAAGATTACCCACCGCATCGGAAACCAGGCCGCCATTTGGTTGCGAGCCGTCGGGAGCGCCACGGAATTTATACACTGCCCCAGATTTCGCGGCCCACGAGGCCGAAGCGAAAACAAGACACATTGCCACAGAGAAGAGGGTTCGGGGTAAGGGCTTCATTTTGTCAGCCGAAAGGTCAGCGAGAGGCTACGCGAGGTGGAAATACCGCATGTCTCCGAATTGTAAAAACTTTGTTAACTCACACCCTGCTAATTGTCGGTAGACAGGCGTTATCCCTGTCTTCGCCGATGACGACTTGGGTGCTGGAGACACTCAGGCAGCAAACGACGGTCGCAAGACAGTCGCGCTACACTGGGTCCGATGAAGCTTCTGCTCGCGGTGCTGTTCGCTTTTCCTTTCTTTCATGCTTCGCATGCGCCCCCTGTCTTCCGGACACGGATCGACACAACCGCCGGAAGCTTTGTCATCGAGATACACCGCGATTGGTCCCCGAAAGGTGCGGATCGCTTTTACCAACTGGTCCGCGAGCATTATTACGACAACTCGCGCTTCTTCCGAGTCGTTCCCGGGCGCTGGGTTCAGTTTGGTATCGCTGGCGATCCCAAGGTCGCGCAAGCCTGGCGTCATAAGACTATTGCGGACGATACTCTCAAGGTCCACAACCAACCCGGCTACATCGCCTTTTCCAACACCGGCCCGGGAACGCGCTCCACGCAGGTTTACATAAACCTACGGGACAACTCTGCCGTCAACGATTCCGAACCCGCTTTCGCTCCCTTCGGCAAGGTGGTTGACGGTTGGGATGTCGTGGAGAAGCTCTACGGCGGCTACGGAGAAAACTCCGGTAGCGGAATGCGCGCCGGGCATCAGGACAAACTATTCGAAGGCGGCAATGCCTATATGGACAAGCAATTTCCTAAACTGGACCACCTCGTTCGCGCGACGATTATTCCCGACAAATAGGTCCGGCGCCCGCCCCTGAAGGATGAGATCGGATGGCGAGGGTTGTTGAGCAGATTTTGAACGTAGTGGGATCATTGCAACGGATCTGCACATTCGACCGCGCGGATCGAGCGGCATCTTGCGTCTTTACCGTTTCGGCGATTACTGCTAACGCCTGATTGCGGCAGTTACCGACTCCTGTGGTTGCAGTCGGGATTTTTACCGGCCACCGCCGAGCGGGGTCAGGCCACTGACCGACGCTCGCACCTTTGTGAACGGCTTCAACCCCAGTGACAGGCTGTAGACCGTGCCATCATCCGCCGAGCCGCCGAAGTAACTGGTCCCATAGAAGTCTCCGTTGGTGTCTTGCATCAGCGAACCGAAGTAGTAGTAAAAACCTTGAGCAAAACTATGGACCGTGGTCAGAACCCCCTCGGGAGTGATCCTGAAGATTGTGCCGGCTTGATTGACGCCGCCCCCGAGAGTGGTCCCATAAAGATTTCCGTCGCTGCCTGCGATGAGCACAAAAGGGCTGGCGCCGTCTGTGCCATTGAAGCTGTACAACGTGGTCAACGTGCCAGTTGCAGTCATAAAGAACACGGTCCCGTCGCCGTTCGCTCCGCCTCCGGCCGTAGTTCCGTAAAACACGCCTTTGCTAACTTCGACCAAAGCTGGCGCCGGATATGCGCCGTCGGTGTTATTGAAGCGGTGCAAAGTGGTCAGCGTGCCGCTGGGAGTGATTTTGTAGATGGTACCGCATCCACCTCCGGCACAGGTGGACTTACCGCCTGCGTTCGTGGTCCCGTAAAGGTTGCCGTCACTGGCCTCAATCAGTCCTCCGAGAGGAAACTCGCCGTCAGGACACCCGGTCTGGTTACAGAAGTTGTGAAGGGTCTTGAATCGTCCACTGGGACTGATGATGAACACCGTCCCGCAACCGGCTCCCGATTTGCAAGCGCCGGCTTCGTTCGCGGTTCCATAGAAGTTCCCGTTGCTCGCGAGCAGAAGCGACCCATACGGGCTCACGCCGTCGGTGATATCGAAGCTGTGCAACGTGGTCAGCGCGCCGCTGGCCGAAATCTTAAAGATCGATCCATAGTTATACAGGCCGCCGTTTTGGGTTGTGCCATAGAATTTGCCATCCGGCCCTGTCACTAACGTCGAGACGGGATATTGACCGTCGGTGCAATTGCTTTGCGCGCAGAAATCGTAAAGTGATTTCACCCCGCCCGTCGGTGTAACCTGGATCACATTGCCGCTGCCATAAAGTCCGCCATCGATCGTGGTTCCATATAGATTTCCGTCAGGCCCCTGCACCAGACCGGCGTAAGGGTTGGCACCATCCGTTCCAGTGAAGCTGTGTAACGTTTTGAAGTTCTGTGCGGCGACAGGTATCCCGCTTGCAACACACACCAGCAAGACAGCACATTGCATCTTCCACCCGCTAATTCTGCTCATGCAATCCTCCGGTTCGGTATTCTCCAGCTTATGTGGCAGTTTTTCTTGGGACAGTGCGGTCCAAGTCACTTGGAACTGCGGAGCACGTGGATCCCGCGCAGGTCGCGAGAATTATCCTCAGCGTCCGAACCGGCGTCAAGCGGGAATGGAAGGCCGTTTTGTTGTGGTTTAGAGATTTCTGTCGTTACCAGCAATTGTGTCGACGTGCTCAGTTTCCAAGTTTATGGCTTTGGAACAATGCTGTGGCAATCGCATCTCCTTCAGCACGGCAGCCTGCACCATTGGGATGCAGGTGGTCTCCACTGTCGTAACTGGGGAGCAGTTGCGTTGGGTGACTCGGATCCCGTAAAACCGCGTCGAAATCCACCACCGCGTCGAATTCACCGCTATTCAGGATCCAAAGATTGACCTTCTGTCGCACGCTTTCTTTCTGTGGAGTATAGAAAGTGATGGAGGGCGCGGGCGGCTCCAAATCCAAAAACGACTTTTCGAACGGTGGATTCGTCGTGCCGATGATTCGAACGCCTCTCTCATGTGCGCGCCTGATAAGCTGCCGATAACCATCGATAATGCGATCTGCATCGATACTTTCGGTTGCAGGTGTCAGAGAGCCTGGAAAACCGATGTCATTAATTCCGATGCCAACGACCACATACTTGACGCCCGATTGCGCAAGCACGTCACGTTCGAAACGTGTCAGTCCCGCTTGCCCGAGGACTGACCCAAATCGGCCGCCAACCGCCTCCACAGGGCTGTCATTCAAGAGTCGGTTCCCGATGATCCCCTCATTCAGGACGCCGGTTTCCGATTTCCCGTTGGCGTTGTTCTGTAACTGCCGCGCCAGTTCGTCGGGCCAGCGCTCGTTGCTGTCCGACTGGGTGCCATCCCCGTCCGTGAGTGAGGAGCCAAACGCGACGATGGCTGCTCCGCGAGTGGAGGTCTCTACATCCACCCCAGTTAGGAATGGCCAGGTATGGATTTTGTTTGCCACCGGAAACTTCGCTTCTGCCGTCAGGTCGCCGATCTCCGAAGAGACATAACTTGTCTGTTTGGCGAGCACATGCGTCGTTTTTGCCTCGGTGCTCACCGGCAGAAAGAGACTGATCGCCAGATCCGACAAGGGCGGCACGCGCAATTCGACTGGATCGCTCACCACCGTCAAGCCTGCAGCGATCGTCGTGGACGATTTACCCTCAAACTTGAGGGTCCGGTCTGAGGTCGGATCGATTTCCGCTCCCTCTGTTCGACGGGCAATGTGCGCGCCGCCGATCTGTATTGGTTGGCCGCCGTATGTGTTCGAGACCTTGACCCTGAGCCTTGTTCCGCCAGCGCTTATGTGTACGACAAGTCGTAGAGTTTGATTTCGAAACTGCTGGACGTGCCCCGGCATGGGCGGTTGGGGAGCCGTCGCCCAAGTTCCGATCCACTGCTTTCCGTTAGGATTCCTTGCCGCTGCTGGCAGAGACAGCAGTCCAATGAGGCTGCAGCTAACGATAGTGACAAACCATCTCCTCACGGCGTCGCTCCAAAGCGCGTTACCTGCATGAATGGGTTAGACGATAGCTCGCCGTTCCCGTAAGCACATTCGCGTTAGAAATCCCCGCTGAACCGTCCGAGCTTTCCGGGAAGTCACGGTTGTCAGCCGCGGAAATCATATCTTCTCGGTGACGTACCGCGAACTTTCTTGGGGGTGCGCATAAGTCCTAATGAACGAGCAAACCGAAAGTAGGCCGTCTTAAGCGCCGTAATCACGCGTTTACGAAGCTTTCATTCGCGGCCATGTAGCAGATGTAAAATCGAGGGGTCTTTCCGAAGGATCGCGTTTGGCTCAGGCCATGCAGACACCGGCAGATCTCACACAGGCACAACTTAAAGCTCTAATTCGCCGCAACAGGCTGATAATTCTTCTTGTCAATGTCGTTTCGGTTTTGATTGCTGTGTATTTTGCCGGAATGGTCTTTAAGTACTACCACCAGGTTTTGAGCTTCTGGGGTGTGCCGGGCAAGCAGATGGACGCCCTTACCGCGGCTCTAATGGCTGTTCTCTTCGCTGCAATGACTGTATCTGCGCTTCTAGGGCTGAAATACGATCTAGTCTCTGAACAGGTTGAATCGTCGATTCCCAATTTTATAGACGTTCTTCTCGTCTCAACCGCTGCTCTGGGATTCGGCAGCTACCTTGCCAAACCAGCGACCCAGCAGGCCATTCGCTATTTCTATCTCGAAATCTATGCCAAGCTCGACGTAGCGGCCCGGCCTTAGGCGCCGTGGCTCTCGCGCTGATCGGACTCTATGTGTTCCACCTCAAGCGCACGAACCTGCTCGTTTATGCCCGCGTCGAGATTGCCTTTGCGATGACCAGTTGCTACGTCGCGTTTGACAAGTTGCGCGAAGGCCTCACGATCACCGTCCTGACGGTATTCGCCGCCGCAATCTATATCGTTGTCAGCGGGCTTGAGAATCGTCGCAAAGCGCTCGATGAACGAGAGACAGAACGCGCTTCGTCTCTTCGATTCCGATGAGCTTCCGCCAGGCGCCACTGTTGATAGGGGTGAGGTCACCAGGCGTCGGCCCTCATGGATCACTATGAGGAGTAAACGGGACAATTCACAGAGGGACTTCGCGGCCGATCGTCCCAGCTTGACTCGGAAATCGATTTTTACAAATTAGTGACGTATCCGTGACAAACGGCTACGCAGACCTCACTAGAGTTGTATAACGCGTAAGCGTGGGAAGTGATTCCCGCCTGCGTTACCGTCTAACATCCGCCTCGAGTCGAAACTTCCGTTCAAACTAAGGAGATTCTGCAATGCAACGACCGTATAGTCGCCATCTCACGCTCATGGCGGTGCTCGCGCTGGTTTTTGTTTTCGTATCAACTTCGGCCTTCGCTCAGTACACCTTTACCCTGCTGGACTCGGACGTCCCGGGCCATGGGCAATTTGACTCGCTCCTCGTCAATGGCTGGGGACTGGCGTACGGTCCGAGCCAACCGTTTTGGGTCAGTGACGCAGGAAGCGGTTGGTCCACCCTTTACGACGGAAGCGGAAATCCGCAAAGCTTGCAGGTCGTCGTGCCCGGGATCAACGGCGGGCAAGGCTCACCGACAGGCATCGTCTACAACTCATCCCGGAATTTCAAGATCGATACCTGGGCTTCCACTTTCATTTTTGCCACCTTGGACGGCACGATTCAGGGCTGGTCGTCCTTTTCCGGGACCACTTCTTTGATCGGAGCCAGCAACTTCCGGGCGGTTTACACCGGACTCGCAATCGACGCAGCCAATGACATGATCTATGCCGCCGACATGGCCAACAACAAAGTCGACATGTACAACGCAGCCTTCCAGTTGGTGGGATCGTTTACCGATACCGGGCTGCCGGCGGGCATTGTTCCGTTTGGGATTCAGGATATCGGAGGCCAGCTTTACGTGACCTTTGTGGCTGCCAACGGTGGTCCGAAAGCGGTGGTGGATATTTTCACCGAGCAGGGAGTGTTCGTGAAGCGGTTGATTTCCGGTTCGCCCTTGAACCAGCCCTGGGGAGTCGCGCTGGCGCCCAGCAACTTCGGCACGCTCAGCAACACGATCCTGGTTTCCAACAACACGAATTCGGGGACGATTAACGGGTTCAACGCAACCACGGGGAAGTTCGTGGGAACGGTTACTGGCGCCAACGGAAAACCAGTTGTCATCAATCAACTTTGGGGCATCCTGTTCGGAGGAGGAAGCAGCGCGAACGGTCAGACGAACCAATTGTTCTGGACGTCCGGTCCAGACAACAATTTGCAAGGTGCGTTCGGCTACATCGCACCAAAGTAAGATTCGCTAAAAGCCTTTTTGCGATTGAGCGCCCACTCACTACACACCGAGTGGGCGTTTCTATTTTGGGCACAGGAACGCTGTGCACTGCTTCGGCCTTTTCCTCCGCTCAATTTCTTCTCGCGTTCGTTCACTAGACAGTGATGCTGCTCTCAACCCATGCGCAATTCGCAACGCGTGTCGCCGTAGCATTTGCTTTTACAAAAACGTGACAACGGTTTGACACCCACGTTGGTTAGAAACTTCATCCTAGTCCCGCTCCCACTCGTAACCCGGTCCTCCTATCCATCCACCGCCGGCGACGGCCCTAACCCAAGAATCAGGAGCAGAATTATGCCCAACAAAACTAAGAGCAGTACTATCTCGAATAGGCGTACGTTCCTAAAGAAAGGCGCAGAAATCAGCGCGGCGGGAGCAGGGTTGGCTCTGCTTCCCACCTCGCACTTGTTTGCACAACTTGAAGACGGATCCGGAGGTTCTCTCTCCCAAGGGGATGCTGCCCTGCTACGGTTCGCCGCTGCCGCAGAGATTTTGGAAGCCGATTTCTGGCTGCAATACAACGAACTTGGGGGAATTCAGGACAACATAGTTCGGGGCGGGAGTGGGAATCCAAAGTACACGCAAGCTCTTTCCAACCTGGACGACGATTTCCCGCAATACATTCACGACAATACTGCTGACGAAATTACGCATGCGGACTTCCTCAATGCCTATCTCGTGTCGAAAGGAGCGAGGCCCGTTAACCTGGACAAGTACCGGACTTTGACGGGAAGCAAGGCGACTGGATCGAGTGGGAAACCGCGACTCACCAATCTGATGCAACTAACTATCGATAGTAGTTGGTACACGCGGTATCGCAATGACAATCAAAACCCGGATCTCGACCCCAACTTCGTTTTTCCGCAAGCTGTGCCGGATTTAAACAATGGGCAGTTCACCGCCATTCCCCGAACCGACGACGATCTGGATCCGTCGGACCATCTGCAGGCGATTGCCAACACGGCCGCGTTCCACATGCCCACGATCGAGCAAGGTGGAAACAGTCTGTATCCTTCCATGGCTCAAAGGGCGTCGAGTGCGGAGGTATTGAGAATCCTGATTAGCATCGGCCCTGCCGAAACCATGCATTTTCAAACCTGGTCCGACATTGCGGCCGACGTGGTGTCGCCTCCATTCGCGCCGCTAACCGATCCTACCAACGGCCTGACATTCCCGGATCTGGACGATCTCGATCAGCGGGCAGTTCAGCCGAACCGGATTATGCCGCAACCCTGTCCTTTCATAAGCAAGAAGCTACCGCGCTGCTCCATTATCCGGCCCACGATGTCGCAGGGAATATCGATGAGAGTTGTAACGTTCCTTACCGATATGGGCCTGTTTATCGGACAGTCGCAGGAGTTTTTCAATGTTCTGAACGGCCTGGCAAGGGACGCTGACTCGGCCCAACGTCAGTGCTCGTAGTCCACCATTAAAATGAGGCGTCGTTCAACGGCGCCTCTATATTTTGTTCGAGTTCAAGAGCGAGGCTTGGCGATATTGCGAGAAAACGTTTGCTATGGATCGCAGTACGATTTCCCCTAATGTCGCAGTTGGCGTAACCCTTGGCCCACGTCATTCGATGAGAATGATGGTTATGGGGCGTGGATCGAAGGTGTTATGTCCGAAGACCAGTGGCACGCACTTTGCATCCAGATCACGACCGAAAAGGATCCACAAAAGTTCCACTTGCTGATTGAGGAGATGCTTGCCCTGTTGAAGACAGAGCAGGACGAAATTAAAACCGATCTGCGGAAGAGTCTTGCGATGCATGTCGGCGAGGTCGATTGAACGATTGAGACGATCCGATCCGTACCATGCGCCGCGCGGCTGCGCGTCACGATCTCGTCTGCGGCGTTGCTGGATTCGAAAATCCGCGCCCACATTGTGGACACCAAATCAGCCCAAACTCCAAGCGAACGATTTCATTTGGCGATATGGAATAGTTGCAGGCTGGGCACTCGGTGTACGGGGAACCGCGAGGCTCGATGGGATTGTTCGTCATGCGGCGTTGCTTAAGGCAGGAGGCATCTGGCGGCGTTCGATGACCATGGGCCAAGCGCGGCAGCAGAAGCCCCCAAGCCTGTCGCAGTCGTCAGACTAAAAAGCGTCTCCTGTGGACGACAAGCGTCAACAAACGCCACCACAATCGTTAGGTCTGGGTGCTCAACTCCTTGCCCGTTTTCAATGGAATTGTTATCGGAGGATCCGGCTTTTCCGCGGCGGGAGGCAGAATTGGTGGCGACCGCCTGAACGTTATTTCAGACGTGAGAAGCTGGCCAACCGTAACTCGACGCGAAGCGTGAAGACAGGGCTACGCTCACGCAACTCGGGCGCGGGTCTTGCGAGTCTGTCCCGCTTCCGACGCGGCATTCAGTTCACCTTCGGTCTTGATGCGCGTAGCCTTGCAGATTTCTTGCGCCATTTTCAGCCCAGCCTCATTCACATGCTTTGCGCCATCTGCGGACATCGCTGAACTGGCAGCCAGGGTAAACAACAGAGCATCTTCCTGTCGGTCAAAATAAAGAACTACCTGACTTGCTGCCATACTGTACTCACCTCCAAAGATGAACCCTTACCCGAATGATAGGACGATTCCATTCGCGCGGGAGTTTACCCTTCTGGTGCGAGCAAACTCAGAAGTTCATAAAAATTACAGTGGGAGGCGAGGTTCCCGTTTAGCGGATGGCGGGTGCCCATCTTCTTAGTGAATGCTCAGCGGCCTTCCATCGTGAGCTGGCGGATTTCCGGCTCGTCCTGCCCGATTGTGTCACCCGCTCCGAGCCTTTCTTTGCAGACCTATGTGCCCCGAGTGCTGGCACAGTCCGACGGTGAATGGCGCATATCGGGTTGACGCCGGAACGATTCGGAAGCGGGCACGCTATACAGTTCTCCCTGTATTTTGGCGTTACTTTGCTGTGAATAAGCTGTTGAAACTGTGCGGAACGTGCTCACGCGGCCCGCTATTGTCAAGCCGTCTGTGACCCTAGGGGCGATTTCGACGAGGCGGCGGAAGAGCGGTCTTTTTGGCTTTTTTCTTCTTGCCGGGTACTTTGCCGATTCGAGGATCTCCAGCCAGAACCAACTCACAGGCATGCAAGGATGACTCTTCAAAATCCCCCGAATCCATCGGCAGTAGTTGCCAGCCCGTCACCTTCTTGCCAAGAACTCTGATCGATCGCATGTTGGGGAACTCTTGGCGCAAGCTGTCGTGGTGTTCTACCGTCGTTGCGAGCCACACCCCGTTGTCATCGGCGTGACTGGGCTTGTCCCGCAAGATGAGAACGATTTTTTCCTCCACATAAACCGCCAGGCATCCGAACATGGGATGGGTTCGAGGCGAAAGCTCGGTTAGCGCTTCGAGCACGAATTCGTGAGGCGGTGCGCTGCGTCGCTTGATTGCGAATGGAGGCCTGCTGCTTGGACGTTGGCTAGATTGGCGACCTTTGGGCATCTTGTCGCGAAGAAGAATCTCTACAATTCCTCTACTCTCCTTTGTAAGTCCGCCGCAATGGTTGCGGGATTTGAATTTTCGGGGAACTGCACCGGAACGCCGATCTTCACTCGAATCTGTCCCGGCCACGCGAACTTCTTGCCCGCCTGCTTTCGCTCGAACAGGCCATCGATTCTCATCGGCACGACGGGAATCCGCAGATTGTCCGCTAGCAGACCAATTCCCTGCCGGAATGGCCGAAGTCTACCGTCCGTCGTGTGATGACCCTCGGGAAAAACCAGCACGCTATAACCGCGGTCGATGCACTCCCCGGCATACGCAAAGCTTTCGCGGAACCCAGCTTCTCTCGGCAGCGGAAATAGGTTCAACAAGGATACGCCGAGCGCCCACTTCAACCGATCGTAAGCTCGACCGAACACGTTTCGATCCGCAGCCGGTGTGCGCAGGATTTCCAGGGCTTCTCCGCCGGTCGCGACTGTCAATTTATGCCTTAAGCGCCCCGGCAGAGCCGTGAGGACAAATCCCGGGTCCACATCTCCCACGTGATTCGAAACCACGAGCACCGGTCCTCGCACCTGGCGGAGATTTTCCCCACCGGTCACTTTCGGCCAGCCCAGCAGGAACACTGCCGGACGTACTAACAAATAATGGACCGCCAGCCGAATCCATGTGATTGGCCATCGCAGCACCCACCGCGGATAGTGATAGATCGCCCGCGGGAGCGGTTCGCCGTTCAAGATCCGCTCGAGATCGCCAACCGTTCTTACCTGGGCGAATCCCGTCTCGCTGAGATCCACCTGGTATCGATCTTCGAGCGCGCTCAGCAGCTCGACTCGGTCGAGCGAACTCAAGTTCAGATCGGATTCCAGGTTCATCGTGGCCGCCAGTTTGCCGGATGATCGCCCGGTCACGCGGCGAATGAACGTCGCCAGATCCCTTTCCGCTCCTCCATCGCCTGCTCCCGGCTGAAGCTGGCCCAACACGCTTTGCTGAATAACGCTCCGCTTCGGCTTCTGCGTCGAC
>Ga0335078_10011078_pt1 | contig 13367 bp, 11 predicted proteins | sample Lox_Sample_32_FD_206711 | JGI IMG/M metagenome (GOLD analysis project Ga0335078, IMG submission 206711) | Soil microbial communities from Loxahatchee National Wildlife Refuge, Florida, United States - Lox_Sample_3.2 | ecosystem: Environmental > Terrestrial > Soil > Wetlands | place: USA...
GTCAATTGAATGAACAATCGATCGATGGCTTTAGTTCTGGTTTTCTACGAATAAGATTGGAATTTTGTCTCGCGGCAGTCGAGACATTCAAGTGCGGTTTGATTTGAATACCAATCGTTAATTATATTTTTATGCAGTCACAGTAAGATTTTGCTATTTTCGTCTGGATACAGAGAACATTTAATAAGAAAAAATTTATTCGTCGGAAAACTCTTTTTAGTTGATCCGAATTCGATAGACTTCATCAATCCTGAGGAGGAACAATGGCTGAATTGAAAAAATATGATCTCGCGATAGTCGGCGGGGGGCCGGGCGGTTATGTTGCTGCAATTCGAGCAGCTCAGCTCGGAATGAAAGTGGGATGCATAGAGCGCGACAAGCTGGGTGGTATATGCCTTAACTGGGGCTGCATACCTTCAAAAGCGCTTCTCAAGAGCGCAGAGGTGATTTCTTTGTTTAAGGAATCTAAGGAATATGGAATTAGCTATGAGAATCTGAAAGTCGACTTCAAGAAAGTCATAAAAAGAAGTCGCGATGCCGCCAACAGATTGTCTCAGGGCGTGGAGTATCTTTTCAAGAAAAACAAGATCGAGAAGATAAGTGGAAGCGGAAGGTTCTTGAGTGCGAACACAGTTTCCGTGCTCGACAACTCGGGCAAGGAAGTGGCACAGGTGGAGGGGAAGAACATTATAATTTCTACAGGTGCAAGACCGCGTGAATTGCCTGGCATCAAGATAGATCGAAAGAAGATCATAACCAGTACCGAGGCGATGATACTGGAATCTATTCCCAAAGATTTGATAATTATCGGTGCCGGAGCAATTGGGGCCGAGTTCGCATACTTCTATAACGCTTTTGGCACTAGAGTCACTCTGGTAGAAATGATGCCAAATATACTTCCAATTGAAGACGTGGAGGTTACAGCTCAGCTCGAAAGAGAATTCAAGAAGCAGGGAATTGAAATAATGACCGATACGAAGGTTGAATCTGCTACTGCTTCAGGAAACGGTGTGACTGTAAGAGTGAACAACAAAAAGGGTTCTCAGGAGCTAAAGGCCGAAATCGCGCTCGTAGCAATCGGCATTCAAGGAAATTCAGATGAACTCGGACTGGAAAAGATTGGGGTTCAAGTTGAGAAATCATGGATTAGCGTTGACAAAAGAAACTACAAGACGACAGTAAATGGCATATATGCGATTGGCGATGTCATTGGACCGCCGTGGCTTGCGCATGTTGCCTCCGCAGAAGGAATAAGGTGTGTCGAAGGAGTAGCCGGAGTCGAAACTGAACCTCTCGACTATAACAGCATTCCCGGCTGCACTTACTGTCAGCCTCAGGTGGCAAGTATAGGAATTACGGAGGCAAAAGCGAAGGAGCTTAATTATGAAACTAAGATCGGTCGATTTCCGTTCACAGCTAATGGAAAGGCAATCGCGACCAACGAAGCCGTCGGCTTTGTGAAACTTATCTTTGACGCAAAATACGGCGAGCTTCTGGGAGCACACATAATCGGCCATGGAGCGACCGAGTTGATTGCCGAGTTGGGTGTGGCGAAGAAACTGGAAACCACGCCTTATGAAATAATGAGAACGGTCCATGCACATCCGACGCTGAGTGAGGCAGTGATGGAAGCGGCAGAGGATGCACTCGGACATGCAATAGATATCTGATATGCGTTGAGAAGTATTACATTTACAGACATAGGCACAACCGAATACGCGTTCGCGTGGAACTTACAAAAACTCTTGCATCGGGAGAGGATTGCAGGGAGGATTCCTGATGTCGTCCTCTTCACGGAGCATTACAATACATACACCATAGGCCAGTCGGGCGGTGAAGACCACCTTCTCGCAACCGAAGATGAGCTGCTAAAAGGAAATGTCAGCGTTTTCAAAACCGATCGCGGCGGCGACATCACGTACCATGGTCCCGGTCAAATCGTCTGCTACCCCTTCATAGATCTTAACGAATATTACCACGACGTTCACCGGTATCTGAGAGATCTTGAAGAAGTAGTAATGAAGACGTTGTATCATTATGGAATTGAATCTCACCGGGAGCCGGAGTACACGGGTGTTTGGGTGGGAGATGAGAAGATCTGCGCTATCGGTGTGAAAGTCAGCAAATGGGTCACGATGCACGGATTTGCCTTCAATGTGAATACCAACCTTTCATACTTCGGAAGAATAATTCCTTGTGGTATCTTTCATAAAGGAGTTACTTCAGTTGCCGAGTTGCTCGGAAGAACCGTAGACACCGCCGAGGTCAAGGGAGTAATCGCCGAGAATTTCAAGGAAGTGTTCCAAACAGAAATCAAACGGGTGACCTTCGATGAATTTGCGGATCAGTACCACGTAGTGATGGAGAAAGAAAATGCCTCCAATTAAGAGAGAGATGAAGTCAGCGCCAGCCTCCGGGCAAAGCAACATAAAGAACGGAAGTGGGGTTCTTACGGCAGAATTTGGTAAGAATGGCGTCGCGATCGATCAGTTGATTGATGCGTATAAGCTCATGTTATTATCGCGGCGCCTCGACGAGAAAGAACTCGTGCTTCTTAAGCAAGGGAAAGCGTTTTTTCATATTGGCGGCTCGGGTCATGAGGCAATACAGGTCGCATGTGCGATGAATCTGAAACCCGGTTACGACTGGGCATATCCGTATTACAGAGGCTTATGTTTCGCAGTCGCACTTGGATTTAGCCCAGAGGAGATTATGCTCGGGCAATTGCATCGAGCCGAAGACGTAATGACCGGCGGCCGCCAGATGCCTGGGCATTATGGCAAGCCTTCTTTGAACGTGCCGACCCAATCGAGTCCCACGGGAACGCAATTTCTTCAGGCCGTCGGTACGGCACTCGCATGTGTAAAGGACAGCACGGATCAAGTCGTTTATGTTTCTTCGGGCGAAGGCGCGACCAGCGAAGGGGAGTTTTCGGAGGCGTTGAATTGGTCGGCAAGAGAAAAACTTCCGGTGGTCTTCTGCATCGAAGATAACCACTATGCCATCAGTGTACCTGAATGGCAGCAGACGGCGGGGGGGTCGGTTTACGAGATTGTGAAAGGCTATTCAAATCTCGACAGAATGAAAGTGGACGGAACGAACTTCGTAGAAAGTTTTGAAGTGGCAAAAGCGGCTGTTGCTCGTGCCCGGCGCGGTGATGGCCCTGTAATAATTGTTGCAGATGTCGTGCGACTACTGTCGCATTCTTCTTCGGACGACGACAGAAAATACAGGCCGAAGGATGAAATAGAGAAGGACCATGCGAGAGACCCGATCCTGGTAATGGAAGCTGAATTGATGGCCGAAAAAATACTGTCGAGGACGGAGCTGGAAGAAATTCAAAAGGAGACCAAGAAGCGAGTGGACGAAGCTGCTGATTGGGCCGAGTCACGCCCCATACCGGAGATTTCTACCGTAACCGCGAACGTGTACGCTTCTCGAGCGGCTTACTCATCCTTTGAGTATGAAAAGAACACTCCGTCTGGAAAGCCAATCGTGATGGTCGATGCAATCAACCACGCACTCCACGAAGAGATGGAGCGAGATCCCAAGATCCTGGTCTGGGGAGAAGACGTCGAGGATGGAAAGGGCGGAGTTTTTACTGCCACAAAAGGCCTTTCCACAAAGTACGGAAGAGAAAGGGTTTTCAATTCCCAGTTGGCGGAGGCGAGCATAATTGGTGCTGCGTTTGGTGCTTCGGTTCGGGGCTTCAAACCGGTGGTGGAAATCCAGTTTGCAGACTACATTTTTCCGGCGACGATGCAGCTCAAGAACGAAGTTGCTATGCTTCGATACCGATCGAACAACATCTGGTCATGTCCCATGGTGGTACGAGTGCCGGTAGGCGGTTACATTCATGGAGGACACTACCACAGCCAAAACATTGAGAGCATATTTGCACATTGTCCCGGTTTATATATCGCTTATCCGTCCAACGCGGCAGATGCAAAGGGACTGCTCAAGGCCGCAATCAGGATGGAAGACCCAATTATGTTTCTCGAGCATAAGGCACTATACCGCCAGAGCTACGCTATGTCGCCGGAGCCTGATGACGAGTACCTCTTACCATTCGGAAAAGCATCGATACGGCGAGAAGGAAAAGACGCGACGGTTATCACTTACGGAGCGCCGGTTTATTTTGCACTGAACTCCGCTAAGAAATTATCGGAAAAAGGAATTGAGGTCGAGGTCATTGATCTTCGGACGATCGTTCCGCTTGACAAGGAAACAATTTTAGCAAGTGTCCGCAGAACCAACAGGGTGCTCGTGCTGACCGAAGACACGCGGACATCCGGTTTTGCCGGCGAACTATGCAGCATCATTGCGGAAGAAGCCTTCGAGTTTCTTGACGCGCCGATAAAAAGGATCACCGCTCTGGATACGCCGATCCCATATAGCCCGGCTCTTGAGGCAGCTGTTCTTCCCAGTGAAGCGCAGGTGCTGAAATCCCTTGAAGAGCTGATCATCTATTAGACGGAGGGACTGAATATGAAAGTTGAAGTTTTGATGCCGAAAATGGGTGAAAGCATTACCGAGGGAAAAATAGTCAAGTGGCACAAAAAGAAGGGCGAGAGAATAGAAAGAGACGAAATTCTATTGGAGATCAGCACGGACAAAGTCGATACAGAGATTCCTTCTGCGGCTTCCGGCTCTATTTCGGAAATACTGGTTCACGAGAACGAAGTTGCACAGGTCGGTACGGTGATAGCATATGTTGAAACAGAAGCGGGCGGCGTAAAGAAGGAGGATGCGGAGTCGAGAGCGGATTATTCCATTGTTGAGGACGTGGTTGGAATTACAGAGGTGAGTGATAGGAAGCAGGAGGCTGGGAATCCGCACCTCTCGGGACGCAACGGTGACAGATTCTATTCTCCATTAGTCAGGAGCATCGCGAAGAGTGAAGGGATTTCGAATGAAGAGCTGACTGCCATCGCCGGAAGCGGGCAAGGAGGACGCCTAACCAAAGACGATGTGAGAAATTATGCCGAGAGTAGAAGTCGGGGAAGCGAAGCAAGGAGAAGGAAATCCAAGGCAACGGGTCAGATAGCAGAGACTGGCGCTGCATCGAAAAGCAAGAACGATGAATTAATTCCCATGGACAATATGCGGCAGCTCATCATGGAACACATGTTAAGAAGCCGCGACACTTCAGTTCACGTTGCCGCAATCACCGAAGTAGATATGAGCGCCATCTCGGATTTCATTTCAAAGCGGGGAGAGGAATTCGAGAAACAGGAAGGATTCAAACTTACCTTCATGCCGTTCATTGCACATGCTTGTGTGAGGTCTCTCAGAGATTTTCCACTGGTGAACAGCAGCATTGTGGAAAATCCCGCTGGCAATGATGGCGCGAAAATAATCCAGCACAATTATGTGAACCTCGGCATCGCGGTAGCGATCGAGACGAAGGGCTTACTGGTGCCGGTCATCAAAGCCGCAGACGATAAGAGTCTTTTGGGTCTCGCCAGGGCGATCCGCGACCTCGCATCGCGCGCAAGGAACAAGAGGCTGTCCGGAGAAGACACGATTGGATCGACGTTCTCAATCACAAATTATGGTGTGTTTGGAAACCTGATGGGAACTCCGATAATAAATCAACCGAACGTGGCAATCCTCGGCATCGGGGCCGTGAAAAAGAGACCTGTGGTCATCAACGATGCGATAGCCATCCGGCAGATGGGATTCCTGACCCTTTCGTTCGATCACAGATTAGTTGATGGCGCACTCGGCGGACAATTTCTCGAAAGAATTGTATATTATTTGCAGAACTTCGATACTGCGCAAGTATTTTAGAATATCTTAATAATAAATTACGGTTTCTGAATTAAGAGCATGATTGATATCAGCGAAAAAGCCACAACTGAAGAAAGGCCGAAACCAAGAAGGCCGGAGTGGATTCGTGCCAAGCTTCCTTACGGGGAAAACTATAACAGGTTGGTTCACTTGATGAGGGGCAAACAGCTTCACACAGTTTGCGAAGAAGCGCGATGTCCGAACCTCGGTGAGTGCTGGGGACGCGGCACCGCCACATTCATGATCCTCGGTGACATTTGTACACGAAGCTGCGGCTTTTGTGCAGTGAAGACCGGCAGACCTACCGAGCTTGACACTGACGAGCCCATGCGCGTGGCGGAAGCGGTCGCTTCAATGGGGCTGCATCATGTCGTGATCACTTCTGTGAACCGTGACGAACTAAGGGATGGCGGCGCCTCCATTTTCGCAGAAACGATAAGGCAGATCAGAATCAAAGAACCGAAATGCAGAATTGAGATTTTGATCCCGGATTTTAAGGGTGAAAAACTTGGACTCGACATCGTGGTCGATTCCGCCCCCGACATTCTTAATCATAATGTCGAGACTGTCCCAAGACTTTATAGTGTGGTTAGACCGCAGGCAAAATATGAAAGGTCGCTGGAAGTTTTGAAGTATTTTAAAGAACGCGGCTTGACGACCAAGAGCGGCATGATGGTTGGTATCGGCGAACGCCCCGAAGAGGTTCTTGAAGTCATGAAAGATCTGAGGAATTCGAAGGTGGATATTCTTACCATCGGACAGTACCTCCAGCCGACGAAGGACCATCTTCCGATAGATCGTTATGCAACGCCGGACGAATTCAAAATGTACAAAGAGCGAGGACTCGAAATGGGTTTTAAGTTTGTCGAATCCGGACCGCTAGTCAGAAGTTCGTACCACGCCGACGAGCAAATAATCTTTTAATTTGAAGATACAGAATTTTATATCTGAGTATGGAGAAAAATAAATGAGTGATTATGCGGTTGAGACAAATAAATCCAAAGCGCCACGGCAAGCTTCGAAAGAGGAATATCTAAGTCTGGGCAGGAACAAGTTGATGGAGATGTTCCATACGATGGTTCTGATCCGTCGGTTTGAGGAAACTGCAGCAAAGATGTACAGCATGCAAAAGATCGGCGGCTTCCTTCATCTCTATATCGGACAGGAAGCGGTTGCCGTCGGATCTATGGCCGCAATCACCCAAGACGATTATATTATCACAGCATACCGCGACCATGGCCATGCAATAGCTCGTGGCACGGATCCAAAGCTTTTGATGGCTGAGTTGTTCGGCAAATACACCGGCACAAGCAAAGGCAAAGGCGGGTCGATGCATTTTTTTGATGCCGAGCGGAACATGATGGGCGGTCATGCGATTGTAGGGGCGCAAGTACCTCTCGGAACCGGTATCGCATTCAAAATCAAATATAGAAAAGAGGATCGAGTTTGCTTGACATACCTTGGCGATGCCGCTATGAATCAGGGTGCGTTCCACGAAGCCCTTAACCTGGCGGCTCTCTGGAAACTCCCTGTGGTCTACATCGTCGAAAACAATATGTACGGCATGGGAACGGCTGTCGACCGCGCTTCGGCAGTTACCGAGCTCTACAAGCGAGGCTGCTCGTACGGAATCGAAGGGATGATTGCGGACGGGATGAATGTGTTCTCGGTTTACGATGCGGTAAAGGAAGCGGCGAAGAAGGCGCGTGAACTCAACTTGCCCACGCTGCTCGAGGTTAGAACTTATCGCTACCGGGGACATTCGATGTCAGATCCCGACTCGGTTTATCGTACGAAGCAGGAAGTCGAAGAAGAAAAGCAGCGTGACCCGATTGAACAAATGAAAAGGTTCCTGCTTAGCGAGAGGATAGCGACTCAGAAGGAGATCGACGACACGGATGCCGGCATCAAGAAAGTAATGGCCGAAGCAGTGGAGTTTGCCGAGAATAGTCCGATACCTCCGCGCGAGTCCATGTACGACGATATCTACGTTTGAAAGCTCAGGAGTCAAAGTTCTGAAATCAAATGATAAACCATCGGATGAATTTATTTTCAGTTGAATCTGGGAAATGAAAGATGATCGACAAATGGAACTAACATTCAGAGAAGCACTTAACCAGGCGATATCGGAAGAAATGGAGAGCGACGATTCTGTCTTTGTTGTCGGCGAGGAAGTGGCACAATATCAAGGTGCATATAAAGTGACTCAAGGATTGCTCCAGAAATTCGGTCCACAGAGAGTGCTCGATGCACCAATATCCGAATCGGGTTTCACGGGGCTCGGAGTCGGAGCCGCCATGGCGGGATTGAGGCCGATCGTTGAAGTTATGACGTTCAATTTCTCCCTGGTTGCGTTTGACCAGATAATAAACAATGCTGCAAAGATGCGACATATGTCAGGCGGGCAATTGAAAGTTCCGATGGTAATCCGCGGGCCGAACGGACCGGCGCATCAGCTTGCGGCGACTCACTCCCAGGCACTGGAAAGCTTGTTTGCGCATGTCCCCGGACTAAAAGTCGTTTTGCCGGGAACGCCGAAGGACGCTAAGGGGCTATTGAAGTCGGCCATCAGAGACGACAATCCGGTTATCTTCATGGAAAGCGAAGTCATGTATGGCTTGAAGGGAGAAGTCCCGGAGGGCGAATACACAATTCCTCTTGGTAAAACAGACATAAAACGTGAAGGGAAGGATGTCACGATAGTCGCTTATGCCAAGATGCTCGGTCTGGTGATGAAGGCGGCGGAGACGTTGGCAAAGGATGGAATCGAAGCCGAGATCGTGGATCCGATGACGGTTCGTCCGCTTGATGATGGACCCATTATCGAGAGCGTGAAAAAAACGAATCGGTGCGTGGTGGTCACGGAGTCGTGGCCTTTCGCAAGTGTCGGAAGCGAGATCGCATTCAAGGTTTCATCGAAGGCATTCGATTACCTCGACGCGCCCGTCGAGCTGGTCTCGTCGGAAGATGTGCCGATGCCGTATTCGAAAACACTCGAACATGAGGTTCAGCCAACCGCTGAGAAAGTCGTGGATGCTGTTTCGCGAGTGCTATACAAGAAATGAGGAGTAATTAATGGCAACAAAAATTCAAATGCCCAAACTCAGCGACACTATGGATACAGGCAGAATATTGAAATGGTTGAAAAAGGAAGGCGAAAAAGTTGCACCGGGAGATGTCATTGCCGAAGTCGAAACGGATAAAGCAAACATGGACATGGAAGCTTATGACGACGGAACGCTGTTAAAGATAGTTGCCAAGGTGGGGGACCGCGTTCCGGTCGGCGGATTGATTGCAGTGCTTGGGGTTGCAGGTGAAGACGTATCTTCGTTGGTTTCCGGAAGCGGAGCGTCTGCATCGGCGGAATCTTCGAAGAACCAATTGCCGCCCGCCGTGGAAAAACAAGATGTTGTCGCAGTTGAAGCTCCTGCGCCTGCTAAGGCTGAGCCCCCAAAGGGAAATGGAAGGCTTAAAGCATCTCCGCTTGCGAAGAGACTCGCGGTCGACCGGGGAATTGACATCGGAGATGTCAAGGGAAGTGGGACTGGTGGACGGGTCATCAAGCGCGACGTCGAAGGCTTTGCTCCATCGACACATAAACGGTATGTCGTTTCCTCCGGCGAGTTCAAGGATGAGCCATTATCCATGATGCGTGAGTCGATAGCGAAGCGATTAAGCCAAAGCAACATCGAAGCACCGCATTTTTTCCTCACGGTCGAAGTTAGGATGGAGAACGCGGTTTCGTTCCGTGAATCCCTCAACAAGTTCGACGATCAAAATAAAATCAGCTTTAACGATATAATCATAAAAGCTTGCGCATCGGCTCTTCAGGAGCATCCGGAGGTAAATGCCACTTTTATGAAAGACAAGATCAGGATTTTCGGAGATGTCCATATCGGAGTTGCAGTCGCGATCGAAGATGGACTTATTACGCCGGTGGTGCGCGACGTAGATAAGAAAGGACTTCGCGACATTTCGGCGGAGACGAAAGATTTGGCCGCAAGAGCACGGGATCGGAAGCTGAGACCGGAAGAATACAGCGGTAGCACTTTCACGCTCAGCAACCTCGGGATGTTTGGAGTAGATGAGTTCACTGCGATCATAAACCCGCCGGAAGCTGCGATACTTGCCGTCGGGACCATCGTCGATAAGCCGGTGGTTGAAGACGGGCAGATTAAGATCGGCAAGCGGATGAGAATGACGTTGTCGTCGGATCACCGAGTCGTTGACGGCGCAATGGCAGCGCAATTCATGCAAACATTAAAAAAGATTCTGGAAAACCCCGCCGCACTCGCTCTGTAAAGTGGAACGAGGCGGGAAAAGATTTTTCTCTACACACCTACCGCGCAGAAAGACAGGCAAAACTGTCCTCTGACAAAGAGCAGGCAGTTGGTACTGGCTCAGTTTGCACGGACTGAATAATCCCTTGCGAAAATGGAGTCCCGTTCCTCTTGCGCAGAATTCCGAGATCTCCACAAAGGCGATTTTAGGAATCTCCTGTGTGCTAAAAAAGTCACCGAATATCAAAATCGCCTTCCTTAATAAGGAATGGGACGATCCGCCGGCGGCGGACCATTTTCGCAGGGCACCCTTTTCTTTCGGTTCACTTTATTTTGGGTGGGCAAAAGAAAGTGAACAGTGGAGGACCAAGAAACCCTGTGAGGATTTATTGTACTTTCTCTTGGCCACAAGAGAAAGTACCAAAGAGAAGGTCTCCGCCGGAGGCGGATGCGCCTCAGGCGCAAAGGCTCACATATAAATGGCTGGAAATTCCCCCTCCGAAGAAACGAATAAACTAGGCGCCTTCGGGGCCGTCGAACAGTATTCGTTTTTTAAACCGAAGAGGAGAATTTCCTAATCGCCATTTTTTCCTAGTGCCGTTCACTATATTATTCCATTCCGACTCAAATTGAACCACCTTAGGGCAGATTGAGCCGGTACCAGGCAGTTTTGTTTTTTGGCATTCCTTAATTAAATTTTCTTATTCATAATAAGAGGCGGGCCCTTAGCTCAGGTGGTTAGAGCAGCTGACTCATAATCAGCGGGTCGGGGGTTCAAGTCCCTCAGGGCCCACAAAGAAATCCATTCCGGTTCAACTCCCAATTGGATTTTTTCGTTCCATTTTGCTAGTGATTACGGCTTGTTTGCGCGGATTCCAGTTCGTATTTTTTTCCCATTGCGCGAGTAATTCAGTGGTAGAATGCCAGCTTCCCAAGCTGGACGTCGCGGGTTCGAGTCCCGTCTCGCGCTCAAGAAACATGGGCAGTTAGCTCAGCTGGTTTAGAGCACATGCTTTACACGCATGGGGTCGGGGGTTCGAATCCCTCACTGCCCACATCTCCCTCCCGAGGAAAGCCGCTCAAGAATGTTTTCAGGAGATTATGTTACGGCAGACAAATCTTGCCGAGCACTGTTGCTTTTGATGCGCCTGTCACTTGAGGAAGATTGGTGGCGTTTCCGGAAATTGTTTCATTCGCAAGTACTGCAAAGCAAATTGCCTCCTTGGCGTCTGACGAAATTCCAAGACTCTCTGCTTCTCTCACTTCTGTTCCAACAAAATGCTGACGCAAAGAATCCATTATGGATTGATTATGCACTCCGCCACCGCTGACATAAAGCTCTTCCAGCCCGCCTTTCCCTGATAAGAATACTTTAAAACTTTCATGCACTGCAGCCGCAGTAAACTCAGTGACCGTTGCTATGAGATCTTCCCTGGAATAACCGGCAAACTTCTCAAGAATTTTTCTAGTGAATTCATCGCCATATCGCTCTCGTCCTGTCGACTTCGGAGGCGAGCTCTTTATGAATTCGTCGTTCATAAGATATTCTAATATTTCCTTTCTGATCGTGCCTGAAGAAGCGACAACTCCATTCTTGTCAAAATCTTTGTCAAACAAAATCTTCATGAGCTGATCGACAAGCATGTTGCCGGGGCCCGTGTCGAAAGCGACTACGTCCTGTTCCCCGCATCCCTTGGGAAGAAGAGTAATGTTGGCGATTCCGCCGATGTTGAGTAGGGCTCGTGAGACCTTCTCTGACCGAAAGAGGATATAATCGAAATATGGTACAAGCGGTGCGCCCTGTCCGCCGAGCGCCATGTCGCCGACGCGAAAATCGCCGACCGTGATCTTGCCCGTCACCTTTGCGAGAACCGATGGGTCTCCAATCTGAAGCGTCGCCGCCACATCCTGCCCAAACATCCTCACGCTTTTCGGGAGGTGATGAATCGTCTGTCCGTGAGAGCCGATCAGATCGATCCGCTCAATATTGATTCTCGATTGCTTGCATACCGACGACACGGCCGCTGCATAGAGTTGTGCCAACAAGAAATTTAATCTTGCGATCTCACCTATGTCGGCCGATCCCGATGTCGAGTTCTTCAGTATGAACTCGCTAAGTCCTTCGGGAAAGGGAATGGTCAGAAAATCAATTTGCCGGAGTTTAGTGCCTGTCCCGTTCCCTTTTATTTCTACAAGCGCGACATCGATTCCGTCGACGCTCGTACCGCTCATTAAGCCGACGACAAGCTTCGTCTCCTTTTGAAGAAGATCAAGAAATCGCTTCATTATTGGACACCGTCAAATTAAATTTGTTTATGAAACAAAAGACAAAGGATCGAAAATTATTGCTCGGTGCACATATGTCTGTCGCTGGCGGTTTGCACACCGCATTTGAAAGAGCAGAAAGAGTCGGCTGCACGGCGATTCAAATCTTTACGAAGAATTCTAATCAATGGAAAGATCCTGTTCTTTCTTCGGATGACATTGGAAAATACAGAGAGGCGATGAATAAATCAAAAGTATCTTCGGTCGTTTCTCACGATTCCTACCTCATCAACCTTTGTGGCGCGAGTGATTATTTACTGGAGAACTCGCGGAAGTCGTTTATCGAAGAAATAAAACGGTGCGAAGCACTTGAAATAAAATATCTTATCTTTCATCCTGGCGCACATACTACCATGGATCGGAACGAGGCAGTAAAAACAGTAGCCGAGTCTTTGAATCGGGCACATGATGCAACGAAAAACACTCTGGTAGTCACTTTGATCGAAACGACGGCAGGGCAAGGCACGACTCTTGGAAATACTTTCGAGGAAATTGCGGAGATGATCTCATTAGTGAAGAACAAAAAGAGAGTCGGCGTTTGCATGGACACCTGCCACATTTTTGCCGCCGGTTATGATATTCGGACCAAGGCGAGTTACGACAAGACGATGGCACAGTTTGACAGAATAATTGGTTTCGACTTGCTGCACGCCATTCACTTCAACGATGCAAAGAAGCCATTGAATTCTCGCGTCGACCGGCACGAGCACATCGGAAAAGGAGAAATAGGAAAGCCAGGATTCGGGTTCTTCATGAGCGACGACCGGTTTGTTGATATTCCGAAAATGCTTGAGACCCCCAAGGGGGATGATGGCTACAAAATGGACATTGTCAATCTGAAGATATTGAGATCCCTGGCGAAAATTTAAGATTCAAAATTTGAAATTATCGCTTAAGCACTCCGCGTTTTTTGCCTACTTTCTCAAAAGCGCTGATCGCTTTATCCAGGTGCTCCTTCTCGTGTGCCGC
>Ga0335078_10011079_pt1 | contig 13367 bp, 16 predicted proteins | sample Lox_Sample_32_FD_206711 | JGI IMG/M metagenome (GOLD analysis project Ga0335078, IMG submission 206711) | Soil microbial communities from Loxahatchee National Wildlife Refuge, Florida, United States - Lox_Sample_3.2 | ecosystem: Environmental > Terrestrial > Soil > Wetlands | place: USA...
TGCGCCGCGAACGGCAGCAGGGCGATGTTGCGCGCTTTCTTGATGGCGTCGGTCAGCCGCCGCTGGTGCGGGGCGCAGACGCCTGAAATGCGGCGCGGGACGATCTTGCCGCGCTCCGCCACAAAAGAGTGGAGCAGCTTCATGTCCTTGTAATTGATGTCGTCGATCTTCTCCACGCAGAAGCGGCAAACTTTCTTGCGGCGGAAATACGCCTTCTTCTGCGTGGCTACGGCCTTGTCGCCCCCGGTGGGGCGCTGTCCGGCGCTGCCGGGTCTTCCTTTGAATTCTGGCATGGGATCTCCTTACGCCTCCTTTGGCCCCGATGCGGGCAGGCCAGGCATGGCCGGTGCGGGAGCGGCTTCGCCCATCATCTGTTGCGCGACCGAAGGCGGCGGCGCGGCCGGCGCGGCAATGGATTTGCGATGCGACCGCTTGTCGCGCTCCTTCTTGCGCTTTTCCAGGCGCTTCAGCGTCTCGTCGATGCGCACGGTCAAGAACTTGATGACCAGGTCCGAGACGCGCAGCCGACGCTCGAATTCCTTGACGGTTTCCGGACCCGCGCTGAACTGGAACAGAACGTACGCGCCCTCGCGGTACCGGTCCACTTTGTAGGCCAGCTTGCGCTTGCCCCACTTCTCCACTTTGTCCACCGTGCCGCCGGCATTGGAGACGGTCGTCTTCATTTGTTCGATAAAGGCGTCCACCTCCTCGTCCGGCGCGTCCGGCTTCGCTATAAACAGCTCTTCGTAGATTCTCATGCTTCCTCGTTTAAGCCTGGGGCGCGACGATTGAATCTCGTCATGGCCTTTTCGACGCCTTCGGCAATTATGGAGACAACCGCGTCGGCCCCATCGGCCACCAGTTGCTCCAATTCCTTACGCAGCGAGCGCTTGAACGGCGACAGCAAATAGTCGATCCCGCTGCTTAGCGGGTGGCCGGGATGAATCCCCAAACGCACCCGTACAAAATCGGTCGTGCCCAGGCTGCGGATGGCGGAGTCGACTCCGTTATGGCCGGCGGAGGAGCCGCGCGGCTTGATCCGCAAACTGGTCCACGGCAGCGCCAATTCGTCGTACACCAGAATCAGGTCCGCTGCCGTGAGCGAATGCTTTTCCATCAGCGGCGCCAGCGACGTGCCGCTGAGATTCATAAATGTCTGGGGCTTGGCCAGCATCGCATCGCGGCCGGCGATCTGCCCCACTCCTGTCAGCGCCTTCGAATCCCTCCTGGTGACGCGGATGTGGTGCATTTCCGCGAGCCGGTCCACCACCATGAAACCCAGATTGTGCGGCGTCGCGGCATACTCCTCGCCCGGATTTCCCAAGCCGGCCACCAGGAACATGGGGCGCTACTTCTTTTTGGGCTTGGCCTCTTCGGCCTTTTTGGGCTTGGCCTCTTCGGCCGGTTCTTCCTTCTTGCCCTTCTTGATGACTTCCGGTTCGGCGGCGGCCGGCGTAGCGGCGGCTTCGGCGGTGGGCGCGGCCTCCGCAGCCGGCTTCACCTCTTCGGCGCGCATGGTCACAATGTGCGCGATCACGGTTTCGGGCGCGCCGATCAACTTCATGGAGCCGGTCAAGGCCAGATCGCTGAAGCGCTTGCTCTGCCCGATCAGCAACTCGGTCACATCCACCACGAAGCTCTCGGGGATTTCATCGGGCAGGCACTCGATCTCGGCCGCGCGGGTGATGACTTCGAGCAGGCCGCCCTGCGTCTTAACGCCTTTGGGTTCGCCCGTCGTGCCCAGCGGGATGGAAACCCGGATGCGCTTGGTCAGGTCGATGCGCTTCAGATCCGCATGCAGCAGCGTGCCGCGAATCGGGTCGTTCTGGTGATCCACCACCATGACCGGCGTGTTCTCGCGGCCCTCGATATCCAGGTTGAAGATGGTGTTGTAGCCGCTGGCCGAGTGCACGATCTGCAGAATCGCCTTGGGGCTGACGGCCACCGGGACCGGTTCTTTGTATGCGCCATAGACCACCGCCGGAATCAATCCCGAGCGGCGCGTACGGCGCGCTTCGTTCTTGCCGCGCGTTTGACGAGCCTGCGCGGCCACGGTTATCTCTTTTCTCACTGCACTTCTCCTTCAAGGGCCGCAAGTCCGATTCCAACCGCTTCCTGACGGTCGCGGCTCAGCGTGGGTTGCGTTGCCCTGATTCTCGCTACACAAACAAACTGCTTACCGAAGTCTCTTCGTGGATCGACTGAATCGCCCGGGCCAGCAGGGGCGCCACCGAGAGAGCCTTGATCTTGCGTGAACGCCTGGCTTCGTCCGACAACGGAATCGAATTAGTAAACACCACTTCCTGCAACGGCGAGGCCTCGATGCGCTCCACCGCCGGTCCCGACAGCACGGCATGCGTGGCGCACGCGCTCACGCTGCGGGCGCCCTGGCGCAACAGCGCCTCCGCGCCTTTTACCAGCGTGCCGGCCGTATCGATCAGATCGTCCACCATCAAACAATTCCGGCCTTCCACCTCACCGACCACGTTCATCACTTCCGCCACGTTAGGCTTTTCGCGGCGCTTGTCGATGATCGCGAGCGGCGCGTTCATCCGCTTGCCGAACGCGCGCGCGCGCTCCACGCCGCCTGGGTCGGGCGAGACCACGGTCAGATCCGGGATCTCCAGCGGCTTGTAATACTCGATCATCACCGGCGCCGAAAACAAGTGGTCCACCGGAACATCGAAGAACCCCTGAATTTGCGCGGCGTGCAAATCCAGCGCCATGATCCGGTCAGCGCCGGCGCATTCCAGCAACGAGGCGACCAATTTCGCCGAGATGGCCACGCGCGGTTTGTCCTTGCGATCCTGCCGACCGTACCCATAATAGGGTAACACTGCCGTGATGCGGTCCGCTGAGGCCCGCTTAGCCGCGTCGATCATGAGCAGCAGTTCCATCAGGTGATGGTCGACCGGCCGGCAGGTGGGCTGGATCAGGAAAAGATCGGCGCCGCGGACGTTTTCCTGGAACTGAAGATACACCTCGCCATCGGAGAATGTTTCCAGCATCAGGTTGCCGAGTTCCATGTCCAGCGAGGCGCAGATGTCTTTCGCCAGGCATGGATTGGCGGTGCCGGAGAAGATTTTCAAACGATCGGGAGTCAACGCCCGGGTCGGCTTAGCGGCGGCCATAGTTTTTCTTCAATGTACGGCCGGAGCGTGCGCCACCACAGGTTGCGGTAGCGCGCCCGGCTGACCAGCGAAATCGGGAAAACACTTTCGTCCTCAAATGATTTTGCAGCTTGATTTACCTGCCCCCGGGTACGAAACAAACCGAAGAGCGCCGAGCCGCTTCCGGTCATCATTGCCGGATTCGCACCCAGCTTAACGAGCCGCCGCTGCATTGCAGCGAGTTGCGGGAACTGCTCGAAAACTACCGTTTCAAAATCGTTAACACCCCGCGCACAGGACTTCTCCGCAAGTTCACCCCAGACCTGCGACTGGAAACTAACTATTTTATTTTGTTGCGATTCGGTTGTCAATCGGGGGCTCAGGGCGCGATAGGCGCCGGCTGTCGAGACATGTACGCCAGGCGCGATCAGAAGCCCGCGGCGCCTGGGCGAATCGGGCAGCGGATACAATTCGGTTCCGCGGCCCAGAGCCACGGCCGCGCCACCCAGCAGAAAAAATGGCACGTCGCTACCCAGCCCGGCAGCCAGTTCCATGAGGCGCGGCAATGGCAGGCGGCGTCCGGCCAGGGCGGGCAGCGCCAGCAGGACGGCGGCTGCGTCCGACGATCCGCCTCCCAAACCGGCGCCCATGGGGATTCGTTTGCGCAGACGGAATCGGACCCGGGCAGTTACGCGCATAGCGTCCAGCACCAGGGTGGCGGCCTTCGCGATCAGGTTATCCGGGATGTCGATATCGCCGTCGATTTGAATCGTGGCGCCGCGCGCCCGGGTGAACTCGACATCGATGATGTCGGCCAGCGAGATGGTCTGGAACACGGTGCGGATCTCATGATAGCCATCCGGGCGCGCGTCGAGGACGCGCAGATCCAGGTTGATCTTGGCGAGGGCGCGCAGGCGGGCCTGGCGGGTCTGGCTCATTGGCTATCCTTGTGGGGCAGCCAATCGTGGCGGCAGCCGGCTTCCAGCCGGCCTTGCCGCCTAAAAGGCGGCGGTGGGCATGATCGCCCGCCCCACAATCCAGGCTGATTCGGCAGGACACTCATCTATCGTACTTAAGGAGCGAGAAGACGTCGTAGCCCGGCAGTTTGGCACGGCCATTCAGGAACGTCAGTTCGATGGCAAACGCCAGCCCGGCAACTCGTCCGCCGGCCTGCTCCACCAACCGCGCCACGGCGGCCGCGGTGCCGCCCGTCGCCAGCAGGTCGTCGACAATCAATACCCGGCTGCCCGGCGCGACGGCATCCTTGTGCATCTCCAGGCTGTCGGTGCCATATTCCAGGTCGTAGCTGACACGCAGGGTTTCCGATGGCAGCTTTTTGGGCTTGCGCACGGGCACGAAGCCGGCGCCCAGCGCGTAGGCCAGCGCGGGCGCGAAGATGAAGCCGCGAGCTTCGATGCCCAGCACCATGTCAACCTGGGCGTCGCGGTAGTGTTCGCACAATGCGTCGATGACCGCGCGCAGTCCGGCTTTGTCTTTCAGCAGCGTGGTGATGTCGTAAAAAAGGATACCCGGCTTGGGAAAGTCAGGCACCTCGCGGATCAGCGACTTCAGGTTATCCATTAGATTTCGGTCAGACCTCGATTTGAAAAACGGAATAGTGCTGGTGCGCGGCTTCCTGCTCGTCCACGCCGCGCACGTCGGAAAAGCGAGGGCCTTTGCGCAGGGCCGCTGCCAGATCGGAAAGCTTATCGGGAGGACCGGCGGCATAGACCTCAACCCGCCCATCGTCCAGATTGCGCGCGTAACCGGTCAAGCCCAGCGCGGATGCCGTGCGCTGCGCGTAGTCGCGGTAGCCGACGCCTTGCACGCGCCCGCGCACGAGGTAGAGGCGTGCGGCCTGTGGGTGGCGGGACATCGAAAAACGAGGATAGCATGGAGGGCGGACCCGGCTCCGATGCGCCAGGATCCCAACGGCCGCGCGCTTTACGTGAGCAACTCTTCCAGGCTCTTGGCGTCCAGCACCCGTTCGCTTAGGTCTTCCAGTGCGGATGCCGGCAGCCCTGCCAGCCTTTCGCTGGCCCAACCCGGCAGAACGCCTAAGCGCTTCTCAATCAGCCGGCGCAGGATGGCCCGTTCGCCTTCCTGCCGCCCTCTCTGGAACAACGGTCCCAAAACATGGTGTTCTAAAATACTGGTCCGAATCGGCATATTTCGCGCCTCCCGCTCTACCGTTTTCCCAAGCGCCGCAACCCAGCCAGTATAAACAACTGCGCCAGCGCAGTTTTTTCCGCTCCGTCGCCGCCAGGCCCGCGATCCGCTCCAACAATCTTGCGACCGCCCCTCTATGGTCTCGCAATCGCGAATTACATTATCGCCCACGTCCTCGCTCTCCAAGCAGGCGCTCTCCATCCAGCGTGCGAATGTCGATCAGCCGGTACTGGAACAGCACGTCGGGACCGCGCAGGTTGTGCTCCATACTCGCTTCCGCATCGCCCACGTATAACACCACATGTTTCGGGAAGCGCCCGAGCGGACGAAGGACGCCCAGGCAGTATTCCGCCATTCGCAATGGCATGGCCGGGTCGCGCTGGCTGAGCCTTGTAGCAGCAGCTTTAAGGCGATGTCGTAATCCTGGATGAGAATACGCCAGCCGTCCGGGCACCCTGGGTTTGTGCTTACGGTAAAGGGGTGGCGTGCTTGCGGACTTTCTCTCATCCGCGAAGGGACCCCTCAGAACGTGAAGCCTACCAGGAACTCGCCTTGGTTCAGGTTCGAGTGCAGCAGGCCGAGCGCGTCGCTGATTTGCGTGGAGTTCCAGCGGGTGAACCGAATCTCAGGCGAGATATGCATAATCACGGCGTGGATATCCACGCCCCCGCCCAACACAAATCCCATGGTGGTGTTCTTCCGTAGCTCCGCGGGCGTGGAGGTGGAACTGACAGGGAGTTGGCTGACCTCGGTAACGGTCTGCTTTAACCCAGCCAAGGTGTCCCAGGCGACGCCCGCGTCCAGGTACGGCCGCACTACCGGAAAATGGAAGCGGTATTTCAGCAACAGGGGGAATTCCCAGTTGCTCCCGGTGGTGTTGCTGGTGGTAACGACGTCCATCAGGTTGCCGGAGCCGGTATAGTGCAGCCGCCGGTACAGCGCATCGAACTCCACGCCCAAGCCGAGCGGAAGCCGGACCTCCGCCATCCCGCCGACGATGAATCGCTGGGTGGGCGCGGTATAGCTGAACGTGCCGTTTTCGGCGGCGTTCAGGAAATCGTTGAGCGGCACGCCGGCCTTGATCCCCGCCGAGAAGGGCTGCGCGAAAATAGAGGTCGCTCCGAGGACGAATAGCAGCACTGGTCGCATGTTGCTTCCTACGGATGCCTGACGCCGCGGGTTACATCCAGGCCGCGCTTTGGTATCATTCTAAGCGCTTCTCTGCGAGCGGCACTGAGGACCATTCATGAGCTACTATTACGAAGACTTCGCCGCGGGCGTCGTGCATGAATCGCGCGGGCGCACCGTGACCGAGGCCGATATTGTAAGCTTCGCCGGGCTATCCGGCGATTTTGTGGAGTTACACACCAACGAAGAATTCGCGCGCAAGTCCCCGTTCGGAAGGCGCATCGCGCACGGCGCGCTGGTGTTCAGTATCTCCACGGGGCTGATGACCCAGATGAACCTTATCAACGACACCGTGCTAGCCTTCTACGGCATCGATAAGCTGCGATTCACGGGTCCGGTATTCATCGGAGATACGGTGCGGGTTACCAAGCGCGTCATCGAGTTGAAGGAGAAGGACGCGGAGCGCGGCATTGTCACGTTCGAAACGCAGGTGCTGAATCAGAACCACGAGCCGGTGATCGTTTACACCGACAAGCTGCTGGTAAAGAGAAGGAAATGAGACCGCTCGACGGCCTGGTGGTGCTGGATCTGACGCGATTGCTGCCGGGCGCGGCGGCCACCATGCAGCTTGCCAACTTCGGCGCGGAGGTGATCAAGATCGAAGAACCGGAGCGGGGCGATTACGGCAGGTTTCTGCCACCGTATCTGGATGGCGAGGGCGCCGTGTTCCACATGGTGAATCGCGGGAAGAAGAGCGTGGCGCTGGACTTGAAAAGCGATGGAGGGCGCGACGCCTTTCTGCAACTAGCTGCGACTGCGGATGTAGTGGTGGAGAGCTTCCGGCCGGGCACGATGGCGCGCCTGGGCCTGAATTACGAAACGCTGCGCGCGTCGAACCAGCGGCTGATCTACGTGTCGATCACCGGCTATGGCCAGGAAGGGCCGTGGGCGGCCATGGCGGGGCACGACATCAATTACCTGGCGTTGGGCGGCGCGCTGGAAGTGAACGGCGCACCCGGCGGACCGCCGGTGATTCCCGGCATTCAGATTGCGGACCTGGCGGGTGGCGCCATGCAGGCGGTGACCGGCGTGTTGCTGGCTCTGGCGGCGCGCGCGAAGACGGGCCGCGGCCAGGAAGTGGATGTATCCATGGTGGATGGCGTGGCCTGGATGCTGCCCGTGGCATTAGGCCTCTATGCGGCCACGGGTGAGTTACCCGCGCGCGGCGATGGCGTGCTGACGGGCCGTTACGCCTGTTATCGCGTTTATGAAACGGCCGACGGCCGCTCGATCGCGGTGGGCGCCCTGGAACCGAAGTTCTGGCAGGCGCTTTGCCGCGCGCTTGGCTGCGAGCAGTTCGTGGCGGACCAGTTCGCGGAAGGACCGCGGCGGGAGGAGATCATGGCGGAGTTGGCGCGCGTCTTCCGCACGCGCACGGCGGCGGACTGGTTCGAGCGCCTGCGGCCGGCGGATTGCTGCGTGACGCCGGTGCGCAACGTGGCGGAAGTGGCCGCGCATTTCGGCCTGTGCCCCGGCGATTCGGTGGTCGCGCCCAAGCTCAGCGAAACGCCCGGGCGGTTGGGCGGACGACCGCCGCGCCTGGGTGAGCATACCGTGTAGCCTGAAGATACACACTTCGCCGGAGATGAACGTCATAGTGTCGGAGGAGCTATTATGCGCTTGGTCATTCTCGCCTTCGCCGCATCCGTGGCTTTCGCGCAAACCAATCAAGTATTTCAGCTTACGCAGAAAGAAAACCAGCAACAAATGGAAGAAATCGCGACGGTGATTCGCGGCACGGCGGAACTCCGGCAGGTGTCCGTTGACGACTTGAAAGGAACTCTGGCCGTGGAAGGAACGACCGCACAGATCGCCACGGCCGCCTGGCTGGTACGCCAGATGGATCAGCCCGCGAACGGACCTTTCTCCCGTGTGTACGAGTACCGTCCGCCCGCCGGCAGCGATGACGTGGTGCGTGTGTTTTATGTCAACCACGCCGCACGGCCGCAGGAACTGCAGGAGATCGTGACGACAGTGCGCTCGGTCGCGGATATCCGGCGCGTGTTTGTTTACAACCCAATGAGAGCGGCCATTGTGCGCGGAACCAGCCAGCAGATATCGCTGGCCGCGTGGATAGTGGATCAGCTCAATCAGCCCGCGAATGTGGCTGCTCCGGAGCCGCACGAATTCCAGCTTCCCGGCGAAGATGTGGCGCGGGTCTTCTTGCTGGAACATCCGGAGACTCCGCAGCAGTTGCAGGAGATTGTGACGTTGATTCGTTCTATCGGGGATATTCAGAGGCTGTTTATTTATAACAACCGGCGAGCCGTGATCTTGCGTGCCAAGGCGGAGCGGGTTGCCCTGGCCGCCTGGCTGGTGAGCGAATTGGATAAGCCGGTGGACGGGCAAGCTGCCGCGCAGGACAACACCGCGCCGCACGAATTCCGGCTATCGGACGATTCCGCGAATCTGGTTCGCGTGTTCTACCTGCCGGGTTCCCTGTCGCTGGAGGACCGCCGGAAGGTGGTTCAGCAGGTCCGCGCCAACAGCGGCATTCGGCGGCTGTTCGTTTACAACGCCCTCGGCGCGCTGGCCGTGCGGGGAACGGTGGGGCAGGTGGCGACGGCCGAGAAAGTGCTTGAGGAGATGAAGGTAAAATGATGAGACGCGCCATGCGCGCGCGATAGATGATAGGAATCACGAGTTATTCAGTCTACGTTCCCCGCCACCGCATGCGCCGCGAAACGATCGCGGCGGCTTGGGGTGGGCCGGCCGCGCCCGGCTCGAAAGCGGTCATGAACTTCGATGAAGATTCACTGACCATGGCGCAATCGGCGGCGTGGCCGCTGGCCCAATCGGGCGGCGCCGAAGCGCTGTCGTTCGCATCCACCACTTCTCCCTATTGGCAGCGCTCGGCGGCCAGCCTGATCGCAGCCGCGAGCGATCTGCCCGCGCAAACCGCGACGGCGGATTTCGGCGGATCGCTGCGCGCGGGAACCACCGCGCTGCGCGCCGCGCTCGATGCCGTGGTAGCCGGCAGCGTCCGGACCGCACTGGTGACGGCCGCCGATTGCCGCGATGGAGCGCCCGAATCGGCCGAGGAGATGCTCTTCGGCGATGCCGCGGCGGCGGTCGCGGTAGGTCGCGACCGGCTGTCCGCCGAACTGGTAGCATCAGTTTCGCGCTCCGACGATTTCCCGGACGAATGGCGCCGCGATACCGACGCGCAGGTGCGTTCGTTCGCGTCGAAATACTCGCTCGCGAGGGGGTATACGGAAAATGTAGTGGCGGTGGGGCGCGCCTTGTTTGAGAAAGCGGGCGTGCTGCCGGAACAGGTCGCGCGGGCGGCGCTGGCATCCAGCGATGGGCGCGCGCACATCGCCGCGGCCAAGGCCCTGGGCATTTCGGCGGCGCGCGTGGAAGACGCGTGCGTGGGCGATATCGGCATCACCGGGGCTGCCATGCCGCTGTTTCTGCTGGCGCAGGCGCTCGATCGCGCGCAGGCCGGAGACCTGATTCTGGCGATCGCTTATGGCGACGGCGCCGACGGATTCCTTTTCCGCGCGCTGGGCGGCGGCGGACGGCTCCGGCAGGACGGCGCGACGATGGAGTTTCCGGCGTATCAGGTGTTTCGCAAGCTGCGCGACTATTGGCGCGCGAGCGCCGGAGGCGCGGAGATTTCCAATATTATGCTGCGACGCGAGGAGACCCAGAACGTGCGTCTGCATGGATCGCTCTGCGCGCAGTGCGGCGCGTTGCAGTTTCCCCTCGCGAAGGTGTGCGGAGCGTGTCATCATCACGGCGGCCTGACAGAGAAGCCGCTGGCGCGGCGCGGCCGTCTGTTCACATTCACCAAGGATTTTCTGTACAATGCTCCGGTCGAACCCACGGTAATGGCGGTGGTGGATCTCGAAGGCGGCGGCCGCTTTCTGTGCCAGATGACTGACGTGGATCCGGCGGCGGTGGAGATCGGGATGGAAGTCGAGTTGGTGCTGCGCCGGATGCGCGAGGGCGCCGGCGACCATTATTATTACTGGAAGTGCCGGCCAGTGTAGGGCGGGCTTTAGCCGGCGCGGGGCTTAAGCCCCGCTCATAGGAGGGTTGTATGGCGGGATCGATGAAGGACCAGGTGGCAATCATTGGCGTGGGCTGCACGAAGTTCGGCGACAATTTCGACCAGAGCTTCGAAGACCTGCTGGTGGAGGCTGGATTCGCGGCGTTCGCGGACGCGCGCATCGAGCCGGAGCGTGTGGAAGCGGCGTGGCTGGGCACGTTCTCGCCCTATGCGGGCAACGGCAAAGCCTCCGTCTCGCTGGCCGACGCGCTGCGCCTGTATGGCAAACCCATCACGCGCGTCGAGAACTATTGCGCCACCGGCACGGACGCCTTCCGCAACGCGGCTATGGCGGTGGCATCCGGCATGTACGACGTGGCGTTGGTGGCGGGCGCGGAGAAACTCAAGGACCGTCCGGTGCGGGGCATCGCCTGGGAGGGCGGCCACCCCTATCAGCACGACGGCGTCACCGCGCCGGGCGTTTTCGCGCTTTCGGCGAATCGCTACTTTCACCGCTTCGGCGGGGGCCGTGAGGCGATGGCCAAGGTCTCCGTGAAGAATCACCACAACGGCGCGATGAATCCCAAGGCCCATTTCCAGATGGAAGTGAGCGAGGAGCAGGTGCTCAAGGCGCCCATCGTGGCGTGGCCCTTCGGCCTCTACGATTGCTGCCCCACCACCGACGGCGCGGCGGCGGCGGTGATCTGCCGCGCCGATATGGCCCGCCAGTTCCGCGACGATTACGTGCTGGTGAAGGGCCTGGGGCTGGCGGTGACCAGCGGACGGCCCTGGTACGATTCCGCGAATGAATATGTCGGCTTCGCAGCCACGCGCGCGGCTTCCGGACAGGCTTACCGCATGGCCGGCATTCAGAATCCGGTGGAGGAGATCGATCTGGCGGAGGTGCACGACTGCTTCACCTGGACCGAGATCAGCAACTACGAAGACCTGGGATTCTGCCGCAAAGGCGAGGGCACGCACTTCATCGGTGAAGGGCGCAGCGCGCTCTCGGGCGATCTGCCGGTGAATCCCAGCGGCGGGCTGAAGTCGTTTGGGCACCCCATCGGCGCGAGCGGAGTGCGCATGATTTACGAAGTGGTGACGCAGTTGCGCGGTCAGGCGGGCGCGCGCCAGGTGCGCGATGCGGAGCTGGGCCTGGTGCACAATCTCGGCGGGCCGGGTTCGGTGGCTTGCGTGATCGTGTTGGGGAGACCATAGATATGGACGTGGGATATGCGCTGCGGCGCGCCAGGCAGCTTCACCCGGATGCCATCGCGGCGTACGACGGCGACCGCTCGATCACCTTTGCGCAATTCGCCGATCGCGTGACGCGCGTCGCCAACGCGCTGCGCGATCTCGGCGTACAGCCGGGCGACCGCGTGGCGGTGCTGATGCTGAATTCGTTGCGCTATTTCGAGCTGTACCATGCCGTGCCGCTGGCGGGCGCGATTATCGTGCCGATCAACATTCGATGGAATCCGGCGGAGATCGGCTTCGGCCTCTCGGATTCCGGCACGCGCCTGCTGGTGGTGGACGATTACTTTGCGCGGGTTGCGCCGGCGCTGAGCGCCAGTCAGCCGGAGTTGCAATACCTGTTCGCCGGGAGTGGCGCCTGTCCCGCGGGCATGGCGGATTACGAAGCGCGCCTGGTAGCAGCGTCGCCGGCCACGCCGGATGGGCCCCTGCCGGACGAAAACGACGTGGTGGCGCTGTTCTACACCAGCGGATCCACCGGCGGACCCAAGGGCGTGATGCTGACCCACAAGAACCTGTATGCGAACGCGTTGCAGGGGATGCTCGCGCTGGCCGTCACCAGGGATTGGGTGTGGCTGCACGCCGCACCCATGTTTCATGTGGCCGACGCCGGCGTCGTGTATAGCATCGTGATGCAGGGCGGCTGCAGTTGCTTTATACCGGCATTCGATCCCGAGGCATGCATGAAAGCCATTCAGCGCTACCGGATTACTCACATGTTTGTTGTGCCGGCCATGCTGAATGCCATGGTGAACCATGCGGCGTTCGACCGTTATGACGCGTCGAGCCTGCGGCTGATGGCTTACGGCGCATCGCCCATGCCGCTGGATCTGCTGCGGCGCGCGCAGGAGAAGCTGCGCTGCCCGTTCGCACAGGGCTACGGATTGACCGAATCAAGTCCCACCCTCACCTATCTGGGGCCCGAGGATCACACCCTGGAGCACGCGGACGAGCAGTTTGCGCCGGTCAAATCCGCTGGCCGGCCGTTGATGGGTGTCGAGGTGCGAGTCGTGGACCCGATGGATCGCGAGCTTTCGCCGGGCGAGGTGGGCGAAGTGGTGGCGCGCGGCGACACCATCATGAAGGGTTACTGGAATCGCCCCGCCATCACCGCCGACACGCTGCGCAGCGGCTGGCTGCACACCGGCGATATGGGTACGTTCGATGCACGGGGCTATCTGTACATCCTCGACCGCAAGAAGGACATGATCAAGCCCGGCGGCGAGAACGTGTACTCGCCGGAGGTGGAGTCCATGATCGCTTCGCATCCGGAAGTGCTGGAAGTGGCGGTGATCGGGATCGCCGACGAAAAGTGGGGCGAGGCGATCAAAGCTGTCGTGGTGCGGCGTCCGGGCAGCGCCCTCACCGAGCAGGGTTTGATCCACTATTGCCGGGAACGCATGGCGCACTTCAAGTGTCCGGCCTCGGTGGATTTCATGGACGTGCTGCCGAAGGGCGGTACGGGGAAGGTGCAGAAGACTGTGCTGCGGGACAAATACCGTGTTCCGTAACAAGGTATTCTCAGATAAGGAGTAAGCCATGGAAGTGCAGCTCACGTCAGATCAAAAAGCATTCGCCCGCCGCGCCGTTGAAAGCGGCCGGTTCCACAGCGAGGAGGAGGCGGTACAGGAAGCACTCGCTTTGTGGGAAGA
>Ga0335078_10011080_pt1 | contig 13366 bp, 11 predicted proteins | sample Lox_Sample_32_FD_206711 | JGI IMG/M metagenome (GOLD analysis project Ga0335078, IMG submission 206711) | Soil microbial communities from Loxahatchee National Wildlife Refuge, Florida, United States - Lox_Sample_3.2 | ecosystem: Environmental > Terrestrial > Soil > Wetlands | place: USA...
GCCAAAGCCTTGACAGTCTACACGACCTCTGCGCAACGCCGGCCTGGGTGCACCTCGGCCACGACACACGAAGACCGACGACCCACCAGCCCCGTGGCGTGCTCACCACGTGCCGGCGGGTCGCCGGTCTCGCGCCGTCGCCGGGGTTACGCGACGGCAGCCTCTTCGTACATCGGCTCCGAGGCCATGGTGACGGCGCGCCGCCGCGCCGGGATGAGCGTCGCGGCCGCCGCGCCCACGACGACCACCGCGCCGCCGAGCGTGATCGCCGGCGTGAGACCGGCGACGAACGACGCCCCCGAGGTGTACCCACCCCAGTGGGCGAAGATCGAGGCGAGCACGGTGACGCCGAGCACACCGCCGAGCTCGCGAATCGCGTTGTTCGCCCCCGAGGCCTTGCCCTCCTCGTGCGGACGCACCGAGCTGAGCACGACGTTGGCGACCGGTGCGAAGAACATGCCCATGCCGACACCGCTGAGGATGAACGGGATGATGAAGTCGGAGTACGGTGCGGTCGGGGTGGTCACGTGGCCGATCCAGAGCAACCCGATCCCCTGCAGCGAAAGCCCGATCGCCATGAGGGTGCGGCCGTTGATCCGGTCGGAGAGTGCGCCCGCGGTCGGCGCGACGATGATCGGCATCGCGGTCCACGGGAGGATGCGCAAGCCCGCGTCGAGCGGCGAAAGCCCTTGCACCGTCTGGAAGAACTGCGCAAGGAGGAACACGCTGCCGAACATTCCGAAGAACATGAACAGCGAGGCGGCGTTGGCACTGCTGAACGTCCGGTTTCCGAAGTACCTGATCGGCAGCATCGGCGCCCTGGAGCGCAGTTCGTACAGCACGAATGCAACCATGATCGCGGTGCCGGCGGCGAGGGTTCCGAGGATCTCCGGGCTCGTCCACCCCTGCTGATTCGCCCGCACCAGGCCCCACACGATCGCGAACAAGCCGGCGCTCGCGATGACCAGGCCGCCGAGGTCGAGATGGCCGTCAGCGCCCCGAGTCTCCATCAGGCGGATCCGTGCGAGGGGCGCCAGGGCGAGCCCGATCGGCACGTTGAGCCAGAAGATCCATTGCCAGCTGATGCCCTGCACGATTGCGCCACCGACGACCGGACCGACCGCGACGGCGAGGCCACCGATACCACCCCAGGCGCCGAGGGCCACGCCACGACGGTTCGCGGGGACCGCGGCGCTCAGGATCGTTAGTGTCAAGGGTGTCACCATCGCGGCGCCGGCACCCTGCACGGCGCGCGACGCGATCAGCATGCTGGGGCTGTTCGCGAGCGCGGACGCCGCGGATCCCAGTGTGAAGAGCGCGAGGCCGATGGAGAAGATCCGCCGCCTGCCGAAGCGGTCGCCGAGCGCCGCACCCGTGAGGAGCAGCACCGCGAACGTCAGCGTGTACGCGTTCACCGTCCACTCCAATTGGGAGAGGTTCGCGTGCAGGTCGCGACGGATCACCGGGAGTGCGGTGGTCACGACCAGGTTGTCAAGCGTGACCATGAACAGTCCCAGCGATGTGATCGCGAAGGTCCAGATGATCTGAGATCGTCGAGCCATGATATTGCGCCTCCTTCTTCTTGTAGTGATCACTCACTCACTTGTCGGGACAAAAAAAGAGAATCCCTAGTCCATGCCCAGCTGCTTCGTGCAGCCTTCGATGAGTTGCATCGCCCACGCCTGCGGCTCGTCGACCTGACCCATCATCGCCAGCACGTTGAGCAGCATGCCCTGCGCGAAGAAGCTGCTGAGCTTCGCGGAGTCGACACCGGTGAGCCGGTGTGCGAGCCGCACCAGGCCACCGAATCCCTCCGCGACCACCGCTCGGATCGCAGGGTCATCGCACGCCGCATACGAGTGCAGCTGCGCGCGCAACTTCATCGGGTTCCGCCGGATCTCGTCCACATACGCGTCGCCCATCGCGTCGAGCGCCGCGTCACCCGACAGTCCGTCGGCCGCGCGCGTGAACAACGCCTCGGTGTCGGCGAAGCACCGCTGGACCGTGGCCACGATCAGGTCACGCTTGGTGCCGAAGAGCCGGAACAGGTACGGCTGCGAGATCCCCGCATGCTGCGCGATCACGTCGGTCGACGTGCCCTCATACCCGCGGTCCGCGAACACCTGGACGGCGGCCTCGAGGATCTGCTCTCGCCGCTCCGAGGCGGTGTGGCGCTCGCCGGCGGCCGTGGGGGTCATGCCGCGTATGTTAGTGAGCACTCACAACAATGTCAAGCGGTGGCCCCGAAGATCGCGTCCAGGTAGGCCGACGGGTCGAAGACGTTGAGATCGTCAAGCCCTTCGCCGAGCCCGACGAGCTTGACGGGCACCTTCAGCACCTCCTCCACCGCCAGCAGCGTTCCCCCACGCGCGCTGCCGTCGAGCTTGGTGATCACGAGCCCGGTGAGCTTGGTCGTCTCGTGGAAGGCGAAGGCCTGGCGCATCGCGTTCATGCCCGTCGTTGCATCGATGACAAGGAGCACCTCGCTCGGTTCGCCGGGAAGCAGCCGTTCGATCACCCGCCGGATCTTGCCGAGCTCGGCCATGAGGTTGACCTTGGTGTGGAGCCGCCCCGCGGTGTCGACGAGCACCACGTCGACACGCCGGGCCTGCGCCGCCTGGATCGCGTCGAACACCACCGCTCCGGGGTCCGCACCGGGCTGGTGGGCCACGACGTCGGTCTGTGCGCGGTCCGCCCAGACGCGCATCTGGTCGATCGCCGCGGCGCGGTAGGTATCGGCGGCGGCGACGAGCGCCGTGCGGCCCTCCTCGCGAAGCCGGTGCGCGAGCTTCCCGAGCGTCGTGGTCTTCCCGCTGCCGTTGACGCCCACCATCATCACGACGCTCGGAATCTCGCCGAACTGCAGCCTGCGGTCGTAGGTGTTCATGACGGCCAGGATCTCGGCCTTGAGTGCCGCGATGGCGGCGTGGGCGTCGCCGAGGTGCTCGCGCCGGGCTCGATCGCGCAACGAGGCCACGAGCCGCTCGGAGAGCTCGACACCGCAGTCCGCGCCGATGAGCACCTCGAGGAGGTCGTCGTAGAAGGTGGCGTCGAGCTTCCTCCCGGGAGGGGCAAGGCCCTGCAACTCAGCGCTGAACGCGCTCGACGCACGGTCCATGCGTCCCGACATTCGGCGCCACCATGCGGTGCGTCGGACGGGAGCGACGACCTCGTCAGGTGCCATGAGGCACCACGCCGGCGCGCGAGGTCACCCGGCCGCCCGGTGCAGCGCCACGGTCGGGGCGCCGGTGACCTCCGCTTCGTCGAAGCGAACTCCAAGGACCGTGCTGGTGCCGTGCTCGTCGATGGACACTCCCCAGAGCGCGTCCGCCGCGGCCATGGTGATGTGGTTGTGCGTCACCACGAGGAACTGCTGCTCGGCGCCGAGACGGCGCAGGAGCCGCGTGAACCGGAGGACGTTGCTGTCGTCGAGCGCGGCGTCAACCTCGTCGAAGACGTAGAACGGGCTGGGATTCACCTGCTGGAGGGCGAGGACCACCGCGAGCGCCGTGAGCGCCCTCTCTCCGCCGCTGAGGAGCCGCAGGGGGGTGAGGCGCTTGCCGGGCGGCTGGGCGAGGATCTCGACGCCCGGGCGCCACTCCTCGGCGGGCGCGCCGTCGCCGTCCGCCCCGGGCGTCGCGGGCGCGGGCTCCTCGAGGCGCAGCGTTGCCTTCCCACCCGGGAAGAGCTCCGAGTACAGCTCCTGGAAGTGGAACGACACGGCTCCGAACACCGTGTCAAAACGCTGCTCGATCTCCATCTCGAGGCGCCGAGCCATCGAGCGGAGCTCGGCGCAGCCGTGGCCGAGATCGTCCCGCTGGGTGGAGATCGATTCCACGCGGGCGCTGAGTGCCTCGTGCTGCTCGGGCGCAAGCGCGTTCACCGCACCGAGCGCCGCGATCCGTCGCTCGAGCCGCACGATCTCGCGCTCCGCGCGCTCGGCGGCGGCCGGGTCGAGCTCGGCTGAATCATCGTCGCTGAGATCGCGCACCGCATCGGCGTGCGCCGCCACGGTGGCCTCGCAGTCGGCGACCTCCCGAGCCGCGGCTTCACGCTCGTCGGCTGCCCGGGCCACCGCCACGGCGACTTCCGCGCGCTCGGTCTCCAGCCCGAGCGCCGCCAGCTCCAACTCGGCGATCGGCAGCGCGGCCCGATCGTGCGCCTCCTCGGCGGACGACAGCTCTCCGGCGGCGACGGCTGACGCCGCGCTCCCCTGGATCGCGCTGATGATCGCGATGAGCGCGTCGCTCTCGGCGACCAGCCGGCGGGTCTCAGCGACGGCCACGCGCCCGCGGGCCGTGTCGAGCGCGCGCCGGGCGGCCTCGCGGCGCTCCTCGACGTGGGCTCCCTCGGCCTTGGCCCTGGTGAGCACACGCTCCGCCTCCTCGGCCTCGGCTCGTGCCGCGTCAGCACCCGCCCGCACCGCCTGCGCGTGCGCCTGGGCGGCTTCGTGGATGCTCTCGATGGCGCCGAATCGTTCCTCGACCTCCGCGCGCCGGCGCTCGGCGGCCGAGTGGGCGTCGTGCGCGGCGGCCAGCTCCGCCTCCTGGGCGCCCAGCAGGCCCGCGGCGCGCTGCTCCTGGGCGTCGGCGGACTCGAGCGCTCGCCGCGCGCCGGCGGCTACCGCCGCAGCCTCGGCCTCCGCCGCACGTGCGGCCCGATCAGCCTCGACCGCCACGGAGAGCCCACGGTCGAGGCGGCTGAGCTGCTCACGAGCGTCCGCGGCAGCCGCGACCGCGATTGTTTCGGCGCGCGTGGCGCGCTCGGCCTCAGTGGCCGCCTCGCGCTCGGCCTGGGCGAGGTCGAGGGTGTCGACCCGCCGGCCGCCGCGCAGCCCGGTGGGGCTGACGACCGTGCCGTCGGCGAGCACGGCCAGGGTGGCCCCGAGGCCGAGCGCCCGTCGCGCGGCCTCGAGGTCACCGGCCAGCCATACGCCTGCGAGGAGGCGGCTGACGGAGCCTCGCGCCTCAGGCGTCGCTTCGACGGTGTTCAACAGCAGCCGGTAGGGGGCCGGTGGTGAGGGGACGGGGACCACCTCGAGGTCGGATGCCAGCAGCCGTTCGCGCGGGCCGTCCAGGGCGAGGTGGACGGCCGCGGCGGCGAGGTCGCTCACCAGCCACGCACCGAGGTCGTCCTCGAGCGCGGCGGCGACGGCATCCGACGCTGTGCTGTCGATGACGCGCAGGCAATCCGTAAGGCGCCGGGCCTGCAGGGTGCCGGCCACGACAGCCCGCGCGATGCCACCCTCGCCGGCTGTGCCGCTGAGGCGGCCGCGGGCTGCGGCGAGGTTCGCAAGGGCGATACGAGCCTCGCCGGCGGCGTTGGCAACTGCGCGATCGGCGACATTGACGGATTCCCAGGCGGAGTCCACCGCGGTGCGCGCGTGGGCGACCTCCGCCTCGGCCTCGCGAGCGAGCGTGGCGGAGCGTTCAGCCTCGAGACGGTGCGTGCCGAGTACGCCCTCGAGGTCGACCTTCCGTGCGGCGGCGGTCTCGCGCTCGGCGGTGTGCGCGCTCACCGCGGCTCCGGCGAGATCCGCCCGTCCGGCGGCCGCTCGCACCTCGGCCAGCGCGTTCGATCGCTCCTCCTGCGCTGCGGTGAAGGCCGCCGCAGCTGCGGCCAGCCGCTCCTCCGCGATGTCGGCCTCGGTGGATGCCTCAGCCGCGACGATGCGAAGGCGATCGGCGTCCGCCTCGAGGATGCGCCACGTTTCCTCCATCCCGCCGGTCTCGATCGCGCCCATCGCCTCGACCGCGGCCTCGACGTCGCGGAGGAGGCTCCCAAGGTCGGCGACCGCCGCCCCTCGCTGGGCGACCGCGGAGCGCAGGCGGTCGGCGTGCCGCCGCCGGCTCCCCTCGCTGCGCTCGACGTCGATCCGAGCGGCGGCGAGGCGCGCCGCGGCCGCGTCCCGGGCCGTGCGCGCTGCTTCGAGGCGCTCGCGGGCGACCTCGGCACGCCTGGCGAATGCGGCGTCTGCCTCCGCGGCAGCCTCGCAACGATTGACCGCCTGGTCGAGGCGGCGGCGCGCGAGCTTGAGGCTCGCCCGAGCGGCGCGCCATTCCTCGTGGGCCAGGCTCCCCCGCAGCTCGGTGAGGCGCTCGCTCATCGCCCGCAACTCCAGCGCGGCGATCGACTGCTCGCTCAACTGGGCGAGGCGCGGCGTCGCGTCATCGAGCAGATCGGTCAGCCTGCGCACGACGATGTCTGCGCCGTCGAGGCGGTGCGAGGCGTCCTCACAGGCGGCCCGGAGCGCCCGCACGCCGGCGGCCTGCTCGACCAGCGACCGGCGTTGGGTGGGCGTCGCCTCGATGATCCCGTCGATGTCGTTCTGGACGACCACGGCGTAGCCGTTCTGGGTCAGCCCGGTCCCGCCGAGGAGCCGTTCGAGGTCGCGAAGGCGGGCGTGGTCGCCGTTGATGCGGAACTCCGTATCCCGGTCGCCGCGCGCGACCCGGCGGCTGACCGACACCTCGGGGTCATCGGTCGGGAGCGTCCCTTCCTCGTTGTCGATGACCAGCTCCACCTGGGCGAGACCCATGCGCTGGCGTCCGCCGCCTCCGGCGTAGATGACCTCATCCATGCGCTGGCCGCGCAGCTCGCGAGCGTTGGTCTCGCCGAGCGCCCAGCGCAGGGCATCGACGAGGTTGCTCTTGCCGCTGCCGTTGGGTCCGACGATCGCGGTGATCCCGCGGTCGAAGATCACCTCACTGTGCGCGGCGAACGTCTTGAACCCGGACAGGGTGATCCGCCGGAGCCTCATCGGGCCGATTGTCCCTGTGCGTGCCTCGTCGCGTCAACATCTTGGGTCGGAGCAGCGACCCCGCCCCAAGATCTAGTGATCACTTGCGCTCCGCCGGGGTGCCGCCACCGCTGCCGCCGCGCCCGCGTCCGCCGCGGCGCCCCCGCCGCCGGCGTGGCGCCGGCGCCTCCGGCTCCGCAGGTGGTGGTGGTGCAGGCTGCCGGCCGACGAGCGCTTCCGCGGCGTGGCGCAGGGCTGCAAGGAGGCTTCGCCGCGGCCTGGCGGCATCGGTGACCTGCTGAGCGGCGGGATCCGCAGCGCGGCCTCCGCTGCGTCCCCGGCGCCGCCGGGGAGTCGCGCCTCGATCGGCGGCCACCTCGGCGACCCGCCGGCGCACTCGAGCGGGCTCGGAGGCGACCGTCTTGGCGGCGTCGCGCGCGGCGCCCACGGCAGCGGCGGCCCCGCCCCTGCTGATGCGGCTCAGCTTGTCGAGCGCGTCTCGCGCGGCCGCCTGCTCGGCCGCCTGCTTCGTCGGGCCCCTCCCCGACCCGCCGACACGATCGCCGAGCAGCACCTCGGCGGTGTACTCGCGTTTGTGGCCGGGCCCACCCGCCGCCACGACGCGGTAGTGCGGCGTGTCGCCGGTCCGATCCTGCGACGCCTGCTGGAGCTGACCCTTGAAGTTCTCGTCGCTCCACTCGGCGAGGTCGCCGATGTTCTGCAGGAAGACGCGCGTCGCGGCACGATACCCCTGGTCGAGGAAGATCGCTCCGATCATCGCCTCGAACGCGTTGGCGAGCAGCGACGGGAGCTTGCGGGCCCCCGTCTTCACCGCGCCCTTGCCCATGAGCAGCGTTTCGCCGAGGCCGAGCCGCTCGCCGAGCCGCGCGAGCGACGTCGTGTTGACGAGCGCAGCGCGGAGCTGGGTGAGCTGCCCCTCGTCGTATGTCGGGAAACGCCGGAAGAGGTATTCACCGACCACCAGCTCCAGGACCGCGTCCCCGAGGTACTCGAGGCGCTCGTTGTCGTGCCCCGGCCCGGCAGGCTCGCCGTGCTCGTTGTTCCACGACGCGTGAGTCATCGCCTCGCGAAGCAACTCCTGCTTGCGGAACTGGATCCCGATGCGGGTCTGGAGCTCGCGGAGGCGTTCGGCCTCAGCCTCGGGGAGCGGCGACGGGACCGCCTGGGCAGCCGGCGGCTGCTGCGGCTGCCGGGCGGGTGCCGCCGGCGCCGCTTTTGGCGGGGTGGCTAGGAGGCCGCTCCCACCTTCTCCTGGATGTAGTCCCAGGCCTGTCCCACCGTCCCGATCTTCTCCGCGTCCTCGTCCGAGATCTCCATCTGGTACTCCTCCTCGAACGCCATGATCAGCTCGACCAGGTCGAGCGAGTCCGCGTTCAGGTCCTCCACGAACGACGCCTCCGGCGTCACCTGCTCGGCCTCCACGCCGAGCTGATCGGCGACGATCGCCTTGAACCGGTCGAAGCTCAGGTCTGGCATCAGATGTTCCTTGTGTGGTTGCGGCAGGCGCCGCATCAGTCTGGGGCGAAACGATAGCGTCAGCGGTGGGCGGTCGGAATGCGAAGGGGCCGGAGGCGCCGTCGATGACGGGCTTCCGCGGGGCCTCCCTGGGATTCGGAGCGTCGGGGTCGGTCACGCGGCGAGCCCACCGTCGACGTGCAGGACGTGCCCGGTGATGTACGCGGACTCCGGAAGCACGAGGAATGCGATCGCCGAGGCGACCTCAGCCGCGGTGCCGAGGCGTCCCTTCGGGATCGCGGCCACCGCGGCGGCTCGGACAGCGCCGCTGAGCGACCTGGTCATCTCGGTCTCGATGAAGCCGGGAGCGACCGCGTTCACCGTGATGTCGCGGCTTCCCACCTCACGGGCGAGTGACTTGGTGAGCCCGATGAGCCCGGCCTTGGCCGCCGAATAGTTGGCCTGTCCCGGATTGCCGATCACCCCGGAGACGCTCGACACGTTGACGATGCGACCGAAGCGCTGACGCAGCATCGGCCGGAGCGCGGCCCGGCAGACGTGGAACGCAGCGGTGAGATCGACGGCGATGACGGCATCCCAGTCCTCATCACCGAGACGCACGGCGAGGTTGTCGCGCGTGATCCCGGCGTTGTTGACCACGATGTCGATGCCGCCGAGCGCCGCGATGGTCTGGTCGACCATCGCGCCGGCAGCCGCTGCGTCCGAGAGATCAGCCCCGACTGCGACCGCCTTGACCGAGTGGTCGGCGCGCAGCGCGTCGACGAGGGTATCCGCACGGTCGCGGTGCGCCGAATACCCGACGGCCACCGCCGCGCCGGCGCGGGCGAGCGCGATCGCCGTCGCCTCGCCGATCCCGCTCGAGGCGCCGGTCACCAGGGCGCGCCGCCCGTCAAGGGGGCGTGCGACGGTCATCCGGCGACCATCGCCACGTCGAGTCGAGCACCGGCCTCTGCGGTATTCACCGACACGGTGCGCACGTGGGGAGCGATGCGCCGTGCCAGACCGCTCAGCACCGTGCCCGGACCGACCTCGACGAGCGTCTCCGCCCCGAGATCGACCAGTGTCTGCACGCAATCGATCCACCGCACGGGCGACGTGAGCTGCGAGCGGAGCCGGTCGCGCAGGTCGTCGGCGGAGCGCACGGCCTGACCGTCCACGTTGCAGACGACCGGTGGGTGCGGAGCGGACACGGTGGCGCCGTCGAGCGTCCGCGCGAATTGCGCGGCTGCTGCGGTCATCAACGGTGAATGGAACGCGCCACTGACGTTGAGCGGTATCACGCGGCGCGCTCCGCGTTCCAACGCGATCTTCCCCGCAGCGTCGACGCCCTCGCGCGTACCGCTGATCACCAATTGTCCCGGGGCGTTGTGATTGGCCACGACGACCACCTCCCCGGTCTCACGCTGCGCGTCGGCACACACCGCAGTTGCCACGTCGACGTCGATGCCGAGCAGTGCTGCCATGGTGCCGTCGCGCATCGAGGCCATCGCCCTGCCGCGTTCGATGACGATCCGCATCGCATCGTCCGGACGGAGTGCTCCTGCGGCGACCGCCGCCGCGTACTCGCCGACGCTGTGCCCGGCGACTGCCACCACGTCGACGTCGTCCGGTAGCGTCGAGCGCAAAGCGCACTCGACGAGCAGCAGTGCGGGCTGCGCGATCTCGGTGGGGCGCAGCTCGTCGTCGTCACCTGAGAGTGCGGCGCGCAGGTCGAGCCCTGACGCCTGTGCCGCGCCGAGCATGTCCTCCCCGATCGGGAGAGAGGTCAGTCCATCCGCCATGCCGGCGGCCTGGCTGCCCTGTCCCGGAAAGCAGAGTGCGACGCGAGCCACTGAGTGGCTGCTACTCGGTGACGACCACTTCGCGGCCACGGTAGTGGCCGCAGTTCGGACAGACGCGATGCGGGATCCGGGGCTGGCGGCAGCGCGGGCACGGAGACAGCGTCGGCAGCGTGAGCGCGTGGTGCGAGCGCCGGAAGTCGCGCCGGCGCTTTGAAATTCGTTGTTTGGGAAGCGGCATGCCAGGTTTCTCCGGGGAGGGCGCGCACGCACGGCAGCGCGGCTCGTGATTGCAGTCAGTATAGCCGTGAGCCCGATCCGGCGGTCCCCAGGCGCCTACTGGCGCTCGCGACGTTTCCTCGGCGCCTTGGCCGAAGCCGGCAGCGCGTCAATGCCCTTGCGGACGGTGGTCACCGCCCGCATCAGCTGCTCCTCGAGCCGGACCATCACCTCACGGGCATACGCGTCGGCCTCCGCGCAGGTCGTCGCTGCTCGCTCGTCGGCTTCAGCGAGCACCGTGGCCGCGTGCACCCGCGCCTGCTCGACGATCTCGTGCTCACCCACCATCGCCCCGGCGCGGGCCTGCGCTTCGTCGACGAGACGGCCGGCTGCGGTCGTCGCCTCCTCGACGAGGTGCTGGGCCTCGGCCTCGGCTCGCGCGAGGATGCGCTCCGACTCCTGCTCGGCGTCGTCGACCACGCGATGCCGGTCCTCGAGCAGGTGGCGTGCCTGGGTCAGCTCGTCCGGGAGCCCGAGACGCGCTCGGTCGATGAGATCGAGCGCCTCGTCCTCGTTGACGACGACCCCGGCGGTGAACGGCACCCGCCGCCCGGTGCTGACCAGCTCCTCGAGCTGATCGATGAGGTCCATGACGCCCGGGTCGATGCCGCCGGGCGCGTCACCCATGGGGTGCACGCTGCGTGGCGAAGCGACGATGCATCGCCTCGACGCTCACCGATGGCGCCATCTCGGCAACATCGCCGCCGAGCTGGCACACCTCCTTGATCAACGACGAGGAGATGAAGACGTTGGAGAACGACGTCATCAGAAACACCGTGTTGACGCGGGGATTGAGGCGGCGGTTCATGAGCGCCATCTGGAACTCGGTCTCGAAGTCGCTGATGACGCGCAGGCCGCGCACGATGGCGATGGCGCCGACACTGGCCGCGAACTCGACCGTGAGCCCGCGAAACGTGGTCACCTCGACGCCGGGTCGGGTCTCGAGACACGAGCGGAGCAGCTCGACACGCTCCTCGGCGGTGAACAGCGGGGTCTTGCCCGGGTTCTCGAGGACCCCGACCACCACCGAGTCGAAGATCGCGGCGGCGCGGTCGAGGATGTCGAGATGCCCGAACGTCACCGGGTCAAAGCTGCCCGGGTACACCGCGATGCGTTCGCTCACGCTGTTCCGTCCGATGGCGCAGCGGTCCGCTGCAGGAAGCTGATGGTGGTCAGCCCGTAGCGCGCCTCGCGGATCCGTTCCAGATTGCCGATCCGCTCGGCGATGTCCCGGGCGCGGTGATGTTCGCACACGACAAGACGCGGTGGTGCCGCACCGAGCAACTCGAGGACGCTCTCGAGCTCAGGATCGCGGTACGGCGCGTCGACATAGCAGAGGTCGGCGGCCGCCGTCTCGGCGGTGGCGCTGCGTAGCCACCTGCGGACGTCGGCTCCGACGGCGTGGCACCGGTCGCGGCATCCGAAGCGCTCGGCCGTCTGTGCGATGAGCACGAGCGCCTGGCGGTGACGCTCGACGAAGGTGACGAAGGCGGCGCCGCGGGAGAGCGCCTCGAATCCGACCGTCCCCGCGCCCGCGTAGAGGTCGATCATCCGCGCGCCGACGACCCGCGTCCCGAGGATGTCGAAAACCGACTGACGCACCATCGAGCGTGTCGGGCGCACCTCGAGGCCGGGCGGCGTGCTCACGACCCGTCCGCGCCATGCTCCGGCGGTGATCCGCGTCTCTGCCACGGCCGTTCAGGACCGCAGCGGCCGCGACGTCCTGGACATGTCAGTCGATGTCGAAGACGGCGCGATACACGTTCATCGCCTCGGACAGCGGCTGCCATGCGGTGAGGTCGGGGTCGTGGTCCAGCCAGCCCAGCGCTGCCGCTTTCGCCCGATGGGCAAGGGCGACGTCGAGCAAGTCGGCGGCGAGCATCTCCGGAAGGCCGTGCTGACGCAGCCCGACGAGCTGACCGGGCCCGCGCAGCTGCAGGTCTCGCTCCGCGAGCTCGAAACCGCTGTCGATCGCGGCCACCGCGGCAAGGCGCGCCGACCCCTCCTCGTCGACGCCACCCTCGAACAGCAGGCAGTACGACTGGTACTGGTCGCGCCCGACGCGGCCGCGGAACTGATGCAGCTGCGCGAGCCCGAACCGCTGCGCGTCTTCTATGACCATGATCGTCGCATTGGGGACGTCGACGCCGACCTCGACAACGCTCGTGGCGACGAGGATGTCCGCGTCTCCCTGGACAAAGCGTTGCATGCGCTCGGCTTTCTCGCGCGCCGGCATACGCCCGTGCAGCAGCTCGACGCGCAGGTCCGGGAACACGGTGGTGCTCAGGCGCTCGAACTCGGCGGTTGCGCTGCGTGCTCCTGTCTTGTCGGACTCCTCGATGATCGGACAGATCACGAAGGCCTGCCGGCCGGCGCGCACCTCCTCGCGGATGAAGTCGTACGCTGCGTTTCGCCCATCCACGGGCACCACGCGTGTCTTGACCCGCTGACGCCCGGGCGGCATCTCGCGCAGCTCGCTGAGGTCGACGTCGCCGTAGAGGGTGTTCGACAGGGACCGTGGGATCGGCGTCGCGGTCATCGCCAGGTAGTTGGGCATCGCGCCCGAGGTCTGGCGGAGCCGGCGCCGTTGGGCGACGCCGAACCGGTGCTGCTCGTCGACCACCGCCAGCCCAAGGTTCACCAGCACCACGTCGTCCTCGATGAGGGCGTGCGTGCCGACGATGAGCGAGTCGTGGCCGGCGGCGAGCCCCGCGAGAATCTCGCGCCGTGCCGCCGCGGACGTGCTGCCGACGAGCAGGCGCGGTGGCAGCCCGTGCGGGGTCAGCAGCTGATCGAGGGTCGCGAAATGCTGGCGGGCGAGGATCTCGGTCGGCGCCATGACCGCCGTCTGCATTCCCGCGTGATGGGTCATCAGGGCGGCGAGGGCCGCGACCACCGTCTTGCCGCTCCCGACGTCCCCCTGGAGCAGCCGGTTCATCGGGCCGGGAGCCGCGAGGTCGGTGAGGATCTCATGTGCAGCGACGCGCTGCCCGTCGGTGAGCTTGAACGGCAGGGTCCCGACCAGGCTCCGCGCGACCTCGACGTCGTACGGGATGACCACACCGACCCCCCG
>Ga0335078_10011081_pt1 | contig 13365 bp, 11 predicted proteins | sample Lox_Sample_32_FD_206711 | JGI IMG/M metagenome (GOLD analysis project Ga0335078, IMG submission 206711) | Soil microbial communities from Loxahatchee National Wildlife Refuge, Florida, United States - Lox_Sample_3.2 | ecosystem: Environmental > Terrestrial > Soil > Wetlands | place: USA...
TCGCTGATCGTGAGGATCACGATCTTCGCGCTCGGGGCGGCCTCCTTCATCGCCCGGCACGCCTCGATCCCGCTGCTGCGGGGCATGCGGATGTCCATGAGGACGATATCGGGCAGCGACTCGGCCGCCTTCTCCACCGCCTCGGCACCGTCGCTGGCCTGGCCGACGAGCTCGATGTCCGGCTCCTCCTCCAGCACCATCTCCAGGCCGCGGCGGAACAAGGCGTGGTCGTCGACGATCATCGTGCGGATCGGCTCTGTATGCGGCTCTGCCTGCAGCAACGGATCCGGCTGGGCCGCGCTGCTGCCGCGACTGCCGCCCATGACGCCTCCTCCCCTCAAAAGTCCCGCGACTGGTGGCCGGGGCACCACCGCTGCGCAGGCACAGACGCTCAGATCCGCGGTGTGTGATCAAACTCTCGCCGACGGGCGCCCGCAACGCAAGCGACGCTACCGGGCCGCGAGCTCCGCGGCCTTCTCGGCCCGCCCGTTGGTCCGGCTGAGCGCGCCGTCGCCCGGCGGCGGGCCGGCGGCCTCCTCCGCCACGTCCTCGACCAGGCGGATCACGCCGTACTGGTAGCCGCGCCGCCGGTACACCACGCTGGGCCGGCCGTCCTCAGTGTCGCGGAACAGGAAGAAGTCATGACCAACCAGTTCCATCTCGAACAGGGCCTGGTCGATCGTCATCGGCCTGGCCACGTGGAACTTCTCGCGCACCACGAGCGGCCCGTCCCCCTGCATCTCGATCGGCACGACATCGTCCGCGGGCTGGCCGTCGGCGGCGCCGCCGGCGTCAAGGGCGCCAGCCGGGGCGGATGACACTGGTCCGCCGGCGTCGGGCTGGCCGGCGCCCGGTTCGCCGGCCGCGGGCAGGTCGATGACCCGGACGGCCGAATGTGCTCCGTGCCGGCACTTCCGCCGGTCGCCCGCCCGGCGCAGCCGCGACTCGAGCTTGGTGATGGCCATGTCCAGGGCGGCATAGCGGTCCTCGGCCGCCGCCTCGGCCCGGATGGCCGGCCCGCGCGAGGCGATGGTCAGCTCGACGCGTTCTCGCCGGCCCGACTGGCGGGGGTTGCGCTCGGTGGAGACTTCCACGTCAATCCGGATGGCCCGTTGCTCCAGCTTCCCCAGCTTGGAGAGCTTCGCCGTCGCGTGCTTGCGGAACCGATCAAGCACCTCGGTGTGCCGACCCTTGAAGATGATGTTCACCTAGGAACCCCCTTCTGTCCGGACGTGAACGGCACCCGCCCGGCCGACCTGGTCTTCGACCCCACATCCGCCTGCTGAGGGGTTCGCAGCCACTTGTGCCACTACTGCCCTTCTCCCGGCCCAGGAGACGTCGGGTCCCCTGGCGGGGCAGGACTTACCTCTAAGCCGCACCGTGATCAGTCGACGATAAGTCGCCTTACGTGGGCCGTTTCGCCTGCGGCTGGCATCGGCTTGCCGCGGCCTCCTTCCCGCGGGCGGGAAGGCCTGCGCGGTGCAACCACGGACCCGGGCGGGTGCCATGACACGACGCTAGCCCGACGCGACCCGAATGTCAGGAGGGGGGAGGCCCGCAGCCTTCACCGATGTCGGGCCGGGCGGGCGGGGCGTGACCACATATCGGGATATCGGCCGGGCCTGCTCAGCCCGGGTAGACGGGAGCCCGGCCGTTGGCATGCGTGGGCTCGAAGCCGTTCAGGTTCGCCGAGATCATGATCGTACCGTCTGACAGGCCGACGGCGATGTCCGCGGTTCCGTCCTGCGGGCTGGTCGCGGCCACCGACACGGGGACACCGCCGCCGACGGGGACCGGGGTGGGCTGGCCGCCGTTCAGCGGAACCTCGTCGAGGTGCGCGCTGGACGAACTGCCGGCCAGGACCATGAGGTCGTCACTGCCGTACCAGCTCAGCTCCTGGGGGTCGGCGAGGCCCGAGCCGATCGTCAGGGGCTTGCCGACCGAGGCCGACTGACCGTCGTAGGTGATCGCGGCGAACTCAACCTGGCGTTCGGGGTCCCTGCCGGTCCCGGTGACGATCATGGCGACCTGCACGCCGTCCGGTGCGACCCGGAAATCTGTCACCTGGTCTCCGGGAGGCAGGCTCAGCATGACCGGGATCTCCGAGCCGCCGCCCGGCGGCAGCATCCAGACGGTATCCCCGGCGGCGACCCAGAGATCGCCCTGCGCATCCCAGCTCAGCGAGGTGCAGGCGCCCTCCGGGGATCGCCACTGCCGCAGCGGGGCTCCGTGGCTGAGGCTGCCGATGTAGACGATGCCCCCGCCCGCGCCGATCCCCGCGACCCACCGGCGGTCCGGCGAGACGGCGATGGAGCTGAACGTCGGCGCGCTGGTCGTCCCGGCCGCCCCGGGAACCGGGAGGACCCGCCCGGGCCCTTCCTGGCCGGCGCCGGTCAGCGCCTGGACCGCGCCGTTGCCGAGGAAGTACAGACTGGAGCCGGCCGACTGGGTCGGCACCCAGCCGTGGTACATCGGCAGCAGCTGGTAAGGGCTCCCGCCGACCGGCACCGGCCGCCCGTTCAGCTGCAGCTGGACCGACTGGATCGCATTGGAGCCGCTGCCGAGCGTCCAGACCAGCTGGGCCGCCATCTGCGCCAGCTGCTGCGGGCGGGCCGTGACGGCCTTTCCGCCCAGGTCTATCGTGGCGTTCTGGCCGTTGATGCGTACCTGGCCGATCGGCTTCGAGTGCGCGGGGAAGCCCGTCACCGCGGCGCCGGACAGCCAGCCGACCGGGTCCTGCAGCAGCGCATTGACCAGCCACGTGGCCAGCTCGGTGTTGGTGGCCTCGGCCGGCACGAACACGGGGTCGGGCACCAGGCCGTGGCCCGACCGGTTGGTGACGAAGTAGAGGTTGCGCGGCTGGTAGACGCGCTGGAAGTCGGCCTGGGTCAGCAGCAGCTGCGAGTTGGACGGCAGCGTGTCGATCCGCCACTGGCCGGTGGAGTCCTTGACCAGGTAATAGTAGTAGGACTGAGGAGGGCCGGAAGAGACCAGGTACTGGCCGTTGCTGGTGAGCGTCGCGACGGGCAGGCCGGTGACCTTGACCTTTTCCCGGGCCTGGGGCTGGCCGGCCAGCTGCCGGAAATACCCCACGGGGGTGGCGACGGGCGGCGCGCTCACCACCGTGACCGCCCACCCGGGCCGCCAGGCTTCCTGCGCCGTGCTGTCGAGATACTCGCGGGCGACCGCGTGGTTATCCGCGAAGCTCGCGCTGGCCGCCAGGAACCCGGACACGATCTTCGTGGGCAACCAGCCGGGGCCCGGCCCGACCGGGATGGGCTGGGAATAGACCTGCTCCTGACTGGATCCGCCGCTGCCGACCTGCTGGACCGGGCCGCCGGTCGGCACCTGGGCACAGCCCGCGGCGGCGGCGGCCACGGCGGCGAACAGGGCGGCCGCGGCGCAGCGTCCGGGCCGGCGGTTAGCCATGCGAGGCGGGCTCGGCACCCGCGGATATCGTGACAGTCCCGACGATTGCCCCGTTCGCCCCGTTCGCGTCGCGGTCGCCGTCCGCGCCCGCCCCGCTGAGGTCGGCCGGGCCCGGCGCCCCGGCGCCGTTGTCCTCGGCCAGGCTCACCGGGACCGGCAGGCCGGCCAGCTCCGCCTCGTCCAGGCCGAGCGGCAGCGGCGACCCGGCCAGGTCGGCACCGACCGCCCGGGGCAGCGTGAGCCGGAACACCGATCCCCGGCCGATCTCGCCCCGCGCCTCCAGCCAGCCGCCGTGGATCCGGGCGTCCTCGAGCGCGATCGCCAGGCCCAGGCCGGTGCCGCCGGTGGTCCGGGCCCGGGCCGGGTCGGCCCGCCAGAAGCGGTCGAATACCAGCCGCTCCTCGCCGGGCGCGAGGCCGATCCCGTAATCCCGGACCGAGACCGCCACGGCGGCCGAGTCGCCGGCCACGGTCACGACCGCGTCCCTGCCCTCGCCGTGCTCGACCGCGTTGACCAGGAGGTTGCGCAGGATCCGTTCCACCCGCCGCCGGTCGACGTCGGCGATGCACGGCTCGGCCGGGAGCCTGAACTCAATCTTGGCGCCGCGGCGCTCGGCCAGCTGCTGGGCCACGTCGGCCGCGTGCCTGGCCAGGTCACACACGTCGACGGGTTCCGGGTCGAGGACCGCCACGTTCGCGTCGTACTTGCTGACCTCCAGCAGGTCGGTGAGCAGCGCCTCGAATCGCTCGAGCTGGCTCTGCAGCACCTCCGACGACCGCGCCGCCTGGCTGTCGAGCTGACCACGGCTCCCGAACAGGACGTCGGCCGCGAGCTTGATCGTGGTGAGCGGGGTCCGCAGCTCGTGCGAGACGTCGGACACGAACTGGCGCTGTACCCGGGAGAGATCTTGCAGCGCCTTCATCTTGTCCTGCAGGCTCTCCGCCATCTCGTTGAAGGACGTCGCCAGCGCGGCGAGCTCATCCACGCCGCGCACGGGCATCCGCTCATCGAGGTTTCCCGCCGACAGCCGCTGGGCGCCGCGGGCCGCGTGCCGGACCGGGGTCACCACCCACCGGGTGACCAGGGCGGCGATGGCCGCGAACAGGAACACCAGCGCGACGCCCGCCAGCAGCAGCGTCCGCTGGATCTGGGCCAGGCTCTGCTGCACCTGCGTCAGCGGGAAGAAGTAATAGAGCCGGTAGTAGGGGCCCACCGGCGCGCCGTAGACCAGCCCGGGCACCTGCTGGCTGCCCGGGAAGCTCATGCTGGCGAAGGTGAAGCTCTGCGTGCTCGCGCCCTTCTTCTGCAGCTCGTCGACCTTGGCCGTCAGGCGGGCCGGGATCTGGCTGGACACGATGCCCGCGGTCTCCCCGAGCCGGTACACCGGAGGGCCCGAATAGCCGCCCGCCAGCATGATCGCGACGCCGTAGGTGTTGTCCGAGTTGGCCGGTGGCTGCAGCTTGGCCAGGAGCGCGCCCATGAAGTTCTGCGTGGTGCTGCCGTTGGGGTGCGAATCCACGCCCGGCTGGGTCTCGGCGGTGATCAGCCCGTTGTCGACCACGTTGCCGGTCTGCAGTTCCTTGGCGCGCAGCTGGTCCGAGGTGATCTGCTGCATCAGGAAGAACCCCAGCAGCGTGACCACCACCGCGGAGATGATCAGCGTGGTGGTGATCACGCGCAACTGCAGGGACCGCAGCCAGCGTGCGCGCAGGACCCCGTGCAGGACGGCGAGCCGGCGCCGCACGGCCGCCAGCCGGCGCAGCGCCAGCCGCCGCAGCCGGGCGATCGTCTCCGGCACCGCGGCCACCAGTAGTGCACCCGAGGACGCCACGCCGCCCGAGTTGCCGCTGGTCGCTGCCCGCTTCATGACCTCCTCCGGTGAGTCCGCCGCCGGCCGGGCCACCGATCGCCGGCGGGCGTGACTGGCCGGGCCCCGATCAGCCCGGTCCCGCCTTGTAGCCGACCCCGCGAACCGTGACCACGATCTCGGGGCGCTCCGGATCCTTCTCGATCTTGGCCCGCAGCCGCTGCACGTGCACATTGACCAGCCTGGTGTCCGCCGCGTGCCGGTAGCCCCAGACCTGCTCGAGCAGCACCTCCCGGGTGAACACCTGGCGCGGCTTCCTGGCCAGCGCGACGAGCAGGTCAAACTCCAGCGGAGTGAGGTTCAGCGGCTCGCCCGCCCGGGTCACCGCGTGCCCGGCGACGTCGATGCTGACGTCGCCGATCTGCAGCGTCTCCGGGGCCGGGTCCTCGGTCCGGCGCAGCCGGGCCCGGACCCTCGCGACCAGCACCTTGGACTGGAACGGCTTCACGATGTAATCGTCCGCGCCGGACTCGAGCCCGAGCACGACGTCCACGGTGTCGCTCTTGGCGGTGAGCATCACGATCGGCACCCCGGACTCGGCCCGGATCTGACGGCAGACGTCGATCCCGTCCATGCCGGGCAGCATCAGGTCGAGCAGCACCAGATCCGGGCGGGTCTCGCGGAATACCTCCATCGCCTTGTCCCCGTCCGCGACGAACGTCGGCTCGAAGCCCTCCCCGCGCAGCACGATTCCCAGCATCTCGGCGAGAGCGGCGTCGTCATCGACGACCAGCACGCGACCTTTCATGAACCCCATCGTTCCACGTAAACAGCGGCAAGGGGATTGTCAACCCTGCCGGATCCGGAGGCCAGAACACGCAGCGTACCCGCTGCCGGAGGCTTCGCGACCCCTCGTTCGGTCACGATGGCCGTGATCAGCTCCGGCGGCGTCACGTCGAACGCCGGGTTGTACGCCGCCGTGCCGGGCGGCGTCACCAGCACGCCGGCCAGGGTGGTGACCTCCTCGGCCGGCCGGCGCTCCACCTCGATCGCCGCGCCGTCCGGGGTCTGCAGGTCGATCGTGGAGACCGGCGCCACCACCACGAACGGCACCCGGTGATGGCTCGCCAGCACCGCCAGGCCGTACGTGCCGACCTTGTTGGCCACGCTGCCGTCCGCCGCGATCCGGTCCGCCCCGGTCAGGATGATGTCGACCTCGCCCGCGGCCAGCAGCGAGGCGGCCGCCGAATCGGCCAGCACGGCGTGCGGCAGGCCCGCCCGCCCGGCCTCATAGGCGGTCAGCCGCGCGCCCTGCAGCAGCGGCCTCGTCTCATCGATCCAGAGCTGGCGGAGCCGGCCGGCCCGGTGCGCGGCGAGGATCACCGCGAACGCCGTGCCCTCGCCCCCTGACACCAGCGCACCGGTGTTGCAGTGGGTCAGGACCCGCGCTCGCGGCGGGATCAGCGCGAGCCCCCGGCGGGCCATGGCCGCGCTGGCCGCAGCGTCCTGCGCCGCGATCGACCGGGCCTCGGCGACCACGGCGGCCGCCGCGCCAGCCCGATGGCTGGCTTGATCGGTCATGGCCCGCTCGTACGCGGCGAGCGCGCGCCGGGCCCCCCAGCGCAGGTTGACCGCGGTGGGCCGGGCGCTCTCGATCGCGGCCGTGGCGGCGCCCACGTCATCGCCGCGGTAGGCGGCGAGCGCGACGCCGTACGCACCAGCGACGCCGAGCATCGGCGCACCGCGGACCACCAGCCGCCGGATCGCGTCTACCAGGGAAGGGACATCAACGCACCGGACCACCGCTGCCACGGCCGGCAGCCTGCTCTGGTCGAGCAGCGCCAGGGCCGGCCCGTCGGGCGGGCCGATCCAGCGCAGCGCGGGCGTCTCCACACCCTGAGTGTGCGCCGCCGGGCGGCCCGCCGGCCAGCAGCCGGCCCGGCCACCGGGCCGGGGACAGGCATTTCGCGAGGTTTATGCGTTATCGGCCCGCACCGTGGGCGTCGCGGGCACGGTCGCCCGGCCGATCAGCGCTGGCGTCATCGCCCTGCTCTACCTCGACGTGCGGATGCGCAAGGAGGGGCTCGATGTCGCGCTGCGGGGCGCCGCGACCTCCGAGCAGATGACCGGAGACGAGTTCGAGACCACGTGGCGGCCGCCCGCGCACGGCCGGGGAACGGCGGCGACCCCGCCCGCTTGGTGAACGGGGCTGGCACGGCGGGCATGACTGGCCCGCGGCCCCGCCCGCTCAGGACCCCTGCCGCCAGGATTCCAGGTATTCCTCCTGGACTGGTGTCAGCATGTCGATCTCGGCCCCGAGCGAGGCGAGCGCGAGCGTGGCGACCCTGGTGTCGATCTGGGCCGGCACCTCGTGCACCCCGGGCAGCAGCTCAGCAGGGCCGTCGCTCAGCCAGGCCAGCGCGAGCGCCTGCACCGCGAACGACAGGTCCATCACCGCGGCCGGGTTGCCCTCGGCCGCGACCAGGTTGACCACCCGCCCCTCGGCCAGCAGGATCAGCCGCTTGCCGTCGGCCATCAGGTACTCATCGGCGTGCGGGCGGACCGCCGGGTGGACGGCGACCGAGACCTCGCCCAGCCCGCGGACGTCCACCTCGACATCGAAGTGCCCGGCGTTGGCCAGGATCGCCCCGTCGCGCATCGCCGCCATATGCCCGGTGCCGATCACGTCGCGGGAGCCCGTCGCGGTGATGAACACCTGCCCGAGCGGCGCGGCCTGCGCCATCGGCAGCACGCGGAACCCGGCCATCAGCGCGTCCACGGCCCGCACCGGGTCGACCTCGGTGACGATGATCTGGGCGCCGAGTCCCCGGGCCCGCTCGGCGATCCCCCGGCCGCACGGTCCGTACCCGGCCACCACCACGACCTTGCCGGCCAGCAGGGTGTTGGTGGCGCGCAGGATCCCGTCGATCACCGACTGCCCGGTGCCGGCGAAGTTGTCGAACCGGCGCCTGGTCCGCGAGTCGTCCGCCGCCACCATCGGGAACGCGAGCGTGCCCTCGGCCGCCATCCGGTGCAGCCTGGCCACGCCGGTCGTGGTCGATTCGCAGCCGCCGCGCACCCCCGAGAGCAATTCCGGGCGCTCGGTGTGCAGCGTGTTCACCAGGTCGCAGCCGTCGTCGATGACCAGGGCGGGCCCGGCGTCCAGGACCCGGTGGATGTGCTGGTAGTACGTGCGCCGGTCCACCCCGGAGCGGGCGTGGACGGTGACGCCCGGGCAGGCCGCGAGGGCGGCGGCGATGTCGTCCTGGGTGGAGAGCGGGTTGGAGGCGGCCAGGTGCACCCGCCCGCCCCCGGCCGTGACCAGGTTGACCAGGACCGCGGTCTCCGCCGTCACGTGCAGGCAGGCCGCGACCACGAGCCCGGCGAACGGCTGCTCCCGCTCGAAGGAGTCGCGGATGAGGCCGAGCACGGGCATGGCCCGCTCGGCCCAGCCGATCCGGGCCAGGCCCGCGGCGGCCTGGCCCGGATCGGCGACGTCCGACTCCGGCGAGGCGCTGGCCCCGCCGCCACCCGGCGCGGCGCCGCGCCGCTGCGCGCTCATGCGGCCGTTATCAGTAGCGGTAGTGGTCCGGCTTGTAGGGACCCTCGACCGGGACCCCGATGTAGCTGGCCTGCTCCTTGGTCAGCGTGGTGAGCCGGACGCCGAGCGCGTCCAGGTGCAGCCGGGCCACCTTCTCGTCCAGGTGCTTGGGGAGCACGTGGACCCCCAGCGGGTACTGGCCGCCCTGGGTGAACAGCTCGATCTGGGCGATGACCTGGTTGGTGAAGCTGTTGGACATCACGAAGCTGGGGTGGCCGGTGGCGTTGCCCAGGTTCAGCAGCCGGCCTTCGGACAGGATGATCACCGCGTGCCCGTCCGGGAACGTCCACTCGTCCACCTGCGGCTTGATGTTGATCCGGCGCACGCCGGGCAGCCGGGCCAGGCCGGCCATGTCGATCTCGTTGTCGAAGTGCCCGATGTTGCCCACGATGGCCTGGTGCTTCATCTGGCTCATGTGCTCGGCGGTGATGATCTGGTAGTTGCCGGTCGCCGTGACGAAGATGTCGGCCGCGGCCACCAGGTCCTCCAGGCGGGCCACCTGAAAGCCGTCCATGGCCGCCTGGAGCGCGCAGATCGGGTCGATCTCGGTGACGATCACCCGCGCGCCCTGGCCGCGCAGCGACTCCGCGCAGCCCTTGCCCACGTCGCCGTAGCCGCATATCACCGCGACCTTGCCGCCGATCAGCACATCGGTGGCCCGGTTGATCCCGTCGACCAGCGAGTGCCGGCAGCCGTACTTGTTGTCGAACTTCGACTTGGTCACCGAATCGTTGACGTTGATGGCCGGGAACTTGAGCGTGCCCGCCCTGGCCATGTCGTAGAGCCGGTGCACCCCGGTCGTGGTCTCCTCGGTGACTCCCTTGATTTCCGCGGCGGCGGCGGTCCACTTGCCCGGGCTGGCGGCCAGGGACGCGCGCAGCGCGGACAGCACGACCTGCCATTCCTCGGGGTCGTCGTCGGCCACGTCGGGAACCGCGCCCGCCGCCTCGAACTCCGCGCCCTTGTGCACCAGCAGGGTGGCGTCCCCGCCGTCGTCCAGCAGCATGTTCGGCCCGGGCTGGCCGGGCCAGGTCAGCGCCTGCTCGGTGCACCACCAGTACTCCGGCAGGGTCTCGCCCTTCCAGGCGAACACCGGGATGCCCTTGGGGTCCTCCGGGGTGCCGTCCGGGCCCACGGCGACCGCCGCCGCCGCGTGGTCCTGAGTCGAGAAGATGTTGCAGCTGGCCCACCGGACCTGGGCGCCGAGCGCCACCAGCGTCTCGATGAGCACCGCGGTCTGGATGGTCATGTGCAAAGACCCGGTGATCCGGGCGCCGCGCAGCGGCTGGGAACGGGCGAACTCCTCCCGCACGGCCATCAGGCCCGGCATCTCATGCTCGGCCAGCCGGATTTCCTTGCGGCCGAACTCGGCGAGTGACAGGTCGGCGACCTTGAACGGGACGGCTTCGGTGGGCATTGAGTGACTCCTCCAGCCTGGATCTGCTCCGATGACACCACGACGCTACGGGACGAGACCCGGAGTTCGCACGCTAGAACCCCCGTTTCTGACAAGAGATTGTTAAGATAGCTGGCTATGCGCATCACGGAGGCCGCGCGGCGCCTCGGAACCTCCCCCCGGATGCTCCGATACCGGGAGTCCCTGGGCCTGCTCCCCGGCCTGCGGACGATGGAGGCGACGGCCGCGCCGCACCGGCAGTTCAGCGAGCAGGACCTGGATGCGGTCGCGCTGGCCCTGGCCATCGAGCGGCGCTACGACATCTCCCCGGCCGCCCTGTCGTTCGGCATCCGGGTGCTCACCGAGCCCGGCGTCCGGGCCGAGGTGGCCGAGCTCGGGCGCCGGATCGGCCGCATCCAGGCGCCGGCCGCGCGGGCCCTCGACTTCGAGCAGGAGCGGGCCCTCCGCCTGCTCAGCATGGGCAGGCAGCCGCCCGGCGCGGGCCGCGGCCGCCCCGCCCGGACCTCCGTGATCATGGAACAGCCCCGGGCGGGCGGCGGCGGACGGCGCGCAGGGGGGAGCGACCCGGGCCCGGCATGGCGCGGCGGGCCGCCCGGATCGCGGGGTCGGTGAGGTCCGTGCGGGATTCCTGGTACAGGTCGGGCTCGAGGTAGATCAGCTTGGCGATCGGCACCTTGGCCCGGACCCGGCGTTCGGCAGTGTCGATGCCGGCCACGACCGCGGCGGCGCTCTGATCGCCGCTCACCGCGATCTTCGCGGCCACCAGGAGCGTCTCCGGTCCCACGTGCAGAGTGCGCAGGTGAATGACCCGTTCCACCTCCGGGCCGCCCTCCAGGGCGGCCACGATGGCCCGCTCCACGTCGGCGGTGGCCGACTCACCGATCAGCAGGCTCTTCATCTCGATGGCCAGGACGACCGCCACGAACCCGAGCAGAAGGCCGATCCCGAGGGATCCGGCACCGTCCCAGCGCTCGTCGTGCGTGACCCAGGTGAGTACGACGCCGACGAGGGCGAGGAACAGCCCGGCCAGCGCCGCCGTGTCCTCCAGCAGCACGGCCGGCACCTCCGGCGCCTTAGCGCGGCGGATGAACCGGACCAGCCGGTGCCAGGCCCCGCGGCCGCCCGCCTGGTGCGACTCGCTGAGCGCGGTGCGGAACGAGAAACCCTCCAGGATGCCGGCCACGCCGAGCACCACCAGGGCCACGACGGGCGAGTCCAGCCGCCCGGGGTAGACGATCCGGTGCACGCCCTCGTAGACCGAGAACGCGGCGCCGACGGTGAACAGCACGAGGGCCACCAGGAAGCCGTAGAGGTACCGCTCCGAGCCGAACCCGAACTGGTGCTCCTCGGTCTCCTCGCGCCGGGCCCGGCTGCGGCCGATCAGCAGCAGGGCCTGATTGCTGGAGTCGGCCACGGAGTGGACCGACTCGGCCAGCATGGACGCCGACCCGGTGATCACGAACGCGACGAACTTGGTGGCCGCGATGCCGAGATTGGCCGCGAACGCCGCCACCACCGTCCGCTTGCCCGAGCCGTGGCCCGCACCCGGGCCACCGCTCCCGGCCCGGGCCGGCTCCGCCACGGCTACCCAGCGGCCGGGTCGCGCGCCTCGTCCACGAGCATGACCGGGATATCGTCGCGCACCGGGTAGGCCAGGCCGCAGTCGGCGCCGGTGCAGATCAGCTCGCTGGCCTCCTCGTCAACGCGCACGGGCGCGTGGCACTTCGGGCAGACCAGAATCTCGAGCAACCAGTCATCGATCTTCACTGCATCTCCCTTGGTGTCGCAGGCCGGGCAGCGCGGCCGCGCCTAGCGGGCATCACCGAGCACGATACGCAGCACCTGATCACGCACGTCGGTCAGGGTCGCCTCGTCGGGGGCCTCGACGTTGAGCCTGAGCAGCGGCTCGGTGTTCGACGGGCGCAGGTTGAACCACCAGCCGTCGCATGCGACCGTGAGCCCGTCCAGGTCGTCCATCCGGACGCCGTCATGGCCGGCGAAGGCCGCGCGGACCCGCTCCGTCGCGCCGCGCTGGTCGCTGACCTCGCTGTTGATCTCACCGGACGACCGGTACCTGGCGTAGGCCGACAGCAGCGGGGACAGCGGCCCGTCCTGCCCGCCGAGCGCGGCGAGCACGTGCAGGGCGGCCAGCATGCCGGAGTCGGCGAACCAGAAGTCGCGGAAGTAGAAATGCCCGGAGTGCTCGCCGCCGAAGATCGCCCCGGCCGCGGCCATCTCCGCCTTGATGAACGAGTGACCGACCCGGGTCCGCACCGGGGTGCCGCCGTGCGCGGACACGATCTCCGGTACGGCCCGGGAGGTGATCAGGTTGTGGATGACCGTGGCCCCGGGCTCCCGGCGCAGTTCGGCGACGGCGATCAGCGCGGTCAGCACCGACGGCGACACGATCTCGCCCCGTTCGTCGACCACGAAGCAGCGGTCCGCGTCGCCGTCGAAGGCCAGGCCGATGTCGGCGCCGGAACTCACGACCGCGCGCTGCAGGTCGGCCAGGTTCTTCGGGTCGATCGGGTTCGCCTCGTGGTTCGGGAACGTCCCGTCGAGCTCGAAGTACAGCGGCACCAGGCTGATCGGCAGTCCCTCGAACACCTTCGGCACCGTATGGCCGGCCATGCCGTTCCCGGCGTCGACGGCCACCGTGAGCGGCCGGATGCCGGACAGGTCCACCAGGGTCTTGAGATGGGCCGCGTACCCGGCCAGCAGGTCACGGGACCGGATGGTCCCCGGCGCTCCCCGGGCGGCCGGGACGCCGCTGGCGGCCATCGCGCGCAGCTGCGCGAGCCCGGTGGCGGAGCCGACGGGCTTCGCCCCCTCCCGGCACAGCTTGATCCCGTTGTACCTGGCCGGGTTGTGGCTGGCCGTGATCATCGCGCCCGGTATGCCGAGGCTGCCGCTGGCGTAGTAGAGCATGTCGGTCGAGCCCAGCCCGCCGGCCACCACGTCGGCCCCCTGGGAGGCCGCGCCATGGCCGAAGGCCTCGGCGAGCGGCGCCGAGGAGGTGCGCATGTCGTGCACGGTCACCACAGCCGGCGCGCCGGTCAGCCGCACGAACGCCGCGCCGACCGCCTCCGCCACGCTCTCGTCGAGCTCGTC
>Ga0335078_10011082_pt1 | contig 13365 bp, 12 predicted proteins | sample Lox_Sample_32_FD_206711 | JGI IMG/M metagenome (GOLD analysis project Ga0335078, IMG submission 206711) | Soil microbial communities from Loxahatchee National Wildlife Refuge, Florida, United States - Lox_Sample_3.2 | ecosystem: Environmental > Terrestrial > Soil > Wetlands | place: USA...
GACGTCCTGAAAACGGGCGGAGACACGCTGGATGCCGTAGTCGCGGCCGTGACAGTGGTCGAAGACGATCCCAACGACGATTCGGTGGGCTACGGCGGGCTGCCGAATGAAGAATGCGTGGTGGAGCTGGACGCCAGCGTGATGCATGGACCCACACGACGCGCGGGAAGTGTCGCTTCGGTACAGCGCATCAAGAATGTGGCCCGTCTTGCGAAAACGGTTATGGAGAGGACGAACCACGTCATGATTGTCGGCGATGGCGCGCGGCGGTTTGCGGTGGATGAAGGTTTCGAGGAAATGAATCTCCTGACCGAGCATTCGCGGAAGATCTGGCTGGCGTGGAAGGCAAGAACGAGCTTCAACTGGCGGCCGGGGATTGATAGTCCGGAATGGAAGGAGCAGATGTCCGAGCTGTTCGATAATGACGCAGAGCAGATCGCCTATGCCGAGCATGTAATTGCGCATCCGCCCACAGGGACGATCAATTGCCTGGCGGTGAATGAGAAGGGCGAGATCAGCGGAACCACGACGACTTCCGGCCTCTCGTGGAAAATTCCCGGGCGCGTGGGCGATTCGCCGATTATTGGCGCGGGGTTGTATGTGGATGGTGACGTGGGCGGGGCGGGTTCAACGGGCAAGGGCGAGGAGAATATCAAGATTGCCGGCGGGCACACCATTGTGGAGATGATGCGCAAGGGAATGAAACCTGTCGATGCGTGCCTGGAGGCGTTGGCGCGCGTGGCGCGGAACTATAATAACGATAAGAAAAAGCTGGGGACGTTCAGCCTGAAATATTACGCGTTGAACAAGAACGGTGAGTACGGCTCCGCTTCTTTGTGGAAGTCCGCCAGCGCCGCGACGGCGGCCTCACCCGCGAAGTTTGCGGTTCACGATGGCGGCGAAGCTCGGCTTGAATTGTGCAAACCGTTTTTTGACGAGCCAGGGCACGAAGACTGAACCGGTTGCGATTTTCGAATTCCGCGTTTCGATTTTCGTCGTATTCTGGACGGTCATGGACCAGGTCAATGTTCTGATTATTGGTGGCGGCGTGGTGGGTTGTGCCATAGCCGAGGCGCTTTCACGCCGCTGGCAAGATGTGTTCCTGGTGGAACAAAATCCGAAGTACGGAATGGCCACCAGTTCCCGTAACAGCGGCGTGATCCACTCCGGCATTTACTATCCGAAAAATTCCTTGAAGGCGCGGCTTTGCGTTGAGGGTAACCGCCTGACGAAGGAATTCTGCGTCAAGCACAACGTCCCGCATCGCACCACCGGCAAACTCGTCGTAGCGAAAACGAAAGAAGAAGAGCCGGCGTTGCTGGCGCTGCAGAAAAAGGGCGAGGGCAACGGCGTCGAGGGTCTGCGCATTCTGGACGAAGCGGGGATTCGCGCGAAAGAACCGCATGTGCATGGCTATGCGGCTTTGGACGTGCCCTCGACAGGCATCTGCTCTTCGGAAGAGCTGGTGCACGCTTTTGCGCGCATCGCGGAGCAGCAGGGCGCGAACCTGCTGACGCACGCCAGAGTGGAGGGGCTAGAGCCGGGCAAGAATTCCGTTTGCGTAAAGCTGCGCATCGGCGACGAAGAGGAATCGGCGTCGGAATCCGTTGAGGCGCGCTGTGTGATCAATGCGGCTGGGCTCTACGCCGATGAAGTGGCGCGCATGCTGGGGCCGCGGCCCTGGACCATTTATCCGGTGCGCGGAGAATATTGCGAAATTCGCGGCCCGCGCGCGGAACTGGTGTGCAATCTCGTTTATCCCTTGCCGCATACAGATGGGCTTTCGCTTGGGCTGCATTTCACGAAGACGCTTTGGGGCACGCTACTGCTTGGCCCGACGGCACGATATGTGGATGGAAAAGAAAATTACGAGCGCGAGCGCATGGCTGTTCCGGAATTTGCCGCCGATGTGAAACACATGGTGCCGGAAATCGAGGAGAGCGATTTGCAGCTTGCCTATTCCGGCTTGCGGCCCAAGCTGGTTCCGCCGGGCGGCTCGGGCATCGTGGATTTTGTCATCGAGCCGGACCGCGAAGTGCCGCAGGTCATCCAGCTCGTGGGCATGGAGTCGCCGGGCCTGACCGCCGCACCGGCGATCGCGGGCCATGTCGCGCAATTAGTCGCGAACGTCCTCGCCTAGCGCCAAACGCTAACCACATCATTCCGAATGGAGCGCGCGAATCCCGCTTCGATTTCCCTACCGAAGTTCACTGGTGTTCCGTTCGCTACAATCAGCGCCGGGCGCTCCGCACAATCGCAACTGATTAGTGAATGATTGTTACGCGAACAAATTTCTTCTTGCCAAGCCGCACCGCATAGGTTGCGGAGCTACTAGTGTCTAATCTGGTCGCTGGGTCGTTCACAACTCTACCGTTGACCTCGAGCCCTCCCTGCTTGACGATGCGGGTAGCCTCTGAAGTGGATTCCACGTTGAAAAGGTATCTTAATAGCTGAGGCCACTTTGGCGACACGGGCAAGAGTTGCAGAGGCCCGCTGGTAGCTCCTGGTTCAGGCTCACTCCACAGAAACCCGTCGCCACGATCTCTCAGTTGTATTTCTGGCATTTCCGTTGGCGCCTCCCGATCCCGGAAAACACGCTGGAAGTTCTCAGCCGCTTTCTTTCCTGCGTCCGCGCCCTGAAAATCGGCGACGACTTCTTCGGCCAGACGCATCTTGGCGTCCATGGGATGCAGTTTGCCACTTTGCACTTCACCTTTCAGTTGGGCGATTTCCTGCGGCGTGCGGTCGGTGACCAGCTCGTAGTAGGTCCACATCAACTGGTCGGGAATGGACATCATTTTGCCGAACATTTCGGCGGGCGCTTCGGTGATGCCCACGTAGTTGCCGAGGCTCTTGGACATTTTGCGTTCGCCGTCGAGGCCGACGAGGATGGGCATGGTGAAGACGACCTGCGGCGGAAGCCCATAGTCGCGCTGGATTTCGCGGTGCACCAGGATGTTGAATTTTTGTTCCGTGGCGCCCAGCTCGACATCCGACTTGAGCATAACCGCGTCATAAGCGGTCAAAAGCGGGTACAGGAGCTCATGCACCGCGATCGGTAGACTGTTCTGCAGCCGCGAACGGAAATCCTCGCGTTCCAGCATGCGCGCCAGGCTGTAATGAGCGCACAGACGCACGACCTCGTAGCTGGATAATTTGCCAAGCCAATCGCTGTTGCGGCGCACCTCGGTCTTTTCCGGGTCCAGAATCTTGAACACTTGCTCGAGGTAGGTTTTGGCGTGGGCATCCACTTCTTCGCGGGTCAGGGGCGGGCGGGTTTCGGAGCGTCCGGTGGGATCGCCGATCATGGCGGAAAAATCGCCGATCAGGAAAATGGCGGTGTGGCCCATGTCCTGAAAATGTTTCAATTTGCGCAGGACGACGGTGTGGCCTAGGTGAATGTCCGGCGCTGTCGGATCGACGCCGAGATACACACGCAGGGGCTTGCCGGTTTTGATGGAATTGGCGAGCTTCGCCTTCAACTCTTCTTCGGGAATGATTTCCGCCGCGCCTTTTTTCAGGTAGGCGAGCTGTTCTTCGACGGGCTTGAATGCTGTTGTGGTCATTGGTTCATTCAGCGCCGCTGAGGAGCACACGGCGGCCTTCGATTTTATAGTTTCCCTCGAGAACGATACGCGCGGCTTCGCTGTAAATGCGATGCTCCTCTTTCAGGATGCGTTCGGAGAGCGCGTGTTCGTCGTCGCCATCGAGCACCGGCACAATGGCCTGCAAGATGATTGGTCCGGCATCGAGATTTTCATCCACAAAATGGACCGTGCAACCGGCGAATTTCACCCCGTGCTCCAAAGCCTGCTTCTGCGCTTCCAAGCCGGGAAAGGATGGCAGCAGCGACGGGTGAATATTCAAAATCTTTTGCGGGAATGCGGCGACGAAATACGGTGACAGCAAGCGCATGTAGCCCGCGAGGCAAATCAAATCCACCTTGTGTTCCTGCAGGACAGCGGCCACCTGGCGGTCGTACGCTTCGCGTTGCAGACCTTTTGACGGAATCATGCGCGTCGGGATGCCTCGCGCTTCCGCTCTCTTCAGTCCCAGCGCGTCTGGCTGATTGCTGACGACAATGGCGACTTCAGCGTTGGGGATGCGTCCCGCGGAGACGCTTTCCGCCAGCGCCTCAAAGTTCGAGCCGCGGCCGCTCAACAGCACGCCGATTCGCTTCTTCATGAACAAAAAACGTTAGCACACCTGCCAGGGCTCGCCAAATGCGGGATGGGCGAGGAAATTCCTCTTGCCAACCGCAGAACGCGGCGGTACAGTTTTGGGCCGTGCTGGGCGAATGAAAAGCGAATAATCAGGAGGATCACTATGAACACTCAGCGACAACTCGGCGACCTGATCTCGATTGGCCCGGCCATGCTGCGCGATTTTGATCAGCTTGGCATCCGTTCGGTCACGCAACTCGCCAAGCAAGACCCCAAGAAGATGTATGCCCGCCTCGGCCGCTTGACGGGAAAGCGCGTCGATCCGTGCGTGCTCGATACGTTTTGTGCGGCCGTTGCGCAAGCCCGTAACCCGCGTCTTCCCGCCGAACAGTGCCAGTGGTGGTATTGGAGCCGCAAACGCAAAGCGCAGTCTTGATCATGACCATCCACTTCTACCGCGTAAACGAGCCCTTCGGCGAATTCTCTAACTTTGCGAAGTATCCTTTCGAAGCCGAGGGAAAGATCTGGCCTACCAGCGAACACTACTTTCAGTCGAAAAAGTTCGCTGGAACCGTTCACGAGGAACGAGTACGGGTTGCCTCCACACCGAAAGAGGCGGCAAGAATAGGCCGGGAGCCAAGTCTGCCGATGCGTCCCGACTGGGAATCTGCAAAGTTAGACGTAATGCGCACAGCTCTTCGTTATAAGTTCGACAGCTACCCAGTCCTGATCGAGCTACTTCTCTCGACGGGGGAGGACGAAATTGTCGAGCGAACCACCGATGATAAGTACTGGGGTTGTGGCACCGACGGCGACGGACTGAATATGCTGGGAAAGCTTCTGATGGAACTTCGTCTTTCGTATAGAGAATCGAGAACCTGAACCGGCGGAAACGCCGAGCGAGATTAGCTGCCTACAAATTGAGCGCGCCGGAATAGACGAGGCGGGCTTTGCCGGTGTCGCCGCGTTCGATGCGGCCTATGCGGAAGAATTTTTCGCGGCGGCGTTTTAGATCGGCCTCGACTTCTTTCACGAATTCGGCGGGGACGATGACGATCATGCCGATGCCCATGTTGAAGGATTGCAGCAACTCGTCGGGCTCGATCTCACCAAGCTTGGCGAGATATTTAAAGATCGGCGGGATCGGCCAGGCGTCCAGGTCAACGATGGCTTTCACGCCGCTGGGCAGCACGCGCGGCAAATTGCCAGGGATGCCGCCACCGGTGATATGCGCCATGGCGGAAACCCAGCCGTGCGCCAGCAAGGTTTTTAGCGCCGGAGCGTAGGAGAGATGCGGCTTCAGCAGTTCGGCGCCAATTTTGTTGCCCACTTCGGCGACGTAAGTGTCCGGCTTCAGTTTGGCAACTTCAAAGACGAGTTTGCGCGCCAGCGAGTAGCCATTGGTGTGCAAACCCGCGGAAGGCAGGCCCAGCAGCGTGTCGCCGGGTTTCACGGCTTTGCCATTCAGGATTTTCTTGCGCTCCACTGCGCCAACAATGAAGCCCGCAATGTCATATTCGCCGGGCTGATAAAATCCCGGCATCTCCGCGGTTTCGCCGCCGATCAAGGCGCATCCGGCTTTGCGGCACGCGCGGCTCATGCCCTCGACGACCTGCTCGACCACATTCGGCTCCAGCTTTCCCATCGCCAAATAGTCCAGGAAAAAGAGCGGCTCCGCGCCCTGCACCAAAATGTCATTTACGCAGTGATTGACCAGATCGCCGCCCACCGTGGAATGCACCCCCATGGCCATGGCGATTTTCAGTTTTGTGCCCACGCCATCGGCGCTGGAAACCAGCACCGGCTCTTTCCACTTGCGCCCGTCGAGCGCAAACAGCGCGCCGAACCCGCCAATGCCTCCCAGAACCGCGGGCGTAAACGTGCGGCTGGCGAGATGCCGGATGCGCTGCTTGGCATCGTCGGCGACAGCAATATTCACTCCTGCATCCTCGTATTTCATAGGCGCGCCTTCGCGTTGCAATTTGTCTACGACGTGGTTCTAGGGCAGCGAGCTCGAGGAGAAGTCCCATTCCTCTTGCACCGGGGGGCGGTCGAATCGCTCGTTCTACTGCAGCCCGGCGGCCAGGCGCGGCGGGGCCGCCTACAGCTTAGAACACATGGAACAGTCTGCGCCACCGGATGGTTCCCGGATGAATGATGGCGTTCGCGTAAGCAAGGAAGCGCGCGCTGACGTCGCCATTCCAGGCGTCCTTGGGCGCTTCGAGCGACATGTAGATGATCACCGGAGTTCCGAGGATGTCGGCACGCGGAACGCAGCCCCAGAAGCGGCTATCGTAGGAGTTGCCGCGGTTGTCGCCCATGGCAAAGTAACAATTCTGGGGAACGTGATACGGGAAGCTCATTTCCGGATAGCCCGGCGGGGCCTGGCCGGCGGGAGCGGGTTCCGTGTAGCCGAGGGTATATTTCTCGCGAAGTTTTTGTCCGTTGACCCACACCGCGCCGTCCTTGATGTCTACGGTGTCTCCCGGCAGGCCAATCACGCGTTTCACGTAGTCCGGCTGCGTGGGATCGAAGGGCGGCTTGAAGATGATAATTTGCTGGCGGTGCGGATTGCGCCACAGCGGCACGTGGATGTTGGTGAAGGGAATGCCGGCGTCGTAGCCTACACGGCTCATGATGAGATGGTCGCCGATCAGCAGCGTGTTCTCCATCGACCCCGAAGGAATCACGCGCGCCTGCCCTAGTGTGCCATTGATGAGCATGAAGGCCAGAATCACCCAGAACCAGGCGATGATTTCGCTCTTTACGCGCTCGCTCATGCTTGCGGAAGAAGGTTTAGCGGCATCCTTCCTTGTTTTCACGTCTGCTGCGTCAGCTTTCACGTTTCCCCTCGTGTGGTCCCGGGCGTCGCGCGTTGCAGGCGTCGCCACGCGCCACTTTGCGGATTAAAATGTTTCGAACAACCTCTTCCAGCGCACCTGATCAGGATGAATCAACGCTCGCCCATACGCTTCAAAGCGGTTCAGTACATCACCGTTCCAGGCCTCGGGCGCCGCGTTCAGGGACATATAAATCGCCAACGGCGTCCCCACAATGTCGTTTCGTGGCACGCAACCCCAGAAGCGGCTGTCGTAGGAATTTTCACGATTGTCCCCCATCGCGAAATAACAATTCTCCGGTACACGATACGGGAATTTCACTTCTGCGTAGCCGCGCGGAGCCTGTCCCGGCGGTGCCGGACGCGTCAGCCCGAGCGTGTAGTTCTCCGGCAGCCTTTGGCCATTGATCCAGACCGCTCCCTGACGGATGTCCACGATATCACCGGGCATGCCGACCACGCGCTTGATCAGATCCGTGGCATCCGGGTCGTAAGGCGGTTTGAAGATGATGATTTGCTGGCGGTGCGGCCTGCGCCACAGCGGCACGTGGATGTTGGTAAAGGGAATGCCGGCATCGTAGCCCACGCGGCTCATGATCAGGTGATCGCCGATCAACAGCGTGTTTTCCATGGAGCCTGACGGGATCACGCGCGCCTGCCCGACGGCTCCGTTGATCAGAAGAAAGGCCAGCACGATCCAGAACCATGCGATGGCTTCTTTCTTCGCACGCGTGCCCAGGGGCGCTTGCGCTTCCGGACTTTGCGGTTTCTCCAGCGCGTTGCGGTCAGCTCTCACGTTGCACCACCACTTCTTCTTTCAGCTTCGCGGCCAACCCGTTTCCTTCCCTGACTTCCAGTTGCACCAGGTCGGTCGGGTAAATGCCTGTATAACAAGACGTGCAAAAATCGCCTTTGGTGTCATTCACGGCGCGGCGCAGCCCCTCGAGCGACAGATAGCCCAGCGAATCCGCGCCCAGGTACTTGCAAATCTCCTGCGGCGAATTGGAGGAGGCGATCAGTTCCTCACGTGTGGGCGTGTCCACACCGTAATAACACGGCGAAATCGTCGGCGGACAACTGATGCGCATGTGCACTTCTTTGGCGCCGGCTTCGCGCAGCAGGCGCACCAGCTTGCGGCTGGTGGTGCCGCGCACGATGGAGTCGTCTACCAATACGACGCGTTTCCCCGCAATTAAGTTCCGTACCGGATTGAGCTTCAGCTTCACGCCGAAATTGCGAATGGCTTGCGACGGCTCAATGAATGTGCGGCCGATGTAATGATTGCGAATCAGTCCCATGCGAAAGGGGATGCCGGACTCGAGCGAGAAGCCGATAGCGGCCGGCACACCGGAGTCAGGAATGGGAACAATCATGTCGGCTTCGACGGGATGCTCGCGAGCGAGGAGCCTCCCAAGCATTTCGCGGGATTCGTTGACCGAGCGGCCGAAGACGGTGCTGTCCGGGCGTGCGAAATAAACGTGTTCGAAGATGCAGAACTGATTCGCCTTCGCGGGGCTGAAGCGAATGGACTCCAGGCCCGCCCGCGAGATGCGCAGCATTTCTCCCGGCTCGACTTCGCGCAGGTACTCGGCGTTCAGCAAATCAAACGCGCAGGTTTCCGACGCCGCGACCCAGGCGGTGCTTCCATCCGGCGCCGTTAGAGTACCCAGCGCCAGCGGACGAAAACCGCGCGGATCGCGCACCGCGTACATTTCCTCCGCAGTTAGGACCAGCAACGAGTATGCGCCTTCCACCTGGTTCAGCGCATCGCCGAGAGCGGCGGAAAAATTGCGCGCCTGCGAGCGCGCGATGAGGTGCACGATCACTTCCGTGTCGCTGTTGCTTTGGAAAATCGAGCCGCGATGTTCCAGGCGGCGTCTCCACTCCAACGCGTTGGTCAGGTTGCCGTTGTGCGCCACGGCAATCTTGCCCTTGTTGCAGTCGATCAGGATCGGCTGGGCGTTCAGCAGCGCGTTTTTATCGCCCGCGGTGGAATAACGGGTGTGGCCGATGGCGCTGGAGCCCGGAAGTTTTGCGAGCACGCGCGGCTGAAAAATTTCTTCCACCTCGCCCATGGCGCGGTGCTGATTCAGGTCTGTACCAGTGCTGGCGACCATCCCAGCGGATTCTTGCCCGCGATGCTGTAAGGCATAGAGCCCCAAATAGGCAAGGTTGGCGGCTTCGGGATGGCCAAACACACCGAACACGCCGCACTCGTCGTGAAAATGATCGTCGTTTATGAATATCGGTTTCATGCCTTGTGCAACAACATACCCGTCAAAAGCTTGGTTTCCTCGAACAATAAACATCCCAGGCTGAGCATCAGGGGTGGCACGAGGATGGCCTCCTTGGCGCCATTCCAGCACGAGTACAAGAACAGCACGTTGCCAAGCGCGAGAATCGCCAATGCAACCCACTTTGCCCTTGGGACGATGGACGCGCCGATCAGGAGCATAACGCCCAAAAGAATCATTCCTATAACGGCGGTTAACAAAGAGCGGAAATCGGGATCATGCCAATTGTGCTGCATCGCGAGGACGCGGGAACCGCTGTCGAGCGCTAAGAGCAGGAAAGCCAGAAGGAACATCGCCGCACCGATTCCAGCGAAGATTGCACGAGCAATTCGCCGCGCCACTGGTAGTTGATGCTTCAAGATCCTGTTACCGCCCTTGACAACGAATTGCCCCAGAGGTCTTGCAACGCCGAAACGGAGCTGTCGATCACCGCGCTCCCCTTATATTGGATGCGCAGGGTATTGTCACGCGTCACTTTGCCGATTTCGTGCGCGCCTACTCCATATTGTCTCGCAGTATTCCGAAGAGCGCCAAGCTTTTCGGGCGACACGGAAACCACCACGCGCGCGCCGCGTTCGCCAAACAGCGCGTACTCCGCGGCGGTATCTTCAGGCAGGGTCACGCTGGCGCCGAGCCCTTGCGCCGCGAAGCAGCATTCCGCCAGCGTCACGGCTACACCGCCGTCGCTCACATCGTGTGCAGACTGCACGGTTCCATCCCCGGCCAGCGCCACCAGGCAATCGATCACCCACTTCTCCGCGGCAAGTTCAATCGCCGGCGGTTCTCCGGCCACAATTCCGCGAATGGTCTTGGAGTATTCGGAGGAAGAAAATTCGCGGGCTTTGCCCGCCCGCAGCGGAGCCTGTGGCGCGGCGGAAGAGGAGGTCGAGCCGTCGAGAAGCACGATCACGTCACCTTCGTTGCGGAAGGCGATCTTCAAAACGTTGGCGGCATTTTCCAGTATGCCGAGAATTCCGATGACCGGCGTGGGGTAAATGGATTTGCCTAGCGTCTCATTGTAGAAACTAACGTTGCCGCCAGTAATTGGCGTGCCCACGGCAACGCAGGCCTCTCCCAGGCCGTCGATGGCCTGCGAAAATTGCCACATCACTTCGGGCTTTTCCGGGCTGCCGAAATTCAGGCAATTGGTTGCGGCAATGGGACGCGCGCCGGAAGCGGCAACGTTACGCGCGGCTTCCGCTACGGCATGCATGGCGCCAACTTTGGGATTCAGAAAGCACCAGCGGCCATTGCCGTCGGTGGAAAGTGCCAGCGCGCGCGTGGTTTCTTTCACACGCACCACCGCGGCATCGCTCGCGCCGGGTCCGGCTAGCGTATTGGTGCGCACCATGGAATCGTACTGCTCGGTGATCCAACGCTTCGATGCGATTGTCGGTGATGCAAGCAGTTTCCTGAAATTCGCGGTCAGGTCGGTGCCTTCGCGCGCAAACACGAACCAATCCTTTTCGGTTTCCTTGCGAGGTGCCGGTTCCGCGATGGGCCGGTTGTACACAGGGCCTTCTTCGGCCAGCGGATGCGCGGGAATTCTGGCGGCCACTTTGCCGTGGTCCTTCACCACGAGAAGGCCGCCCTCGGTCACTTCGCCCACCACGGTGGCATCGAGGCCCCACTTCTTGAACACGCCGAGCACTTCGCCTTCGCGGCCCTTTTCCGCGACGAGCAACATGCGTTCCTGCGATTCGCTAAGCATGATTTCGTACGGCGTCATGCCGGTTTCGCGCTGCGGCACTTTAGCGAGATCGATTTCAATGCCGGTGCCGCCACGGGAAGCCATTTCACAGGTCGAGCATGTTAACCCCGCTGCGCCCATATCCTGAATCGCGACCACCGCACCGGTCTTCATGGCTTCGAGGCACGCTTCCAGCAGCAACTTCTCCATGAACGGGTCGCCAACCTGCACGTTGGGACGCTTCTGTTGCGATTCTTCGGTGAACTCGGCAGAGGCAAGGAGCGACGCGCCGTGGATGCCGTCGCGTCCCGTCTTTGCGCCGACATAAATCACCGGATTGCCGACGCCCTTGGCCTTGGCCAGAAAAATCTCTTCCTTGCGTGCGATGCCCAGTGCCAGTGCATTTACGAGCGGGTTCTGCGCGTAGCAAGGCTCAAACGCCACCTCGCCGCCGACGGTAGGTACACCGAAGCAATTGCCGTAGCTGCCCACGCCGCGAACGACGCCATCGAGGATGCGCCGGTTCTTAGCGGCGTCCTCGTCAATTGTTGATTTTCCTGGCGTGATTTCCCCGAAACGGAGTGAATCGAGCACGGCAATCGGCCGCGCGCCCATGGTGAAAATGTCGCGCAAGATTCCGCCAACGCCGGTGGTCGCGCCCTGGAATGGCTCCACGTAGCTCGGATGGTTGTGCGACTCAATCTTGAACGCCGCGACCAGACCGTCGCCGATGTCCACCACGCCGGCATTCTCGCCCGGGCCTTGCACCACCAACTTGCCGCGCGTGGGTAGGCGCTTCAGATGCACTTTGCTGGACTTGTAGGAGCAATGCTCACTCCACATCACGCTGAAGATGCCCAATTCAGTGATGTTGGGGTCGCGTTTGAGGATTTGCTGAATGCGCGCGTATTCGTCGCGCGTTACGCCGTGCTCCGCCGCAATTTCCGGCGTTACCTTAATTTCCGTCTGTGCCGTGGCCATGTAGTCCTACTCAGTTAAATATGCAGAATTCCGTTCGTAGCGCTGGCTTCCAGCCGGCCCCTTGCCCAAGCCGGCAAGATGCCGGCGCTACATAAGGAACGCCCCAAATAAGCACAGGGGCACGAAGCCTCGTGCCCCTGTCTGATTTCGTTATTCTGCAGTCGCGCGAACGTCACGCGGTGGCCTTTGCTGCGCCGACAAGCGCTTCGATCATGGAGCGGAAGATGACCAGGCCGTGCTGCGAATCGAGGCATTCTTCCACGGCACGCTCGGGATGCGGCATCAGTCCCGCGACGTTGCGGTGTTCGTTGCAGATCCCGGCGATATTCGCGGTGGAACCGTTGGGATTGCCCGCGGCATCATCTTTTCCGCCCGCCGTGGTGTAACGGAACAGCACCTGATGATTCCGTTCGAGGTGCGCTAGTGTCTTGTCGTCACAAGTGTAATTGCCGTCGCTGTGCGCGATGGGAATGGTGAGGACCTGTCCTTGCTGCGCCGCGCAGGTGAACGGCGAGTTGGTTTCCTCCACGCGGATGTGCACGTGTTTGCAGATAAAGCGGAGACCAGAGTTGCGCATCATGGCCCCGGGCAAGAGGCCGGCTTCCAGCAGAATCTGGAAGCCATTACAGATGCCGAGAACCAGCCCGCCTTTCTTTGCGAACTGTTCCACAGCTTTCATCACCGGTGAAAAGCGCGCGATGGCCCCGGTGCGCAGATAATCGCCGTAGGAAAAGCCGCCGGGCAGGATAATGGCGTCGCACTGGTGCAGATCTTCGGACTGGTGCCAGATGAATTCCACCGGCTTTTGCAAAACGTGGCCGATGGCATGAAAGGCGTCGTGATCGCAATTCGATCCCGGGAAGACGACTACTCCGAATTTCATGGTTTTGTCACTCCGGCGCAACCTTTGGGGAATTCCTATTTTAGCATAGACCCCTTTTGTAGCGCCGGCCTTCTGAGGCGGGGGCAGTCTCTCAGTTTGAATTTCTGAGCGCAGTCCGTCGGGCGCGTCGCGCGATTAAGCAGGAACGTACGTCAACCGAATCAAGTCATCGACGACTAAATCGCTGGCCACCAGGTGGAGCGGCGGCCGGGGGCCGGCGAAGAATGGCGTGCCACCACCAAGCACCACGGGGCGGAGGTAGAGTCGATACTCATCCATAAGACCGGCCTCGGTCAGGCTTTGCGCCAGGACTGGTCCGCCAACGTGAATCTCGCCAGCCAGCTCAGCCTTCAGCCTGCGTATCATCTTCTCGAAGTCACCCGCGACGAGCGTGGCGTTGGGGCCAGCTGACTTGAGGGAACGCGACACGACCCACTTCGGCTGGCTCCGCCACGCCGCCGCGAACTCACGGTCCACCGCGTCCCAATCAGGAAGATCTTCGTCCCAATAACGCA
>Ga0335078_10011083_pt1 | contig 13363 bp, 14 predicted proteins | sample Lox_Sample_32_FD_206711 | JGI IMG/M metagenome (GOLD analysis project Ga0335078, IMG submission 206711) | Soil microbial communities from Loxahatchee National Wildlife Refuge, Florida, United States - Lox_Sample_3.2 | ecosystem: Environmental > Terrestrial > Soil > Wetlands | place: USA...
CCGCGGGCTGCGGCACCTGGCGATTCACGGCCATCAGTTCGACACCGTCGGCATCAACAGCGTACGCCTCAATCATTTCGGCACGCTGCTCTATCTGCAGATTCAGCGGCTCGACCTGAAGGGCAAACCTCTGGCGCGTCTCATCGACCGGCTCAACACGCGCTGGCTGCGCATGTCGCCGAAAGTGGCGGCCGGAGCCTTGTCCCACGCCCGTTTGCATAGGGCCGACCGTATTTTCTGCGGGCATACCCACGCCGCCATGCAGCAGGAACAGGATGGCATCGAGTATTACAACTCGGGTGGATGGGTGGATACGAAGCCGACCTACATCACCATCGACGAGCAGGGAGTGCAGATCCACGAGTACCGTCTTTCCCAGGACGAACAGGACTCCGCGGATGAGCCAGGCGGGGAAGGCGATTCCGCACTGAACGATTTCGCTGAAGAAGCCGAAACCTCCCACGATTCCGAATATGAAAACATTGGCCGCTGATAGCCGATCAGGAGAAGCTTGCGCAAACTGACCATCGTGTTCCACCACGCCGGCGGCGGGCATCGCAGCACTGCCGACGCACTGAAAGAAGTTCTCACCCAACAGTCCCGTCCCTGGGACGTGCAACTGCTCGACGTGCAGGAATTACTCGACCCGCTCGATGTGCTCCGTCGCGTCAGCGGCGTGCGCATTCAGGACACGTACAACCTGATTCTCCGCAAGGGCTGGACGCGGTTCTCGCCGCAACTGCTGGTCGTGCTGCAGGGAACTATCCGTGTGTACCACTCACGCCTGGTGAAGCTGCTGCAATCATACTGGGCCCAGCACCCCACCGACCTCGTGCTTTCCGTCATCCCCCATTTCAACCGCGTTCTGGCTGCAAGTCTCGGCGACAACGCCGCCAGACCGGTCTTTGTTACGCTCCTCACCGACCTGGCCGATTATCCGCCGCGTTTCTGGATCGAGCCACAATCCGAATTCATCATCGCGGGCAGCGAACGCGCTAGAGAGCAGGCATTGGCCATGGGCCATCCCGCCGAACGAGTCTTTCAAACCTCCGGCATGGTGCTGAAGCCCAGGTTTTATCGAAAGGTTGCGGTGGATCGAGCTGCCGAACGGACGCGCCTCGGTCTGGCCCCGGATGTTCCCACCGGAATCGTCCTCTTTGGCGGCCATGGGTCGCGCGCCATGGTGGACATCACCAAGCGACTCGATCAGCTGAATCGCGACCTGCAACTCATCCTGATCTGCGGGCATAATCAGAAGCTGGCAGCCGAACTGAAAGCGCTAAAGACGAAAAAACGGATTCGCGTGGAGGGGTTCACCTCCAACGTCGAACACTACATGGCGCTGTCCGACGTTTTCATCGGCAAGCCCGGGCCCGGCTCCATCAGCGAGGCGCTGCAGTTTCACCTGCCGGTCATCGTGGAGTGCAACGCCAAGACTCTGCCCCAGGAGCGCTATAACGCCGAGTGGGTCACCGAAAAAGGTTTCGGCATTGTCGTTTCCACCTTCCGCGAGATTGCTCCCAGTGTCGAGCACTTGCTCGGCCCATCAACCTTCGAGCAATTTCGCAAGAATGTCAGCGCCTATTCCAATCACGCGTTACAGGAAGTTCCCGCCATCCTGGAGAAGTGCGCCAGCCCGGCTGTGCTCTCTGCAGGGGACCCACTGTTGGCAGGCAGCCGCCAACTCTAGAAATGAACCACAATCCCGGTGGCGATGCACGTCGCTGAACGAGCGTGTCGAATTTTTCTAAATCCGAAAATCTTCTGATAGTTTTACCGGTAGATTTCGTTCCACAGGGCTTGGTCTGAAGAGTAGAATTAATCTCGCAAATACTTCCACGCGGCGGGCCCATGTTGTCGAAGTGCGCTAACCCGCAATGCTCAACCCGATTTCTCTACATGCGCGGAGGGAAGTTATTTCGCTGGGATCAGCTGCGGGGAGTCAAAGAACTGGGTCTGAGCGTTAAGGATTCTCAGCGGATCGAATTTTTCTGGCTCTGCGAAAAATGCGCTCCGACCATGACCGTGGTCTTCCGAGAAGGCGTCGGCATCACCATTAAACCCTTGCGCCCGCGCCCCTTACTCCTGCTCGCCTCATAGCGGCGCTACTACGGTTGGGCAAGGGGCATATTTTCCGCTGAGCGCATTCCAGCGAATCTTCATCACATCGCCGAACATGCGAATACCGTCGCGCAAGGGATGAATGCGGGTGCCTTCGCGGTGCGACCACTGAACCGGAACTTCCTGCACCTTCAGCCGGAAGCGCTTCGCCAGATAGAGCAACTCCGGATCGAATCCCCAGCGCTCCACTTTCTGCAACCCGAACAGGCACTGCGCCGAGTCGCGCGTAAACGCTTTGAACCCGCACTGTGTGTCTTTGAACTTCAAGCCCAGCACCAGGCGCAGCAACAGATTGAAGATTCTTCCGAAGAGCTGGCGGTAAAGAGGTTGCCGTTGGATCTGCAACTCGGTGTTCACCCAGCGCGAGCCAATCGCCACATCCGCGCCGTTCCGCATCGCCGCAAAAATCTTCTCTGCCTCGGCGATGGGAGAGGAAAGATCGGCATCGCTGAATAGCAGAATGTCGCCGTGGGCGTGCAACATGCCATTGCGCACGCTGTAACCTTTTCCCCGGTTTCCCGGATTCTCCAGCAGCCTCAGATTTGCATGCTGTTCTGCATATTGCCGGACGATCTTTGCCGTGTCATCGTGCGATCCGTCATTCACCACGATGACTTCGCACTGCCACCCGCTCCGCTCCGCATAAGTGAAGATCTTCTCCAGAGAGGCGGCAATACGTTCGCTCTCGTTATAGGCCGGCAGAACGATGCTGTAAGTGAGTGGAGGCAAGAGAATGCTCGGCTCGATAATTCGCGCGCACTGCCACTGAGGACCGGAAACTGGCCGCTGAGAACTTCCTCTATGCGACTCGCCGTTGGGCCAGCATGGAAAAAAACTCGGCCACCAGTTCCGCATCCCAGAGCCCGGATTCGGCTTCCTGCCGCATGGTGAGTGCGGCTTGTTCGTGGCTCAGCGCAGGTTTGTAAGGGCGCGCGGTGCAAAGGGCATCGTAAACATCCACCACCTGCAGGATCCGAGGCAGCAATTGGATTTCTCCGCGGCGCAATCCGTCGGGATAGCCGCTGCCATCGGAATGCTCGTGATGATTGCGAATGATCGGCAGCACCAGGCGCAACGATTTCAGCGGACGGCAGATATTCTCGCCGGTGAGCGGATGCCGCTTCATCACCGTCCATTCTTCCGCAGTCAGGTTCGATCCTTTTTTCAGAATTTCATCAGGAACCGCGATTTTCCCCAGGTCGTGCAGATATCCACCGCGGCGCAGCGCCACAATCGATTCCTCATCCAACCCCAGATGGCGCCCCAGGCTGCTGGCGTTGGCCGCCAATCGTTCGCAATGGCCCACCGTGTAGGGATCGCGGCTCTCCACGCTCAAGCCCAGAGTGCACAGCACCGACTCGGCGGTCTCCAGTTCGTCGGTAAATTCCTTCAGTTTCAGCAGCGACTTTACCCGGGCAAACAACTCCTCGGAAAAAATCGGCTTGTTCAGGAAGTCGTCGGCGCCGGCTTCGATTCCCCGCAGCTTGTCTTCGCGGTCGCTCAAGCCAGTGATCAAAACAAAAGGAATCAGCCGTGTGGATGGGTGTTCTTTCAGCTCCCGGCACAAGTCATACCCGGACTTGCCCGGCATGATTACGTCGGAAAGAATCAGGTCGGGAAGCTGGCGGCGAATCTCCGCCTCTGCCTGGGCAGCATCCGGCACCGTAATCACTTCATACCCATCGCTTTCCAGCAACTCCCGCATCAGCATCATGGTGTCGAGGTTGTCATCGACCACGAGAATGCGCAAGGCTCGCCGGCGGGCCGGAACTTCACCCATACTCCAGTGAGATTGAGAGCGCGAGGAAACAGTTGTACGGTGCTTAGGAGACGGGTCCATTACTAAAACGATTCAAACTGCTCTGTATTGTAACGGATTTTTGCCGAAGCCGCGCCCTCGGTCGGTGGCGGTGCAGATTCGCCAGCCCCACATCCGGTCCGTCCGCAACAATTAGTCACATTTCCCATTTGGGGATGCCTTCCACCTACGATGTTTACCCGACCTTGCCCACTCCAATCCTCTGTCTGTAGCGTGGGCACATGAGACTGATGAAGTCCACCATCGCCGTAACAACTCTGTTGCTGCTGGGGCTCTCAACCGTTGTGTCCGCTGCCTCGAAGCCGCACGTTCTCGTCTTCGGCAAATGGATAACCGTCAAGCTCCTCCGGGATCACGAAGAAGACGAGCCGCTCGAATGGAAAGTCCGGCCGTTGTATATCGACGCCAAGCTTCGCGAATACACTTCCGGCGTCCCACACGAGATCTCGGATCGTCTATTCGTCGTCCGCCGCGTCCTGCGGCTAAACGACGCATTGCCGGAGGAAGCCGCGGGCAGCGCTCACTGGATCTGGCAACCTGCGGGATGGCTGGCGGTCGATCGCGAGACCGGGCACATCTCGCCGGTAAACCTTCCCGACTTCGATCCCGACTACTCCTCCGCCACCTGGTATCGCGACTACGTCGCATACTGTGGATTCGCGGATGACGGCAAGAAACGCTTTGCCATGGTGATGCAAGTCGGTCGCCGGAAACCCCTGCTCAGAAAAGCAATCGGAGAAGCCAGCGGTGAGGCCCGCAACTCACATTGTTCATCTCCAACCTGGCAACGTCGCCCGCCGCGGGTGACGTTTGCTTCGCAAGCCGATCAGAAGTTCACCTTCGCGGTTCGCCGACATGCGGTGGAAACAATCAGCAGCGACGACGACGATGATGCTGGAACCGAATAGGGCAGTCCCCAGCTTTGCATGGCCGGAGGCACCGGCCTGGTATTTGCCCGCTTCACCATTGCAAACAGAACGAACAGGATCGCCGCCGTCGCGATGAACGTAACCGCACACCAGGTCCGTCGAACCTCGCGAGGCGCCATCAGATGCTTCGCCAACACCGCCCCCACCGCCAATCCGCACACCAAGCCGCCGATGTGGGCCGAATTGTCGATGCGCGGACTCACCAGTCCAAAAAACAAGTTATAGCCGGCAAATGCCACCAGGCTTCTCAGCGTTCCCCTGATCGCTTCTCTGGGGATGGGCAGATGTCCAAGGTAGAGTGCGGCAATCAATGCTCCCGCCAGCCCAAAGATCGCACCCGAGGCGCCGGCTCCCGGGATCATCGGATGCAGCCACAAACTGGCGATGCTGCCCGCTATGCCGCAGGCGGTGTAAGTGGAAACGTAGATCCAGGGATCGAAAAAACGTTCCGCGAGAAAGCCCAGGTTCCACAAGCACCACATGTTGAGTCCAATATGAATGATCCCGACGTGCACATAGTTGGAACTCAGAATCCTCCACGGCTGCAATCCAAGCGATAGCGGCCCCCAGTTCGCTCCCCACTTCACCAGTTGCGCACTCGTCGGCTCTAAGGGAGAGACGCCAGTCAAGGTCATCGCCGCAAACACCGCAACGTTGAGGCCGACCAGCACAGTCGTAATGGGGGTTTGGCTTCGTGTGGGCATTCAGTTATTTTCGCAATCCGTCCGCCGACCGTCGTTCAGACTGTCGTGACTCGAGCAAAGCGTTTTTTCTCAGACTCAATCCCCCGCAGTCTCCACCAAGGGCATGTCTTCCGCCTTCAATTTCCGGGTCACCTCCGCGCTGGTCACCAGCGCAACCGCGGCAATCACCACCACACTGCCCGCGATGATGTAGGCGTCGATGCGCTCGTGCAACACCAGCCATCCCAGAAACACCGCCACCACAGGATTCACGTACGCATACGTCGATACCTTCGCCGTCGGCACATGTCCGAGCAACCATATGTACGCCGTGTAGCCGATCCAGGACCCGCACACCACCAGGTAGAGCGTCGCTCCCACCCCTCGCGCCGTCCACACCACGTGCGCGAAGTCTCCCGCGACCACTGCAAACAGCAGGTTGGCCACTCCCGCCGCCACCATCTCCCACGCCGTCGCCGAGAACACATCGACCTCGGGAGATTTCCACTTCTTCGCTAGCACCGACCCCAATGCCCAGCTGAAAGAGCCGCCAATCAAACTGACCGAAGACCACAGCTCCCTTCGCCCAAATGAGGTCGTCGCCGTCAACTGCGGCCACAACAATACCACCAGCCCGGCAACGCCCAGGGCGAGGCCCGCTTTTCCCCGGGTCGAGACGTGGTGATCCCCGAGCAACAGCGTGTCCAGCACCAGAAACCACAACGGCGTAATGGCGATGATCAAGGCCGCCAGCCCCGATGCAACCTGCTGCTCCGCAAAAGACAGCGTCAGGTTCCCGCCCATCAGCAACAGGACTCCGACAACCGCCATCTCTCCCAGCTGGCGCGCATTGTAGATGATGCGCTTCCCGCGCAGCCCACAGAACGCAAGCATGAAGACCCCGGCGATCAGAAAACGAATGGCGCACATGAGTGCCGGGGGAATGCGCTCGACTGCAATATCGATCGCCAGATACGTCGACCCCCAAAAGAAATACACCAGGCCAAAGGCAAACAACACGGCGAAGCGGCTTTGGCGTTGGGCGGTCATGGTCGAGAACTTTGTGGCTAAGGACTTTGGATGTAAAGATATCAGACGCAGATCGGGCTTCCGCGATTCGATTTCTCATCGCTCCCCGGTCCGACAGCCCCCTGGCCAACGGTTCCCCTGCCTATCCGCCTCTGTTAGTCTAGTGAGATTGGGGGATTCAAGTCTGGGTTTCAGCGGGTCGGGTCCCAACATGAGGAGATAGATTCATTTGAACACGATTTTGCGGGGCCCCGGCGTTTTGCTCTTTCTCATCTTGCTGGCGGTTGGTATCGCCTCCGGACAACAAACCCAGACGCCCACCCCGCCGCCCCCAGCGCAACCGACTCAGTCCGCGACCCCGGATAATACCGCCGCCAAGCCCCCGGATAAAGCAAAAGACGCATCCCAGAGCGGCGGCACATCCAAGGACCGGCTCTTCTTCGCCCTGCCCAACTTCCTCACGCTGGAGAACTCGGCGAACGTTCCGCCGCTTACCGCTGGACAAAAATTCAAAGTTGTCGCGCGCGGTTCCTTCGACCCGGTCATCATCGTGTGGTATGGCGCGCTGGCCGGCATCAGCCAGGCGGAGAACAGCGAACCCGGTTTCGGACAGGGAGCCGAAGGCTATGGCAAGCGCTTCGGTTCCGCCTTCGCCGACGGCACCATCGAGAACTTTATGGTCGCGGCCGCTCTGCCTTCCCTGCTGCACCAGGATCCCCGCTTCTTTCAGCTGGGTCACGGCGGATTCTTTCACCGTACCGGGTATGCGGTGAGCCGGATAGTTATCACTCGTTCCGACTCCGGGCACCACGAGTTCAATTTTTCTGAGATCTTCGGCAGCGCCGCCTCGGCGGCAATCTCCACCTACAGCTACCATCCTAAGGGCGATCGTACGGTATCGAATACTGCCAGCGTTTGGGGTACCCAGGTGGGCTACGATTCCATCACTTTCGTGATCCGCGAATTCTGGCCCGACATTCGGCGCAAGATGCACAAGAAGGAAAATGTTCCAAGCGGATCTCCTGCGCCTTAAGCGCATTCTCATCACCGGCGGTGGCACCGGCCTGGGGAAGGGCATGGCCAGGCGTTTTCTGGAGCTCGGTGCCACCGTCTACATCTGCGGCCGCCGCGAGGAGGTTCTCGCGCAGACCGTCGCCGAGTTTGACGCCATCGCGCCCGGGCGAATCCGCTCCATCAGCTGCGACGTCCGCGAACAGCCACTCGTCGAAGAGATGATCGAAGCCATCTGGAAGGATGGTGCCCTCGATATCCTCGTCAACAACGCCGCCGGAAACTTCCTGGCCCGCACCGAAGAGCTTTCGCCCGGCGCCTTTCAAGCGGTCATCGGCATCGTGCTCAACGGCACCTTGAACGTGACCATGGCGTGCGGTCGCCGTTGGCTGCAAGCCCGGCATCCCGGAGTCGTACTGAACATCACCGCCACTTATACAACCAGCGGCTCGGCTTACGTCGTTCCCTCGGCGGTTGCCAAAGCAGGCGTAGTCGCGCTCACCCGCAGCCTCGCCGTGGAGTGGGGAAACCGCGGCATCCGCATGAACGCGATCGCTCCCGGACCCATTCCGACCGAAGGCGCCTTTTCCCGGCTCCTGCCGCGCCCCGAGCTGGAGAAACCAGCTCTGGAGCGCGTTCCGTTGGGCCGCTTCGGTACGGTCGAAGAGCTGGCCAACCTCGCTGCTTTTCTGGTGAGCGACGGCTCCAGCTACATCAACGGCGATGTCATCACCATGGACGGCGGCGAATGGCTGCAAGGTGCAGGCGAATTCACCGCCCTCGGACGTCAACTCACCGACGAAGACTGGAAGCTGTTCAAGCCCCGCAAGCCGTCCCGGTAAAGTCGCGGTAGTCGCCATTTGTGAGACGGCTCGCCGGCAATTGCTGCGCTGATCGGTGTCGCTTACACCCGCTCGCGCGACGGCAGCACCAGCCATTTCAGCAGCATATTCACCAGCGCCAGTACGATTGCGCCCCAGAACGCCGCCAGAAAATTCTTGATGTGGAAGCCGGGAACGAAGGCCGATGCCAGCTCCAGCATCACCGCGTTGATAAACAACCAGAACAGCCCCAAGGTGAGAAGGGTAAGAGGGAAGGTGATGACCTTGAGAAAAAGCCCCAGGGTCGCGTTGACGAGTCCGATTACGACCGCCGCAATCAGTGCCGCCGTAACCCCGCTCACATAAAATCCGGGCACCACCCGCGACGTGATCCAAACCGCCAGCGCGCTGACTACCCAGTGCAAGAGCATTCGCATAAGCGTTAGTTTCTCCGTGCCCACAGACTATAAAGCCAACCCATCCATATCGCAATCATCACCCCTCCCTATCTTGACCGCCATCGCATTAGAATCAGCCTGTGGCTGCCAAGACCCTCGCCGTGCGTCTGCTCGACCAGATGAAGGTTCCCTACGAGCTGCGCGAATACGAAGTCGATCCCGAGGATCTGGCGGCGGAAACTGTCGCCGCGAAAATCGGGCTGCCCGCCGAGCAGGTGTTCAAGACCCTGGTAGCCTCCGGCGATCGCAATGGAATCTGCGTGGCCGTGGTCCCCGGCGATGCCGAGCTGGATCTCAAAGCTCTGGCGGCGGTTTCCGGCAATCGAAAAATTCAGCTGGTCCCGGTGAAGGATCTGCAGTCCCTCACCGGCTATATCCGCGGCGGCGTGACCGCCATCGCTACCAAGAAAAATTACCCGGTCTATGTCGACGAAGTGATCGAGCTGTTCGACATGATTTCCGTTTCCGCGGGAATGCGCGGGCTGCAGATCCTGCTCGCTCCCGCCGACTATCTAAGAATCACGCAGGCGAAGCTGGCGGCGTTATCGCGCCCCAAGAGCCACTAGCAGACAAATGTGGGTGCGAGCGTCCTCGCTCGTGCTCCCCCTCCAACCCCCCTTCAGGGGCGTGGGCGCCCGCGCCTACATCACTCCCACGCCGAAGCATCAATCACCCTCCCGGTCTTCAAGTAATGATTGATCGCCATCTCCCATCCCTGCATCTTCTGCCGGAACCATTCTTCGTCATAGCGTTCCACCTCGCGATTTCCCTCCACCGACAACCCCGTATAGGTGTACACGATGTGCGCCGTTGTGTTTCCCCCCGTGTTCGCCTCCAGCCGAATCCTGATCTGCGCCGCAACCAGATTCGGCGTCAGCCAGACAAATTCGATGCGAAATCTCGCCGGATCATATTCAGTCACCACCCAGATCGTTTCCGGTCCATCCAGATTCGGCGTGACGAACACGCACCCGGCCTCGGCCACGCCCGATTGCGAGTAGATCAAGCGATACTTCCAGCCCGGAACCCAATCCGCCTCGCGGACCGGACACAGCAAAGCAAAAACACGTTCCGGCGACGCCAGGTTGGTCTGTATGGATTCACGCACAACGCGCATGCCACGAAATTCGTTCATCGTCTCTTCTCCAAAAGAAAATGGCCCGCACCAGAGGCACGGGCCAAGGACTTTCCAAAATGAAAACGGGCCGGATTGGTTTCCCGATCCGGCCCGTCGAATGACTATTATCACATAAGCCAGCCCCTCACCAAAGCCTTATCACCTCGGTGATTTGCCGCTTTGCCTCACCTCAGCAATGATGCGTCTAGACGGATCGCTCATAGGAGGATGTCGTGCGTTCATTAGCCTTGGTCATTGCGCTTGCACTAGCTGCCTTTTCTGCTCTATTTCCGCTGCGCTGCCAGGGACAATCGGCTCCGGTCATGGTCGCCAGCAGCCATCCGTCGCCAGACCCAAACGCGGCCTCGCCCTCACCCAACGCCGCCGTTGACCAGCCGGCGCCGACTCCGCCTATCCACCCGTTGCCCTCAAGAATTGCCGTGGGAGTGAAAATATCGCCCCTCGGTCCCGGAATCGAAGTGGCCACTCCGGTCACCTACCGCTCCAACCTGCGCTTCGGCTTCAACGCCTTCAGCTATGGGCGCGGTTTCACCAGCGACGGCATCCAGTACAACGCTAACCTGAACTTTCGTTCGGTGGAGACTCACTTCGACTGGTTTCCCTTCGCCGGCAGCTTCCATCTGAGCCCCGGAGCGATGGTGTACAACGGTAACCAGCTCACGGCGAACACGTCGGTGGGAGCGGGCCAGCAATTTACGCTGAACAACGTGAACTACATCAGCGATCCGGCCAGTCCCGTAAGCGGAACCGGCAAAGTTGATTTCAACAAAGTCGCGCCGACATTTCTGCTGGGATGGGGAAACCTGCTGCCGCGCAGCCACCGGCATTTCAGCGTTCCCTTCGAGTTCGGCGCGGTGTTCGCAGGTGCGCCGAAGACCGTCCTCAACCTGACCGGTTCTGCTTGCGATACAACCGGCGCCAATTGCGCTAACGTCGCCACTGATCCGGCCATTCAAAGCAACGTGGTCGCGCAACAGAACAAGATCAAGAACGACATCTCGTTCCTGAAAGCCTACCCGGTGATCTCCGTGGGTTTCGGCTACAAGTTCTAGAACAAGTTCCACAGGAACTGGTTGTAGACGTCGTGGTGGTATTGCACCTCAGGCGCCTTCACGAACGTTCCCAGCAGCCGCGGACACCGATCCGCCGAGGCCTGCTTCAGGTCAGCGTAGCGGCCTTTCACATCTTCGCCCAGCAGCTTGGTCGTCCAGTCCGCTTTGCGGAAGTTGTCCAGGGCATCGTAGATGTTGTCCGGCAGGTAACGCTGCGCCTGCCGCAGATTCTTGATCTTCGAAGTCTCGCCGTCGAGACCGCTCCTGAAAATGGAGAGCATCACCAGGTAAGGATTCGCGTCCGGCGCGACCGAGCGCACTTCCACCCGCATGCTCTTCTCGTTGCCGATCGGAATACGGATCATGGAACCGCGATCGACCGGCGAAGCTTTGATCTGGTTAGGCGCTTCAAAGTGCGGGTCCAGCCGCCGATACGCATTGACGCTGGGGTTCAGCAGCAGGCAGATGTCGTTGCCGTGGGTGAGAATGCGATCCACGAACTCCCAACCCATTTTGCTGAGCTTCTCTTCGCCCTTGGGATCCCAGAACAGATTCTTGCCGCCCTTGCTGACGGAAACGTTGGTGTGCATGCCGCTGCCGTTTACACCTACTACCGGCTTTGGCAGGAACGACGCCGTACAGCCCATCTTGGTCGCCACTTGGCGACAGATGAGTTTGTAGAGCTGGATCTGGTCCGCCGCCGCGACCACTTCTCCGTAGCCGTAATTGATCTCGAACTGCGACGGCGCAACCTCGGGGTGATCCTTTTCGTTCTGGAATGCCATCGCCCGCTGCACTTCCGCCGTGGTATCGATGAACGTGCGCAGTACGTCGCCCGGCAGCGAATGGTAGTAGCCGCCGGTGTTCACATACTCGAACTTTCCGGTTTCATGGAAATGCCGCTCGGCGTCCGGCCCCTGGAACAGGAACCCTTCAATTTCATTGGCCGCGTTTAAGGTGTAACCGTTCTTTTTGTGCAGCCCCTCCGCATATCCCTTGAGGATGCCCCGGATGTCCGCCGCGTAAGGTCCTCCCTGCTTGTCGATCACATCCCCAAACACCAGCACTTTGCCGGGCCCAAAAACATCCGCCGGCCCCCAATAAAACGCCGCCCAATCGATGCCCAGACGCAAATCGCTCTCCCGCTGGGCGGTGAAGCCGCGAATGGAGGAGCCGTCGAAGGTCAGGTTGTCCCAGCTCTTGATGAGAAACTTCTTGTCATAGTCGAGCATGTGCAGGCGGCCTTCCAGGTCGCTGAACAGGACGGTCACTGCCTTGATGCGCTTCTCTTCACTCAGGTATTCCAGCCGCTCCTCTTGAATCTTTTCCGGCGCCACCCGGTTCTTGCGTTGTTCTTTGGCGTTGAGATTGAGTTCCTCCAGCTCTTCGTACGGGATGGCCAGAAAATTTCGCAGTTCGTTCGACATGGATCTCCTTAAATTTTTTAAAAAAACCCGGCAAATGATGTCTCGGGGACAAAACGGGAACTGAGTAGGTTATCGTGGGGCCCGGCTCCCCGCCAATCAAAAAAGCTGATAAACAATATTCAGGAAATTTATGAGGTTCCAAATGGGCCCGGTTTCAGGGTAGTGGTGCAGTTTGAGAATGCCCACGTTAGCCAGCTATTAGTCGGCCGGTCATCCTGAGCGAAGGGACTGCGTCGCAACGCGAAGCAGTCCTGCAGTCGAAGGACCCCCGGTCTGTAGTACTGAGATGGACGCGTAGAGGCATTCGTACTGCGCTTTGAGTGGAGCGAATTCCCTGAATCGGCCGATCAGGGTTCTAAGCAATCGGGGTCCTTCGACTACGGAGTCGTCCGTTTACGGACGACTCCTGCGTTCAGGATGACACTTCTGGCGGAGGGCGGCCACCCTGAAATATTCCAAGCCGCACCACCGCCGGATTCAGTATGATGGCGCCTTCAGCCGGAATGGCCGTGACGCCATGCCCAACCCCTCAGCAACCCATTCCCGGACAGTTCCCCGGTCGAACTCACCCATGCTGGTGTTGCTGGCCCTGTCGATGTTCATCAGCTTCATCGACCGGGGCAACCTCTCCGTCGCCGCTCCCCTGCTGAAGAATGAGCTCGGCCTTTCGGCCACCCAGCTTGGGATTCTCCTCTCGTCGTTTTTCTGGACCTACGCGTCCTTCCAGATGGTCTCCGGCTGGCTGGTGGACCGCTTCGACGTGGGTTGGGTGATCGCAATCGGATTCTTCCTGTGGTCCGCCGCCACTTCGGTGACCGGATTCGTCCACGGATTCGCAGCCCTGATTGCAGTACGGCTGGCGCTGGGCGTGGGCG
>Ga0335078_10011084_pt1 | contig 13363 bp, 9 predicted proteins | sample Lox_Sample_32_FD_206711 | JGI IMG/M metagenome (GOLD analysis project Ga0335078, IMG submission 206711) | Soil microbial communities from Loxahatchee National Wildlife Refuge, Florida, United States - Lox_Sample_3.2 | ecosystem: Environmental > Terrestrial > Soil > Wetlands | place: USA: Florida...
ACATGGCGCCCGAGCAGGCCGAGGGAAAGAAAGTTGACGCCCGCGCCGACATTTTCGCGCTGGGTGCGGTGATGTATGAGATGTTGACCGGCCGCCGGGCTTTTCAGGGCGCTTCCGATATTGCGACACTTTCCGCTGTGCTGCGAGACGAAGTGCAGCCGATTTCCACGCTCGTTCAAAACGTGCCGCCGGAATTGGACGACCTGGTTCGCGTGTGTCTGCGCAAGGATCCGAATTCGCGCTGGCAGACGATGAAAGAAGTTGAAATTGCGCTGGTGTCCTTGAAGCGTCGCGCGGACGCGGGCGAGTTCTCCGGCCGGCTTTCGGTTGAGGCAGCGTCGCCGGAAACGGCGAAAGCGCCGCCGATCCTGACGCGCTGGCCGCGTCGCAAAAAGCTCCTTATTGCGGGCGGCGCGTTAACGGTTTTGTTGCTGGCTATATCTTCGATCTGGTGGATCGTCAGGTCGCGGTCTCATGCTCCAGTGCCTTCGCCCGTGGTAGCCACCGCTCCACCTGCCGCTCCAGTTGCGCCGGTAACCGCGCCGAGCCCGGCCGCGGAGACCGCAAGCGCGCCAACGCCCGTTGTTACTCCGCCATTCGCACCGCCCATCGCGCCCGCTGCGCCCATCAAAAGCGTTGCGCCTGTGCCAGCGCCCGCCGTTTCACCAACTGCGGCCTCGGCCCGTCCTGCTACTATCCCCGAACCGCCAAAGCCGGTGAAGGCGGATCCAACCCCAGTAGCCGTCCAGCCCATAACTGTCGCCGTGGGAGATGGGGTGGCATTCAGCATTGCGCTCGCCGAGGATGTCCACAACGATGCGGACGAAGGCTCCGAGTTGACCTTCCGCGCGGCCGAAGACGTGAAGGTCGGCGACGTGTTGATGATCGCCCGAGGCGCGACCGTGAAGGGCTCGGTAGTGAATGGAAACGGAAAGCACTTCTTGGGTATGGGTGGAAAGATGACCTTTCAGTTGACGTCTGCCGAGATGGTGGATGGCCAGAAGATCCCGGTCCGCGCCTCGGTGGTGCGTCGCGCCGATGGTCCCACGGCTCGGCCAGTGGATACCGGCCGTTACTCAAAGCCGAAGGATCTTGCAGCAGCGCGCGGGACCGACTACATCGCCTATATCGACGGCGATCACACGGTCACGCTGTACAAATAAGAGAGCGAAGCTATCGAAAGTTGTCCTGCAGTTTGTCCAGCGCGGCGCTGCCGGGGCACAGCTTTTCATACGGAAGACGCGTGAGCGGCGTATCGGGCGTCGCGTTCATCTCGTGGAGATCGGGCACGCTTTCGTCCACGAAGAGCAAGCCGGTGACGACCTCGCCCTTGCCTTGATGTTCTTCGAGATATGAGGAGACTTTCTCGCGATCCGTTGGATCGTAATCCGGAGGGACGCCTTTAAATAGGACCGCGCTGCCGTCGTGCATCGTGACGCTAACCGCCCCGTTCTGGCCGATGTGCGCCAGGATCTCGCTGGCCGGCGGAACAAAGTCGGCCTCGATGGCTTTCAATTCGTGCTGGCGCGTGTAGAGGTAGCTCTTGGTCGACCCTTCGTGATCGTTGAACGTAACGCATGGGGAAATCACGTCGATTAAAGCGAATCCGCGATGCGCGATGGCGGCTTTGAGAATCGGAACAAGCTGCTCTTTGTCGCCGGAGAAGCTACGCGCGATGAAGGTCGCGCCCAGGCTGAGGCCGAGCATCACCGAATCGATGGGCGCCATGCGGTTTCGCTCGCCCTTTTTGCTTTTGCTTCCGATGTCGGCGGAGGCGGAGAACTGGCCTTTAGTCAATCCGTAGACGCCATTGTTTTCGATCACGTACACCATGCGAACATTGCGCCGAATGGCGTGGCACATGTGGCCCAGGCCGATGGAGAGCGAGTCGCCGTCGCCGGAGATACCGATGTAGATGAGCTCGCGATTGGCCGCGTTCGCGCCGGTGGCGATGGGCGGCATTCGGCCGTGCGCGGAGTTGAAGCCGTGCGCGCCGTTGACGAAATAGGTTGGAGTCTTCGAAGAGCAGCCGATGCCGCTGAGTTTGGCGATCATGTGCGGCTGAGTAGAGGATTCCCAGAGTGCGCGGACGAGCGCGGCGGTGATCGAGTCATGACCGCATCCGGCGCAGAGCGTGGACATTGCGCCTTCGTAGTCGCGAATGGTGAGGCCCAGCTCATTGCGCTGGAGGCTAGGATGAGTGGCGATCGGTTTCGCGATGGATGGCATGTTATTCCTCGATTTGCAGTTCCGGCACCGGGATGGCGACCACGGGAGTTTCCACTTCGCCCAGCGCCTTGAGAATACCGTCGACAACGTGTTTGGCGCTTAACGGGAATCCACCGTACACCAGGATGGAGCGAAGCTTTTCTTTGGGCACGCGGGTCTCCAGAGTGAGCAGCGACCGGAGCTGGCCGTCGCGGTTCTGCTCTACGACGAAGCAGAAGTAATGCGTATCCATGAAGGACTGGACGGTTTCGTCGAAGGGGAAGCCGCGGATGCGCATGAAGTCGGCGTTGACGCCTTGCTCAGCCAAGCGATCGAGTGCCTCGCGCACCGCCATATCGCAGCCGCCGACGGTGATGACACCGAAGTTCGCGCCGGCGCGGCGGTGGATGATCGGCGATGGAACGAATTTGGCCGACGCCTTGTGCTTGCGCAGCAGCCGGTCCATCACCTCGCGGTATTCTTCCGGCATTTCGGTGTAGCCGCCGTACTTGTTGTGGCCGGATCCGCGAGTGAAGAACGAGCCCTTGGCGTGAACGCCCGGCAGCGTACGGGCCGCGACCTGGTTCTCATCTTCCGGCGAATAGCGCGTGAACTTCGGAAGCTTTTCCAGATCCTCGGCAGTGAGAACGCGGCCTCGGTCGGGCTTGTACGATTCGTCCCACTTCAGGCGCGGGACCACCCAGTCATTCATGCCTATGTCGAGATCGGTGAGGATGAATACCGGGGTCTGGAAGCGCTCGGCCAGATCGAACGCTTTGGGTGCTACTTCGAAACACTCGGCCGGGTTCGACGGGAACAGCAGGATGTGTTTTGTGTCGCCGTGCGAAGCGTAAGCGCACTCGAGAATATCGCCTTGCTGCGTGCGCGTAGGCATTCCGGTGGACGGACCGACGCGTTGGACGTCGATGATCACCGCGGGAATTTCGGCGTAATAGGCGAGGCCGAGCAATTCGTTCATCAGCGAAATGCCCGGGCCTGCGGTGGAAGTGAACGCGCGCGCGCCATTCCAGGCTGCACCGATCACCATGCCGATTGCCGCGAGTTCGTCCTCGGCTTGGATAATTATGTAATTGTTCTTGCCCGTTTTGGGATCTTTGCGGTACTTTTCGCAGAACGCTTTGAATGCGTCCATAGCGGACGTGGACGGAGTAATTGGATACCAAGCGGCGACGGTCGCGCCCGCGTAGACGCAACCGAGTGCGATGGCGGTGTTGCCGTCGATCAGGATCTTGTCGCTGTTAGCGTTCATCGTTTCGAGATGAAACGGCAGCGGGCAGGGGAAATGATCGCGCGCGTAGTCGTAGCCCAGGCGCAAGGCGCGATCGTTCGATTCGTGCAAGGCTTTTTTGGCGGCGTATTTTTCTTTCAGCAGGCCGGCGACTACGTCCATGTCGGCGTTGAGCAGCGCGCACAGGGTTCCGGCGTACGCGATATTCTTCATCAGAGTGCGCTCGCGCGGTTCGCGGAAGTTGTCGTTGCAGAGCTGCGCGTACGGCACGCCGATGAAGTTCACATCCGCACGGACCAGCGCCGGATCGAGCGGCCAAGAAGAGTCGTGCAGGACGTAGCCGCCCTCGCGTACTTCGCGGATGTCGCGCGGGTAGGTTTGCGAGTTCATCGCGACCATCAGGTCGTAGTCGAGCGAGCGGGCGGTGTAGCCGTCCTTATTGACGCGGATCTCGTACCAGGTTGGCAAACCCTGGATGTTCGAGGGGAAAAGATTCTTGCCCGACACCGGGATGCCCATGCGAAAGATGGCTTGCATCATGAGACCGTTCGCGCTGGCCGATCCGGTTCCATTGACATTGGCGAGCTTGACTGCGAAATCGTTTATGCGGGCACGCATGCTTCGGATTCAACCGGCCTCCCTGCATATGGAATGAGCAACTCGAACTTCTGCATGTCCCACGCCGCGGTGGGACAACGCTCGGCGCACAGGCCGCAGTGGACGCACACATCTTCGTCCTTGGCCATGATGCGGCCAGTTTGCGGGAGCGCTTCGGACACGTACAGATCCTGAGTGAAGTTGATCGCGGGAGCGGAGAGACGTTTGCGCAGATCGTCTTCGGCGCCGTTGCGGGTGATGGTGAGGCACTGGACGGGACAGACGTCGATGCAGGCGTCGCACTCGATGCAGCGAGCGGCGGTGAAGTCGGTCTCGATGTCGCAGTTGAGACAGCGCTGGACTTCGCGAGCGGTCTGCTCGATGTCAAAGCCGAGCTCAACCTCGATATTCATTTGTTTGAATCGGCGCGTGAGATCGACATGGCGCATCTTTTGGCGCGGCGAGGGATTGTAGTCGTTGTGGTAGCTCCACTCGCTGATCCCCATTTTCTGGCTGATGAGGTTCGCGCCTTGCGGCAGGCGTTGGGACACCGGGACGCGGTTGCAGTAATTATGGATGGAGATGGCGGCTTGATGACCGTGCTCGGCTGCCCAGATGATGTTCTTCGGTCCCCAGGCCGCGTCTCCGCCGAAGAAGATGCCCTCGCGCGTGCACTGCATGGTCTTCTCGTCGACCACGGGCATGTCCCACTTGTCGAACTCGATGCCGATGTCGCGCTCGATCCAGGGGAACGAGTTTTCCTGGCCGATGGCGAGGATCACGTCATCGGCGGGAAGGAAAATCTGTCCGATGGTCTTGGAGTTTTTCGCCTTGGCGTCCCATTCGAGCTGCTCGAAATCCATGCCGATGAGTTTGCCGTTTTCGAGGACGAAGCGGATGGGCGCATGATTGACGATGATCTGGACACCTTCCTCTTCGGCGTCTTCGAGTTCCCAGGGCGAGGCTTTGAAGAATCCACGCGGGCGGCGCGCCATCACTTTGATGGTCTTTCCGCCGAGACGGCAGCTTGAGCGGCAGCAGTCCATTGCAGTGTTGCCGACGCCGATGATCAGGACTTTTTCGCCCACCGAATCGGTGTGGCCGAAGGCGATGGACTCGAGCCAATCGATGCCGATGTGGATGCGGTCCGTGTCGTGGCGGCCGGGGATGTCGAGCTCTTTGCCGCGCGGCGCGCCGGTGCCGACGAAGATCGCGTCGAAACCCTTGCCGAGCAGGTCGCGCATACTCTCGATGGGTGTGTTGTAGCGGACGTCGACACCGAAGTCCAGAATCTGGTCGATCTCTTCGTAGAGCACTTCAGACGGCAGCCGAAACGCGGGGATGTTGGTGCGCATGAGGCCGCCGGGCTTGTCGTATTTCTCGAACATCACTACTTCGTAGCCGAGCGGCAGCAGGTCGTTCGCGACAGTGAGCGACGCTGGTCCGGACCCGATGCACGCGACGCGCTTGCCGTTTTTGTTGGATGGGATTTTCGGCAGACGATGCTTGAAATCACCGCGCAGATCCGCAGCAACGCGCTTGAGGCGACAGATGGCAACGGGTTTTCCATCCAGGCGTCCGCGTCGGCAGGCCGGTTCGCACGGCCGGTCGCAGGTGCGGCCGAGGATGGCGGGGAAAACATTCGACTCGCGATTGAGCATGTAGGCGTCGGTGTAGCGGCCTTGCGCGATCAAGCGAATGTATTCCGGGACGTTAGTGTGGGCAGGGCAGGCCCACTGGCAATCGACAACTTTATGGTAATAGTTCGGATTCCGAACGTCGGTGGGCGTCACGCTGCAATCCTTTCCGACATGGGTCTGGGACGCGCGGTCGAGGAAATTGGTCTGATTTATTGTACATCCGAGGGGGCGGATGCGTAGAGCAGGGCGGCGTCGATGTCAGCGGATTCCGGGTATGGGTAGGCCTTGAGGATTGACCTGCGCGTTTCGCCGGCTGCGAGCAGACCCAGCAAGCGCGAGACCGGAAAGCGCAGTTCGCGGATACACGGTTTGCAGGTCGCGACTGACGGATTAATCATGATGCGGTGCAATCGCATCGGCTATACCTGAATCCATCTCATTCCTTTGTCCGACCTTGATCTGGGTTCGTTGTACGTCCAGGCAAGCGAGTTCAGACGGCAACGCGGCTTCGGATGCTATTCTTGAGTCGAAAGCGTCTCTGTAATGTGTTTCCGTACCGCGCTGGGCGCGGGTTTCATTGGAGCGGTGCTCTTTGCGGGGCTGCTCTCCGCGCAAAGGCCCTTCAAAGAATATCCTGCCATTGAATACGAAGATTTCGCGCTGCCTCGGGATTGGAACGATTTCAATCACGAGTGGGTGCGGGCGCGTCTGCGGTATCCGGACGTTTACGGCTACCCGGATCATTCCATTTTCCGGCTGGTGGGAGGCCGTTCGTGGCCCGGTCAGTGGACCATGGATTACCCGCGGTCGGACCGGCATCTGCTCGAAGGGGTTCGGCGGCTGACGCGAATCGATACGCGATCGGTGGAGCAGGTAGTAGACCTCGATGGCAGCAACGACGTTTACTACTGGCCGGTGATGTACGCCGTGGAAGTAGGGCATTGGGATCTTCCGCAGGCGCAGGCAAATCAGTTGCGTGAGTATTTGTTGCGCGGCGGGTTTTTGATGGTAGACGATTTCCATGGCTCTGATCTGTTTCCAGACTACGCCACGGGGCGTCCGTTCAACGAGTGGGCCACGTTTACCAACAGCATGTCGCGTGTGTTTCCGGATCGGCCCATCGAAGATATTCCAGACGATGATCCCATCTTTCACACGCTTTTCGACATTCAGGATCGGTTCCAGGTGCCGGGCGCGCAATATTTCGAAAGCCACGTGACTTTCGAGAAAGGGCCGACTGGCCGCGTGCCACACTGGCGCTGTATTCGCGACGACAAGGGCCGCATCATGGTGGCGATCTGTCACAACATGGATCTGGGCGACGCCTGGGAGTGGTCCGACGATCGCCACTATGACGAGAAGTGGGCCGGGCTGGCATACCGGATCGCGACCAATTATTTCATCTACGACTTGACGCACTGAAGCGCTTCGCATTACTCAGATTCAGGGACGCGCTTCCAACACCAGGTTGAACGGCGTCTCGGTAGCTCTCCGGAAGCGCGTGAAGCCGCCTGATGTTACAACTTCTTTGAGGCGTGCCTCGCCGGCTTGGGCGCCCAGCCCGAGAGCGCCTTCTTGGGATAGAGAAGATGGGACACAAAATAACGTGGATGCCGAATAGTAAATGCGGCCCACGGGGTTGAGGTTGGAGCTGACGTCGTCGTTGGCGAAGGGCTCCACGATCATCCAGGTTCCCGACGGCTGGAGCGAAGCACGAACATGCGCGGCCGCGCCGGCCGGATCGCCCATGTCGTGGAGACAGTCGAAGAACGCCACGAAATCGTAGTCCATTCCCGGATAAGACTTGGCTGGCGCTATGTCGAACTGCACACGGTCCGTTACACCCGCGGCTTGTGCCTTAAGGCGGGCCTGCGCGATGGAATCGGCGTGATAATCGAATCCGTAGAATTTCGATTTTGGATAGGCCTGCGCCATGAGAATGGTCGATGCCCCGTGGCCGCAGCCCACGTCCGCCACCTTGGCGCCGGCTTTGAGCTTCGCTTCCACGCCATTGAGAGCGGGGATCCAGATGGAGGTCAGGTTGGCGAGATAGTTCGGGCGGAAGAAGCGTTCGCAGCCCTCGAACAATCCTTTTTCGTGTTCGTGCCAGCCGAAACCTTTGCCGGTGCGAAAGATTTCGGTGAGCTTCTCTTCGTCCTTCATCGACGACGCGAGCATGTGATAGAAGCCGGGGAGATGGATGGGGGTGTTGTCGAGGGCGAGTGCGAAAGCTTGTTCGGGAGAGAGCGAGTAGGAGCCGGTTTCGGCATGATACTGCACGTAGTTGCCGGCTGCGTTCGCGTTGAGCCACTCGCGGACATAACGTTCGGCCGTGCCGGTGCGTTCTGCCAGTTCGTGTGGCGTGACGGGATGACCGTCGGCCATGGCGCGATAGAGGCCCAGACGGTCGCCGATGACGATGAGCGCAGCGTGAAGGGACGCGCCCATGTCCTGGACGGCCTGGCCCAATAACGCGTTGAGCTTTTCTTGATCAATCGGACGTGTCGAGAGTTGTGGTTGACTTGCCATTTCTATCCTCCGTTGTGAAGTACGAACGATTATATAAGCAATGCTGCACTCCAGCACCCACCTCCTGCCGAAGCGGGCCGGGTTAAGCTGGTTATCTACTTATGCGTATAATCCCGGTGCTTTTGACGCTCAGCGTGTCATTCGGCCTGGCCGCGGAAACTCGGTTCGAGATCAGCGTGCCGCGCGAACTGCACTCCGGTCCGCTTACTGGGCGGGTGTATGTGATCATCTCGCGCCGCAACGATCCGGATCTGCGGGTGCAAGTGGGGCGGCTAGGGATTCCGTTCTTTGGGCGCGATGTGGAAAAGCTTCAGGCCGGCTCTAGCGCGATTGTGGATGGGAGCGATCTCGGTTCGCCGGTCCTGAGTCTGAAAGATATTCCGCCGGGCGAGTATTGGGTGCAGGGATTCGTCAATGTCTATTCGGAGTTCCGGCGTGCCGATGGTCACGTGGTTTGGATGCACGACGACCAGTGGGAGGGCCAGCATTGGACGCGATCGCCTGGAAACTTCTACAGCGTAGCGCGGAAGATGGCGCTGGACGCGTCGAAAGGCTACGACATCGAGCTGGTTTGCGATCAGAAGATTGCGCCGGTGGTTGTGGCGCCGGATACCGAGTTCGTGAAGCGCATCAAGTTTCAGAGTCCGATGTTGACGAAGTTCTGGGGTCGGCCGATTTATCTCGGCGCGACGGTGCTGCTGCCGCGCGATTATGCGACCAGTACAATTTCCTATCCGGCGCTGTATGAGCAAGGCCATTTCTCGCTGGCTGCGCCGATGCGGTTCGATACGGACAAAGATCTTCAGGCGCAATGGGTGCGCGATGATTTTCCGCGCATGATCGTAGTGACGATGCAGCATCCCAATCCGTATTTCGACGATTCGTACGCGGTGAACTCGGTGAACGTGGGTCCGTATGGCGATGCAGTGATGCAGGAGTTGATTCCGGAGGTGGAGAAGCGGTTTCGCGTGATCGGCCAGCCTTGGGCGCGGCTGCTGTCGGGCGGGTCCACGGGAGGCTGGGAGTCGCTCGCGCTGCAACTGTTCCATCCCGATTTCTTCGGCGGGACGTGGACGTATTGTCCGGACTCGGTAGATTTTTCGGACGTCGAGGGCGTGGACATTTATAAAGATAAGAACGCGTTTTACAAAGAGTACGAATGGCGCCGGGATCCGACGGTGAACAGCCGCGAGATCAACGGGCAGATCCGGCAGACGGCGGAGGAGCGGAACCGGTACGAGCTGGTGAGCGGTACGCACGGCCGGTCGAGCGAACAGTTGGACATCTGGTCGGCTGTGTTCGGGCCGCTGGGCGAGGACGGATATTTCGAGCCGTTGTGGGACAAGAAAACCGGCGTGATGAATCCGAAGGTAGCGCAGTACTGGCACGACAATTACGATCTTCGCTACTACATGGAGAAGAACTGGTATTCGCTGGCGCCGAAGCTGGTGGACAAGCTGCACATCTATGTGGGCGACGCCGATAATTTCTTTCTGAACAACGGCACGCGCAAAATGCAGGAGTGGATGATGACCACTAAGGATCCGCACTACGAGGGGTTCTTCATGTACGGCGCGGCAAAGGGTCATTGCTATTCCGGTCCAGTGACGAGCGCGGACCGGTTGAAGGAAATGGCGCAGCAGGTGTTGCGGACGATGCCGCCGGAGACGGTGGCCGGTTGGTGGAAGTAAGTCCGGCACGAGGCAGCTTAGTTCATCGCAAGCGTGCGGTTACTTCATCGCCACCGTGGTCTTCGCAGGTGCGGCGGCCGAGAGCGCCATGGTTGCGTAGCTAGTGCCGGCGGCCGAGATCCATTGGTCGAAGCCGTGCGGGAAGCCGGCGTCGAAGTACGGCTGGAGCGCCATCGCGCGGGAGCGCACGTACCAGGAGCCATCTTGGTTTTGGGTCTTGAGCAGGAACTGGATGCCGCGCTGATACACGGGATCGGATGCAGGCATGCCGGCGGAATGCAACGCGACCAAGGCGCGGCCGGTAGTATAGACGGTGCTCGGCATGGAATCGAGATCGGCCCAGCCGCCGTCGGGGCGCTGCTTGGCGAGCAGATCCTGACGGGTTGTTTGGAGCGCGGCTTTGTCGGTATTCGCCCACGCGAGGCCCTGGAGTTTCCAGATGCGGTCTTCGTTGAGCGCGGGCTTCGCTTTGGCGATCCAAGTGGCGGCGAGCTGGATCGCTTTGTCGTAGTCGGCCTTCAGAGGCTTGGGCGTGTAGAGCTGGAGAGCGCGCATGGCGATGGCGGTTTGACCGATGTAGTCGTTGCAGATGGGCGGGCGATTGTCGGCGACGGCGTAGGGCCACTCACCGTCGGGCATCTGATGGGACTTGAGGTAGATGACGGCGGTGTCGGTGTTGAGATCAGCTTTGTAGTGTTCGGCATCGAGTCCGACGAGAATGTTGCCGACGACGAAGGAACCGAACGTGTCGCCGACCGCTTGAATGATGCTCTGGTGCAAATCGTCGCGGAGTTTTTCGAGGCCGATGATGTTGGCTTGCACCTGCTGTTTGGACATTTTTTCGTCGACTTTGAAACCGGCGCTCCGAGCCGCGCCGACGGCCATGGCCGCGAAGCTGTTGTTGTGGCAAGAGACGCAGGCGGCTTTGGGGACGAAGTTGGCGTCGGCTTGCTGGATGAGAGGCAGACTGCCCTGAATGGCTGCCTGAATCGTGTTGGCGCGGCGCGGCTGGAGTGAGGCTGGGTGCGGCGCTGTCCCTTTCGCGCCGGATTTTTCGAGGAATGCGACGATGGGCGTTTCGCCGTGCAGCCTCGCTATATCGAGCACGGTGAGGCCGCTGTCGCCGGCTTTCTTGTGTTGGTCTTTGGCGTTTACGTCGGCGCCGCGCTCGACCAGCAGCTTCACTTCATCGAGGGGAAGCAGATCGGATGCGACGGCGTACATGAGCGGCGTGCGCCCTAGCGGATCGACCGCGTTGATGTCGGCGCCGTGGTCGAGCATGATGCGCACCGCATTGGTGTTGCCGAGCGACGCAACATTAGGGAGCGCAGCGGAGTAGGCCTTCTTGTCGAGGTTGTTGGCGATCAGCAGGTCGAAGCACTTCGCGCAGTGCTCGGTCAATGCGTTTTCGAGCAAGGCTTCGCCGGCGCGCTTGGTGTCGGCGCCTTTGGCGAGCAGCAACTGCATGCTGGCGGGGTCGCCCGCGTTGGCGGCATCGATAAGCGGCGCGCCTTCGACATCGGGGCGGTTGTTGGGGTTGGGATTGGCGCCGTGATCCAGGAGGAACTTCACTGTGCCGGAATTGCCGGGACGGCGGGCGGCCATCATGAGCGGAGTGCGCAGATCGGCAGAGCGGGCGTTCACTTTCGCGTCGTGGCTCACGAGGACGCGAGTTTTTTCGAGGTCGGTGGCGGCCCAGATGAGAGCGGTTGCGCCGGCGTCGTTGGCTTTGTTGGGATCAGCGCCGAGCTTGAGCAACTGTTCGAGCATGGGCGCGTTGGTATAGAGAACGGCGTACATGAAAGGCGTGGAGCCCTCGGGGCCGCGCGCGTTCAGGAGCTTGCGGTCTCCGGCGAGGATTTTATCGAAAGCGTACATGTCGCCGGTGCGGAGGGCTTCCACCATGGCGACGGCTTTGGGGTTTGGCGGAGGAGCGTCAGCTTCATTTGCGAGCGCGTCGGGCCACGCTGCGCCCTGATCGATCCATTGCTTGATGATGCTGATCTGCTCGGCGCGGAGTGGGCCCGTGGGCGGCATTTGTGCGCCGTAGTCGGTGCCGGAGATGCGGTGGAAGAGGAAGCTGTTTTCGGCGCTGCCGGGGACGACGCCGCGGCGGCCTAGGACTGAGCTCCTGCGGTCGAGCCGCATGCCGCTGTTCTGCTGTGTGGGTCCATGGCACGGGACGCAGTTCTGGCGGAGGATCGGGAAGACGTCGCGGCTGAAGTCAACTTTGGCGGGCGTCTGCGCGAGGCCTAAGGCCGCACAAACAAAAAAGCACACAAATGTTCTCGTCACTTGGGACGGGTGCATACAAGCTCCTCCTGAAAACCATTGGTCCCCAGAACGAGTGGCTTTCAGCGGGTATTTGTTACGGCTGGGACTTGAAGAATTGTAGCTTATTGCGTTGTGGGGGCGTTGGGTCGAGATTTTGGGGGAACGGAGGGTTTGGGACGCGGGTTTGGGCGGTGGCGAGAGGGGCCGGTGCGTTGGTGTGAGCGGGCGCGGTGGGTTCGTTTTTGCAAATTTGATTTTTCGGCGGGTCGGCCGGATGGGCGGTTCCGGCGGGCGGGCGGCGGAGGCGCTGGAGTTGGAGCAGATTGCGGAGGGCGCGCGAGTAAGAGCGTTCGAGGCGGGACTCGGTGCGATGTAAGAAGGTCAGATAGGGCGAGTTGGCGAGGGTGCGGAAGGCTTCGGTGAGCGATTCGGCTGGGGTGAGAGGTTCGTCGTCGTGGTCGGCGGCGAGTTCGTCTTCCTTTTCGATGGCTTCCGAGAAGAGCTGGTTTTCGATAACGGCGAGGCGATTGAGGCGCCATTTGGCGGCGACCATTTGGTGGACGAGGTCGAGTTCGGCGGGGCCGTCGGGGTGGAAGTCGGCGAGGTAAGAGGTGAGGAGATCGTGGAATTCGGCCGGGTCCTCGGAGGGGAGGAGGATGGTTTGTGCGGAGAAGCCGTGTTTGAGGGCGTTTTGGGAAGAGCGGGCGCGGCCGGCTGGGGAGACGGGTCCATGAGATTTTGCGCCGTTAGTGCGGGCGGATTGGGATTTGGATTGGGTGATGTAAGGCATATAGGGTTCTCGGTGGGCAGGGTAGCGGATGGGGCGGTGGTTCGATTGGGTCGTTGGACGGAAAGCGTTGAGGCGCACAGGAATCGGAGCATCGACGGTCCGTGATCGTGGGTAGATCTGTTTGTGAAAATGAAACAGTATCGCGATGCAGTCGTCGATTACGACAAAGGACCGAGTGCTCGGCTGTCTGTTTGGAGGTGCCTTGGGCGATGCATGGGGCGCGGCGCGGCGCGGCGCGTGCGAGGGCGTGCCGGGTCCCGCGTTGTGGGGGCCGGGGGGATCACGTGGTAGTGTTTCCGATTTTGTGTAAGTAGCGTTTCTCCGTGTTTTTTTCTAGTTCCCCTTACGGTAACAGGCCGGGCCGGAGCGCCTGCTTTTGGCGCGT
>Ga0335078_10011085_pt1 | contig 13363 bp, 14 predicted proteins | sample Lox_Sample_32_FD_206711 | JGI IMG/M metagenome (GOLD analysis project Ga0335078, IMG submission 206711) | Soil microbial communities from Loxahatchee National Wildlife Refuge, Florida, United States - Lox_Sample_3.2 | ecosystem: Environmental > Terrestrial > Soil > Wetlands | place: USA...
CGCTATGCGGACACCGAAGCGGCAGACCTGTTGAGGCGGGCCCTGGCGCTGTGCCTGGGATTCTCCGAATCCGACAGCAGGCAGGAGCAGGAGCTGGACCTGCTGGCCACGCTGGGTCCGGCGCTGGTAACCACGGAGGGCTACTCGGCAGCGGAAGTGGGCCGGACGTACGATCGGGCGCTGGAACTTTCGAGGCGGCTGGGCAATCGCAACATTTTCGCGATTCTGAGCGGCGCGTGGGCGTTTCATGTGGTGCGGGGCGATCTGCAGCAGGCGCGGGGATTCAGCCTCGAGTTTTTGAAAGCCGCGGAACGGGAGCCGACTCCGGGGCTGATTCTGGCGGGGAACTTCATCCTGGGAAGCAGCCTGTTCCATCTGGGGCAACTGGAAGCCTCGCTCGGCCATATGACCGCGGCGATCCAGGCACACGGCGGCCCTACCGAATCCGTGTTGGCGCTATTCGCCGGGCCGGATGTGGGCGTATTTTGCCGATCCTACCTGGCGCATCTTTCGTGGCACCGGGATGACGCGACTGCGGCCGACGTTCACGCCGCGGAAGCCATCGCGTCGGCGACGCGGATGCGCCACCCTTTCAGTCAGGCGATCGCGCTCGACTACGCCGCGATGCTGCACATTTTCCGGGGCGAAAGCCGCGCGGCGCTCGAGCGCGGGCGGGCGGCGGTGGAGCTGTGCACCCGCCATGGCTTCGCGTATTACCTGGCGATGGCGAATATCCTCACAGGCTGGGCGGCCGCCGCGGAAGGGGACGTGGAGAGCGGACTGGCGCAACTCCGCCAGGGCTTGGAAGCCTTCCGTGGATTGAGCGCCGAGCTCCGCTTGCCGTTCTATTTCGCACTGCTGGCGGAAACATTCGGGCGCGCGGATAGGGCGGGCGAGGCCCTGGCGAGCCTCTCGACCGGCTTTGCTTTCGCGGGCAAGAACGGCGAGGAATGGGCGGCAGCGGAGTTGTATCGCGTGCAGGGCGCCCAGTTGGCCGCAGCGGGGCAGCCCGAAGCAGCGCGCGCGAGTTACCGGCGGGGCATCCAGGCGGCGCGGCGGTCGGGGTCGCTGGCGTTCGAACGCAGATTGTCGATTCTTGCGGACGGAACGGCCGCGGCCGCCTCTACGGAACGCTCTTAGAACGCTGCGCCGGGCATAGTAGTCAGTATGCGGCGCGAGATCGGACTGCGCTGCCAGAGGAGACAGGATGCCGTTACAGGAAGCGATTACCGAGTTCAGGGGCCAATTCCGGGGCGCCGTGATCGAGCCGCAGGATGCGGCGTACGATGAGGCGCGGAAAGTCTACAATGGCATGATCGATCGCAAGCCGCGGCTGATCGCGAAATGCACCGATGCCGCCGACGTGTTGGCCGCGGTGCGGATGGCGAAAGCCAACGATTTGCGGGTTTCGATCCGCGGCGGCGGCCACAATGCGGCCGGTCTGGGCGTCTGCGACGACGGCATGGTGATCGATCTGGCGCCGATCAAATATGTCAGGGTGGATCCTTCGTCGCGCACGGTCCTGGTGGGAGCAGGTTGCAAGTGGAGCGACGTCGATCATGCGACGCACGCATTCGGACTGGCCGTGCCGTCCGGCATCGTCTCCAGCACCGGCGTGGCGGGCTTGACGTTGGGCGGAGGCATGGGACACTTGACCCGAAAGTACGGGCTGACCATCGACAATCTGCTCTCGGTGGATATGGTGTTGGCCGACGGCAGCTTCGTGACCGCCAATTCTGAAGAGAATCCAGACCTGTTCTGGGCGGTGCGCGGCGGCGGGGGAAACTTCGGAATTGTCACCTCGTTCCTTTTCGAGGCCCAGCCGGTCGGGATGGTTTGCGCCGGACCGATGCTCTGGAACCTGGAAGATGCGGCGGACGTGATGAAGTGGTACCGGGAATTCATCACGCAGGCGCCCGAAGAAATGAACGGCTTCTTCGCAGTGTTGGGTGTGCCGCCGGGACCGCCCTTCCCCGAGGAGCTGCACCTGCGCACCATGTGCGGGATCGTGTGGTGCTACCAGGGATCCATGGAACAGGCCAATACGATTCTGGAGCCGATTCGCAGCTTCCGTCCGCCGGCTTTCGAATTCTTCGTGCCGATGCCGTTTCCGATGCTGCAGGGACTGTTCGACGGCATCTACCCGGCCGGTCTGCAATGGTACTGGAAGGCGGATTTCTTCAAGGAGCTCAGCGATCGCGCGATCGAAAAGCATATCGAGCATTCGTCGCGGCTGCCGACCTGGCAGTCGACCATGCACCTGTATCCGGTGAATGGAAAAGTGAATCGAGTGGGCCCAAACGATACGGCATTCAGCTATCGCGATGTGGTCTGGAGCGAGGTGATTGTGGGAGTGGACCCCGATCCGGCGAACCGCGGAAAGATCGTCGATTGGGCCAGGAGCTACTACGACGACCTGCATCCGTTCGGCGCGGGCGGAGCTTATATGAATTTCATGATGGAAGAAGGCGAGGACCGGATTCGGGCGACCTACCGCGGCAATTACGATCGGCTGGCGGCGGTCAAAGCGAAGTACGATCCTGGGAATTTCTTCAACGTGAATCAGAACATCCGGCCGGCGCCCCCGCCCTCGCGGTCTGTTAGCGCCTGAATTTCGAGCGCGGGCCTGTACCCGCGCCACCCCGCGCGGCGTCACAATATACTTGTGAAAGTCCTCTGGATCTGCCTGTTCACCGCTTCCCTGCTTTGCGCGCAGCCGCCGCGTGTCGGAGATATCGAGTTCTACGGCCTGCACAAGCTGTCGGAACAGAAGCTGCTGAACGCGATAGACCTGAAGCCGGGCGATCCTCTGCCACCCTCCAAGGGCGACCTCGAGGACCAACTGGAGAAGCTCTCCGGCGTGGTGCTGGCGCACATGGAAGCCATCTGCTGCGACGATGGCAAGACCACGCTTTTCATCGGCATCGATGCGCCGTGCTGGCAGAAGTGCGCCACAATTCCGGCCGGAGCTCCTCAATCGCGTAGATGAGATCGTCGCGTTTCGCGCGCTCACCGGCTGCATGTCGTGCAGATCGTGGGATCCAGATCGAGGCTGCGTGCGCGGCTGGTTGACCGCACGGCTTCGATCCGCACTACGGCGCCCGGCCGCTGAAGCGCCGATTCCGTAGAAAGGTGGGGACGCCACTTATCCGCGATGGCCAACAGGTTTTGTTGGATTTGGACAAGGACGGCGAGCTGACCGTTGCGCCGGCGGCGCGCGGCGACACCAGTTAGTTGGGTTCCCGCTCTGGACGGTTGTACACACGCAACCACGCAAAGTATGCTAGAGATCATGGGCAGCGTGAAGGAGATCGAGGAAGCAGTCCTCAGGCTCTCCGCAGCCGAACTCGCCCGATTCCGGGAGTGGTTTGCAGAGTTCGACGCCGAGGCGTGGGACCGCCAGATTGAGGACGACATCGCTGCCGGGCGCTTGGACGGTCCGGCGGACGAAGCTCTGGAGGATCTCCGGGCTGGCCGTTGCACGGAACGGTGAGGCATCGCGCCAATCCGCGGTTCTGGGATTGCTATCGCAATCTCCCCGGCGACATTCGCCGGCTTGCCGATGAATCCTACCAACTGCTGCGACGAGATCCGAAGCATCCATCCTTGCACTTCAAGAAAGTCGGACGCTTCTGGTCGGTGCGAGTCGGCTTACACTATCGGGCCCTGGCCGTAGAACAAGGCGATACGGTGGTCTGGTTCTGGATGGGGCCACACGCTCTGTATAACCGGATGATTGGCCCTGGGTAACCAGTCCAGCGCGGCTACAAGTCGACGCCGGGAATGTTCACGGATGTGGCAGGTACGCGAAAGTAGGTCTGGAAGTGTGGCCGGCGACTTAGCTTTCAAAAGATCGGATCTAGCCGGCTCGGACGGCGCCGTCAAGCGAAGATCAAGCGGCGGCCCTTCGGCTCTGGAATCGGGTCCCCAAACTCGTTAGGGTCTCGATCCAGAGGCGAATCGCATCTTGCGCGTTGCTGAGGGCGGCATCCGGAGTGTCGCCATGCGCCATGCACCCAGAAAGCTCGGGCGCCTCTGCGATGAAGGACTCGTCTTCTTCGCTCCAGTAGACGATGACTTCGTATTTGATCATGGCTCAGAACCGAGCTGGGCTTTTAGGATTACAGCGCGGACCTGTCTGACTTGATAAGGCTTCGCCTGCGCGCCTGCCCTCTGCAAGTTTATCTTCTCCTCCACGTCGCTCCTTCGAAACAAATGATGGCTTCCTCTTACGCCCTTCTCAAAACCCAGACTCTCAAGCAGTTTGGCACAGATCGTCAAAACGGATGGCTGCGTCGGCGGTACCGCTAAGGAGCCGTCGAAGTGTTTTCTCAGCTCCCAGAACGATATTCTACACGCTCGCCGTGCCGGCTGCCCCAACTATCGCTAGCCGCCGGGACCGGCGAACGTGCCGCGGTTCTGCCCGCATCACGCCCCTCTGGAGGCAATGTCTTGGTTTCGCGATCGTCCGGAGCCTGAATTTCGAGCGCGGGCCTGTACCCGGGCCACCCCGCGGGGCGTCACAATATACTTGTGAAAGTCCTCTGGATCTGCCTGTTCACCGCTTCCCTGCTTTGCGCGCAGCCGCCGCGTGTCGGCGATATCGAGTTCTACGGCCTGCACAAGCTGTCGGAACAGAAGCTGCTGAACGCGATACACCTGAAGCCGGGCGATCCTCTGCCGCCCTCCAAGGGCGACCTCGAGGACCAACTGGAGAAGCTCTCCGGCGTGGTGCTAGCGCACATGGAAGCCATCTGCTGCGACGATGGCAAGACTACCCTGTTCATCGGCATCGAAGAAAAGGGCGCACCCCATCTGGCATTCCACAGCGCGCCCGCCGGCGGCGCCGCCCTTCCCCCGGAAGTGGCGGACACCTACCAGAAATTCGTGGAGGCCGTGCGCGACGCCGCACGCCGCGGCAGCACCGCCGAAGACCTCACCAACGGCCACTCCCTGATGGCGGATCCGGACGCGCGCGACCTCCAGATGCGCTTCGCCGATTTCGCCGGCGCGCATCTGCCGCAGGTCCGCGAAGTGCTCCGCGATTCCGGCGACGAAGAGCAGCGCGCCATGGCCGCCGCCATCATCGGATACGCGCCGAATAAGAAGGATGTCGTGGACGACCTGGAGTACGCCATGCAGGATCCCGACGCGGCGGTACGTTCCAATGCCCTCCGCGCGCTGAACGCCATCGCCGTGCTGGCGCGCCTGCAGCCGGGTCTGGGAATCCGCGTCTCGCCCACCTGGTTCGTCGAAATGCTCAACTCCATCGTGCTCAGCGACCGCACGCGCGCGGCGACGGCTCTGGTCACGCTGACCGACCTGGACGCGGCCGCCGCCCTGGACCAGATCCGCAATCGCGCGCTCGATTCGGTGGCGGAGATGGCGCAGTGGAAAACCCTGCGCTACGCCCTTCCGGCGTTTATCCTGACCGGGCGGCTCGCCGGACTGAACGAGCCCGAGATCCAAAAAGCCTGGACCAGCGGCAACCGGCAGGCGGTGATCGGCATCGCGCTCGAATCCGAACGGAAAAAGAAGCCGGGCAAAATGGGGCCCGCGAACAAGATCGAATAGCGGCGCACCCGCAGGTCGCGCGCCGGCGCATCACCCGGGCGCAGGTCGTCCGCCGGCGCATCAGCCGGGCGCAGCCGCGACCGCCCCTGCCTCTGCTAAAATCGAACCAATGCCTATCTACGAATACAAGTGCCAGGACTGCGGAACCAAGTTTGAGAGACTGGTCCGCAAGATGTCCGACCCCGCGAGCCTGGAATGTCCCTCCTGCGGCCAGCGGCATCTGCGCCAGGAGTTTTCCACGTTCGCCGCGCGCGCCGCCGCACCCAAGCAAGCAGACGGTCCGGTGTGCCCCAGCGGGCGATGCAGCAATCCCGGCATGTGCGGCATGAACATGAACTGAGATTGCCGGGGACGCCCGGCGCAGCATGCCAAAGAATTTCCTGGTGACGGTCGGGGAGTACACGTCTCTGGCCTTCCTGTTGCCGGCCGCCACCTTCGTTGGCTATGCGATCGGCTACCTGCTCGACAAATTGTTCCACACCCGTTTCCTCTACATTCCGTTCCTGATCCTGGGAATCGCCGCGGGCTTCGTACAGCTTGTACGGCAGCTCCTGCGGGACACGCGCGACAATGGATCCTAATCAGGCGCACCTGGAAGCCGCGCTGCGGCGCATCGCGCGCGCGTCCCTGGCGGTGGGCTTCGCCGGATGCGCGGCCTGCCTGGTGCTGCGCGGCTGGACTTGGGCGGCGGCCTTCCTGCTGGGCGCCGCGGCCTCGTACCTGAATTTTCGCTGGCTCAAGAAGCTGGTCGACGCCCTCGGCGGCGCCGCCCACGCCCGCCCCAGCCCGCGCTTCGCAATCCTCATCGGACTGCGTTATTTGGTGTTGGCGGCAGGCGCTTATGTTATAGTGAACTTTACCGCCTTAAGCCTGCCGGCCGCCCTGACCGGTCTATTCGTTCCGGTCGCCGCCGTCATCGTGGAGATCTTGTTCGAACTGCTATATGCATCATCATAGGGAACTCTGGCTCACAAAACTGTTCAACGATTATCTGCCCGGACTGGGCAACGCTTTCCTGAAGCTGGTGGGGATGCCCGCCGAGCCGCGTCCCTGGGAAGGCTTCATCGTCATGCAGCTCCTGGTGGTGCTGATCCTGGTGGCGCTGTTCGCCTTTCTACGGCCGCGCCTGTCGATGGACCGGCCCGGAAAGCTGCAGCACGTTTTCGAGCTCATCCATGAATTTGTGTACAACGAATCGGAAGGCGCGGTGGGCCATACCGGCCCGCACTATATCGCGTTCTTCGGCACGCTTTTCGTGTTCATTTTGTCGTGCAACCTGATCGGCCTCATTCCCGGTTTCGAATCGCCCACCATGATTCCTCCGGTTCCGGCGGGCTGCGCGATCGCGGTGTTCCTTTACTACAACCTGGTGGGGATTCAGGCCCAGGGGATCTTGAAGTACCTGGGGCAATTTGCCGGACCGATGATCTTCCTGGCGCCTCTGATGATCCCCATCGAGATCATCAGTCACATGGCGCGCCCGCTGTCCCTCACCGTTCGTCTGTACGCAAATATGTACGCGGGCGAGCAGGTTACGCTGGTGTTTCTCACTCTTACTTATTTCGCCGTACCCGCATTGTTCATGGGACTCCACGTATTTGTTTCGTTTCTGCAGGCTTACATTTTCATGCTCCTTACCATGATGTATGTGGGCGGAGCGGTGTCACACGAGCACTAATAACGGCTTTATGCCGCCCCTTCAGCGTGAGACCGGCTGTAAGAGGATGACGGGAACCACCTCCTGGGGGCGATCTTACTCGAAGGAGCAAGTCAGATGAAAGTAAAGTGGATCTTACTGGCGTTGGTGCTGTTCGTGTTCGCCACGCCGACATTCGCGCAAGGCGCCGCCCCCGCCGGCGGAACCAATTGGGTGGCGATTACTTCCGGATTCGCCATGGCCATCGCCTCGGGGCTCTGCGGCCTGGCGCAAGCCAAAGCCGTGGCGGCCGCCGCCGAAGGCATGGGCCGCAATCCCGGCGCCGCGGCGTCGATCCGGTTCGCGCTCTTGTTAGGCCTGGTGCTGATCGAATCGCTGGCGCTGTACACCCTGGTCATCATTTTTGTGAAGGTAGTCTAAGGGCTTTCGTGGCGCAAGTTTCAGCTTGCCGCCGTGGGCTTCAGCCCGCGGTCTTGGATTCGGGCGAGCTGAAACATGCGCCACCGGCGAGCTGAACCGCGCCGCCTGGACTTTGGACATTTGCGATCGTGACCCCGGCGTGGTGCACGCCAGTCGCGGCAAGATTCAGCTTGCCCGGCGGGACTTCAGTCCCGCCTTCCGGCGAGCTGAAGCTCGCCGCAGCAAGTTGAAGCTTGCGCTACGTTACGGTCATTAGCTTGTCGCCCGATGTCCGCCAGAACGCCCACATCACAATCAGCAGCGCTCCAGCCGGATACATGATCACGGCCCACTCGTAAGGTTTCGCCAGGCCCTGCGCGCCGGGTGTCTGCAGCAAGAAGTTCGCGAAGAAAATCGCCACCATCGTGGACACCAGGCCCAGGCGCAGCAACACGAATACCAGCATGGTGAAGATCGCGAGGAAAAAGGCGAAGGTCAATACGCCGCCGCCGCGCCAGACGTCGCCTTCCTGTAGAGTGAACACCACGGCGGCGGCCACCGACGCCACCCAGTCTTTTCGAAACACGGCGCGAAAGCAGAAAATCACCATCACGACGATGAGCCCGAAATCCGCGGCATCCCGCGCCATGCCCGCCACATCGGCGATCCAGTAGCGTGTGGCGACACCGACGTATTCGGCCGCCGCCGGCCCCAGGATTCCCTTGGACACCTGCAGCCATTGCACGCCCAGGAAGAAAAACTCGATGACCAAGCCGAGAAGCGCGCCATAGAGTACGTGGGCGCCGACTTGGGGATCCTGCCAGCGGCCGGCCAGCACGCGGCTCCACGTGACGATGGAGTGCGGCCAGCGCGCGCGCACCGCCGGCTCCAGCGCGATGTAAAGCAGCCAGATCAGCCCCGCCTCGGTCACCCAGTTCGCCGCATTCGTCGCGAAGATCCGAAGCATGGCCAGGTCCGTCACCCAATGCGCGCGCGCCACCCAAGACACGCCCATCAGGATCAGAACCGCCGCCGCCAGCCGCAATGCCCCGCGCCGGTCGCCGCGTCCCGCCCGAAGATTGCGCGCCGCCAGAAAAACCGAAAACAGAAAGACCAGCGCAGACGTGATCCTCTCCAGCAAGATGCGCATGGAATCCCGGCTGACACGCGACTCCGGCATCTGCCAGGCCTTGGACCATGGACGGATCACCTGCAGCTCCGTAATCCTTCCATGCCACGCCGACGCCTGCACCGTGAGATCCGTACCCAGCACCGGATGCTTCCCCTGCCAGGCCTTCAGCCAATCGAAGGCATACCGCGGCGTGTAGCGGGGCGTGGTTTCCTGCCACCGCGAGAGGTCGAATCCGGTGGCTCGGGAAAGTGAGGCCACATCCACGTCACGCGCCGCCGGAGTACGATCCACTTGCGGCGGGACCGCGAAGAATCCGCGCAACGCGCCCGTGCTGTCGACCCACGCTTCGAGCATGCCGGACACCACCGGCGCAGGACGTTCTTCGGTGATTTCGCCATCCGGCAGCGAGACCAGGGCCAGCGGACTTTCCCGGTAACCCAACTCGAGCGGCGGGTCCGCCTGGAACCACCGGCGCGCCTGCGCCACGGTTTTGACGTGGCTTCGGGAATTCGCAATGCCATCCCAGTCCCAGTGCAAGTCGAATTTCCGGTCTGCGGGCGGCGCCGTATAACCAAATGCCGCGGCGTGCTCTCGCACCTTGGCGGCCAGCGCCTCCGCGGATAATTCGTAAGGCACCAGGCTGTGCATCTCGACGTTGGTGCGGGCGAAAGGCACGGCGACGATCAGCGCCAACAGTCCCAGCGCCAGCGGCACGGATTGCCGGAGCGCCAAGCCTTCCGTCTTGCCGGATGCGGCCACCAGGTCCGGCGAGGGTGTCTCCCCGGCAGCCAGCGCCGCCGCCAGTGGATCGCCGCCCGGCAGCGCCGCCGCCACCGACAACGCCGACGCCGGGCGCTTGGACGGCTCGGGCTCCAGGCAGCGGCGGATGGCTTTCTCCACCGCAGGGTCGATCTCGGCGGCAATCGACGACATGCTGATAATCTGCGCGCTCTCCTGCAGCCGGATCAGCTCCGCCATGCTCGCGGCTTCATAGGCGCGCTTGCCGGTGAAAATCTCGTACAGCACCATGCCGAGCGCGAAGATGTCGCTGCGGGCCGTGACTTCTTCGCCGCGCAACTGCTCGGGCGCCATGTAGGCCGGCGTGCCGCTGTGCGCCTCGGCGCCCCGCAACTGGTCGGCCACCGCCGCCAGCCCGAAATCCATCACCACCACGTTGCCGCGCCGGTCGAGCATGATATTCGCGGGTTTCAAATCGCGGTGGATCACACCCTTGTCGTGCGCCGCCGCCACGCCCGCGCAGATCTTGCGCGCGATCTCCAGCGCCTTATCCGCCGGCAGCCGCCCGATGCGGTGCAGCAAGGACGCCAGATCCTCCCCATCCACGTATTCCATGGAGATGTACGGCATGCCTTCCGCCTCGCCCACGTCGTACACCCGGCACACGTTCGGATGCGAAACCTGCCTGGCGATGCGCACTTCGTTGTGAAATCGCTCGAGCGCCCGCTGCCAGTCCGTGCCCGAGTCGGGCAGGAACTTGAGGGCCACCGGTTGCGCGAGGGTCAGGTCGGTGGCGCGGTACACTTCGCCCATGCCGCCGCGGCCCAGCAGCGATATGATCCGGTAACGCCCGGCGATCAAGGTCCCCGGAACGAAGCGGCCTTCTTCCGCCGACGATGTCGACGGCGGGCGGCTGGACGCGCTGGCGGGAGTCGCGGCGCCGCGCATCGCTACGGTAGCCGTTTCGGATGGAGCCGGATCGTTCATGGCGTTTCTAATAACAGTAGCGCTTTTCAGGACGGAGCACCGCGATCGCCGGGAAGCCGGCCGGGCGTACGGCAAGGTGTGGGAATCGGCGCCGGCAACGCCGCGCTCCCGCTCGAGAGGCGATCACGATGCCATCGATTCCACCACCTCGGGAGCGGCGGGGCCGACGGGTTAGGACATGTCCACCGTGACGCGCTTGGCGCGGCCCCGGTCATCCAGGCGCTCCGCTTCCAGCTTGAGGCCGGCCTGCGGCCAAACGCATGATGGATGGCAGCAAGGCGTCCTCTAGTGGGCGAGGATCTTCAGACCTTCTTCGGGACTCGGATTGCGTCCAAGACGATCTCGGGCCAAGGCGGAAACCCTCCCCAGGCGGCAGATGTCTGCTTTTTCTCTGCGCGGAAGCGCGGGAAAGCTGCGATTATCCGGGTGGGAGTCACTGGAGGAATTCTGCCCTGGCGGGTGGCCAGCCAGGGCATGACCGCAAACACAAACGCCCTTTACGGTGCCATCGTGGGAGGCGGGATCAAAGGCCGCGAGGTCCGACACAAAGCGGAGGTAGGCATGCCCCTTGGGCGCCAGTATGAGCCACTCATGGTCGTCTGCGGTTCCCATGTAGCGCCGGGCCATGGCCATTCCGAGCTCCAGCGGCATGTTGAACCTGGCGAGGTTCTCGCTGCCCTCGCCGGTGCAGCGTGACAAGTCGTGAATGGAGTAGCGGCTGCTGAAGATGGCGCGCGCGATTCGGGCTAGGCGCGGCTCCCCGACGTTACCGCTATCCATGGCGGTGCGCGGCGTGAAACCGCAGCAAACGGTGGTGAAAACAATCGCGTCGAACAATTTGGCGTATCCGGGATCGAATGGGCAGTTGATAAACACGGATCGGGTGGGATCTCCCAGCCAATCGGTCGGGCGGGGGCGCCGTCTGGACGCGCCGCTCACCTCTTGTGTCTGCGCTGGCGCCCAGATTCGGCTCGCTTCTGCTCTTCGGCGGAGCGGCCGATCTGTTCCAGGCGGTGCTCGCGCTCCCGCCGGTCAGCGGCGGAAAGCGCCGCCGGTTTGCGCTGGGATCGCAAGGCATCGAGGACGCGCAGCGTCCATTTGGCCGGCTCGGCGGCCGGATCGACGCGCAACGGCACCCAACTCCTAAGAAACGCGGGCGAGTCGCTATTGCCAAACAGAATTGGAATCACGCTTTTCCGCGAGTCCGACCATGCTTTGGCGAGAATCGTTTGCCACTCTGCTTCCAGCCAAGGTGTAGAGGAGCTGTGGGGTCCGACGAGCACCAGGAACTGCCGCGCATTGTCCGCCGCGCGCTCGATCTCCCGTTGCCAGCGCTGGCCGGCATGGAGATCTTTGAAGTCCGCCCAAGCATGGATGCCGTTCTCTTCCAGCGCGCGGGTGAGCTCTTCCGCCGCGGGCTTGGTGTCTGTGGCGTAGGAGATGAAGACGTTGTTACCGGACGGCATGGGCTCTGTGCTTATGATAGCGCGCGTCGGCCTGCGCCTGGTTGCACCGCCATAGCATAGCACCATCCAGTTTGGTAGGATCGAGGATTCGGAGCGGCCATGCAGGCCCATGCGCTCGTCGACTTTCATAATCTTCCGCCCAGCCTGAGACGCGGCAGCCCTGAATCACTGGCGCGAGGGATAGATGCATTGGTCACCTCGCATTACCCCGCTGCAGGGCTGTGAATGGCAAGACTGCCGTTTCAATGAATGCGACTTTCAGTCGCTGACTATCAATGAACAAACTCGGCTCGCAGGCTGCAAATTCGACGAAAAGAGCGATGTTATCGGGCTTCTGAAATCACAGGATTCCGACGCATCAATGCGCGTGTTCGTCCCCGAGGCGTGCGAGGAGATGCTCACCGAGTGCGGCGCAATCTTCGAGCATCCGGCAGAGGCGCCGCTCAAACTCGACCTTCGCCCTATACCCAGCGACGTCCGTGGTGCTCTCACCCGCTTTCGGGAGCGACTGAGAACGTGATGAAGCTAAAACTCGGTTCACAGGAAACCTTATTCCGTAAAGTAATCTTGCCAGCGCTGCTCAAGCATGGTGTGATTCGTCCGACCGATTATCGAGGAAGCGGCGCACAGGAGCGTTACGAGTTAGGCTTCCCCGTGGACACTGTATTAGCTGGAGAGAATCCGTGTGGTCCGGCGCCGGCGGAGCTTAGGGCGTTCTGGAATGATTTACGAAGAGTGTGACCCGACATTCCTGTTCCGGAGACAGTGCCATTGTCGGGCCGACAAAAAAGCCGCGCCCCCCTTGCGGAGAGCGCGGCGATTGAATCGAGTTACCCTTCGGAATTAGTAGTCCATGTCCGGGCCGCCGTGGCCGCCGGGCATGGGAGCCGCCGACTTCTTCTCCGGAATCTCGGCCACCATAGCTTCGGTGGTCAACATCAGGGAAGCGATGGACGCGGCGTTCTGCAGCGCCGTGCGAGTCACTTTGGTCGGATCGATCACGCCGGAAACCACCAGGTCTTCGTACTGGTCGGTCTGGGCGTTGAAGCCGAAGTTGGGGTTGGCGTTCTCCCGGATCTTCTCCACCACGATGGCGCCCTCGGTGCCCGAGTTGGCCACGATCTGGCGCAGAGGATCCTGGCAGGCGCGGCGCACGATATCCACGCCGATCTGCTCGTCGCCATCCGCCTTCAGACCGTTCAGGGCCTTGGCTGCGCGCAGCAGAGCCACGCCGCCGCCGGGTACGATGCCTTCCTCGACCGCCGCGCGAGTGGCATGCAGGGCATCTTCCACGCGGGCCTTCTTTTCCTTCATTTCGGTCTCGGTGGCTGCCCCGACCTTGATCACGGCGACGCCGCCGGCGAGCTTCGCCAGGCGTTCCTGGAGCTTCTCGCGGTCGTAGTCGGAAGT
>Ga0335078_10011086_pt1 | contig 13362 bp, 9 predicted proteins | sample Lox_Sample_32_FD_206711 | JGI IMG/M metagenome (GOLD analysis project Ga0335078, IMG submission 206711) | Soil microbial communities from Loxahatchee National Wildlife Refuge, Florida, United States - Lox_Sample_3.2 | ecosystem: Environmental > Terrestrial > Soil > Wetlands | place: USA: Florida...
CAGTTCACAAGATCAGCCAGGCTTTTCCTGGCTTACCGACCAAAGGGAGCGGTGGGTTGCGTCCTAAGATGAAGGATACGCCATGCATGACTCGCAGGTTCTGATCGTCACCGGAGGCAGCCGCGGAATCGGCGCCGCCACGGCACGGCTAGCCGCCAGACGCGGTTATTCCGTATGCGTCAACTATCGCCAGGACCAGAAAGCCGCCGAGGCAATAGTGAGCGCTATTCAGAATGAAGGCGGGAATGCGCTGGCGGTGCAGGCCGACGTCAGCTGCGAATCTCAAGTCGTGTCCTTGTTCGAACGAGTCGACCGTGAACTCGGCCCGCTGACAGCCCTGGTCAACAACGCCGCCACGCTCGAGCGGCAAATGCGGCTGGACTCGATGGATGCGGCGCGCCTCGAGCGCATGTTTGCGACCAACGTCATTGGGACCATGCTCTGTTCGCGCGAGGCTGTGCGGCGCATGTCCTCCCGTCATGGCGGTTCCGGGGGCGGCATCGTCAATATTTCCTCGGGCGCGGCGCGTTGGGGCTCGCCCGGTGAGTATATCGACTACGCGGCTACGAAGGGGGCCGTCGAGACCATCACAATCGGTTTGGCGAAGGAGGTCGCCGAAGAGGGGATTCGCGTCAATGGCGTCCGGCCTGGATTCATTTACACCGGCCTGCATGCGAAGGGCGGCGAGCCGGGGCGGGTGGAGCGGGTAAAGACGTTGGTTCCGATGCAGCGAGGCGGACAACCTGAGGAGGTCGCCGCTGCCATTCTGTGGTTGCTATCCTCGGAGGCTTCCTACGTTACAGGTACGATTATTGACGTTTCTGGCGGGAGATAGGGGCGTTCACCAAAGGGGATCACTTTTCACACCGATAGCCGTGGGAAAATAGAACCGGTGGCAAAGAAAAAGGAAATGAAGGTCCGGGTCCGGAAAAATGCGGGCCTGGCGCAGTTCTTTTTGAGACCGGCCGGGCGCATCCTGGTGGTTGGAGTGGCGCTCTTTACCGTTGTGGGCCTGGGCGTCTTCACCTACTATTACTCCAAATACTCGCGGTTGATCGATGACAAGCTGCGGGCTGGACCCTTCGTCACCACCGCCAAGCTGTTCGCGGCACCGCAGTCGGTGGCGGTGGGCGACACCATCACGCCGGGCGAGATCGCCGCCGAACTGCACCGCAGCGGCTACAACGAATCGCGCAGCAATCCCACCGGCTACTACCAGATCCATCCCGATTCCATTGAAGTCTTCCCCGGACCGGATTCATATTTCGACCAGGAAGCGGGCGTCATCAAGTTCTCGAAGGGCAAGATCTCCCAGATTACATCGCTGCAGGACAACACTTCGCGCAACCAATATCAACTGGAGCCGGAGCTCATTACCAGCCTTTCCGGGCCGAATCGCGAAAAGCGCCGCATCGTCAAGTTCGCCGACATTCCCAAAGTTGTGGTGGACGCGATCACGTCCGCCGAAGACAAGCGCTTCTTCCAGCACTCCGGCATCGATCCGATCCGCATCGTCAAGGCCGTCTATGTCGACCTCAAAGAGGGCCGGAAAGAGCAGGGCGCTTCCACCCTCAGCCAGCAACTTGCCCGCGGCTTCTGGCTCGACCAGAAGAAACACTGGACGCGCAAACTCGCGGAGGTGATCATCACCCTGGAGCTGGAACAGAAGCTCTCGAAGGAACAGATTTTTGAGGACTACGCCAACATGGTTTATCTTGGCTGGCGTGGATCGTTCGAGATTCACGGTTTTGGCGAAGCCGCCGAAGCCTATTTCGGCAAAGACCTGAGCCAGATTAGCCTTCCGGAAGCCGCCACGCTGGCGGGCATTATTCAGCGGCCTTCCAAATTCAATCCCTACCAGTTTCCCGAACGCACGCGCGAGCGGCGCAACATCGTGCTGTCGTTGATGCACCAGAACGAACTGATCAACGACCGGGATTATGAACTGGCTGTGAATTCGCCGCTTACGGTGGCCCGTGGCGCGGCACAGTCGGTGGACGCGCCCTACTTTGCCGACCTGGTAGACGAAGCGCTGCAGAGCAAGTTCCAAGATGCCAATTTCCGTTCCGGCGGGTTCCGCATTTACACCACGCTCGACATGAACCTGCAGCGCGCAGCCGCGGAAGCCGTGCGCATCGGCATGCAGAGCGTGGACGAGCAGATACGCAAACAGCGGCGGTTCCGCGGACAGCCGATTCCGGAGCCACAGGTAGCCCTGGTCGCGCTGGATCCGCACACGGCTGAGGTGAAGGCCGTGATCGGGGGGCGCAACTATGGCGTCAGCCAGCTCAATCACGCCTTGGCCAAGCGGCAGCCGGGCTCAATCTTCAAGCCTTTTGTTTATGCGGCCGCGCTCAACAGTGCCGTGCAAGGCGGACCACACATCCTCACCGCGAGCACGCAGGTGATGGACGAGCCGACCACCTTCTGGTTCGACGGCAAACCTTACGAGCCGAGCAATTTCAAACATGAATTCCACGGGATGGTGACGCTGCGCGAGGCTTTGGCCCACTCCATGAACGTAGCTACCGTGAAGGTAGCGGAAATGGTGGGCTACGACGCCGTGGTGGAGATGGCCAACCGTGCGGGCATGAACTACAAGATCCAACCGACCCCGGCAGTGGCGCTGGGCGCCTATGAGATCACGCCCATCGAGGCGGCTGGCGCATACACCATCTTCAGCAACCAGGGCAGCTATGTGCAACCCAGCTTCCTCAACCTGGTGCGGACCCAGGATGGCCAGGTCATTTACAAGAACCAGATCGAACAAAAACAGGTGCTGGATCCGCGAGTGGCCTACCTGATGACCAACCTGATGGAAGAGGTATTGCGTAGTGGCACCGCGGCGGCCGTGCGCGCACGCGGTTTTACGGTGCCCGCGGCCGGCAAGACCGGCACATCGCACGATGGCTGGTTTGCCGGCTACACTTCAGAGCTGATGTGCATCGTGTGGGTCGGGTTCGACGATAACCGTGAGCTGGACCTGGAAGGCGCTCACTCGGCGGCGCCGATCTGGGCCGAGTTCATGAAGCGCGCGCTCGGGTTCCGCGAGTATCGCGATGCCCAGGAGTTCGTTGCCCCTGAGGGCATTGTCTCGGTGGAAATCGATCCTGAATCGGGAATGCCCGCTACGCCTTATTGCCCTAAGACCCGCACCGAAGTTTACATCGCCGGCACCCAGCCGGTGGGCACTTGCCCGCTGCACGGCGGCGGCAAGCAGAATGTCACAAATGTTGCGGGATGGGAGACTCCCAATCAGCCGGGTAAGGGCCAGTCGACCGATGGCGGGCTGAAAATCACCGGCTCGGGCGGGGATGGCCAGGCGGGGCCGGCCGTAGTAGCGCAGCGCGCAACCGGGTCGGCAGCCCGATCGGAGCCCGTGCAGGCCGCACAACAGCCGGAGGCATCAGACCCGAAGGCCAAGAAAGGATTCTTCCGGCGTTTGCTGGGTGTGTTTAAATAGCTTCGGGGAGAGCCGGTATGGTTTCCAGAATGCTTGCCTTGGTTTTCGCCGCCGGCGCCGGTTGCGCGTCTGCGATGGCGCAAGCTGGTGGCGCGCTGGTGGATCAGACCAAACCCCCTGCGTCGCCGGCCCGCACCCTTACGCCTGAGAGTCGCGGCGATATCCTGATGGCCCGCAAAGAATACCGCGAAGCCATCGAAACATTTCAAGAAGAACCGAAAAAGACCGCGGTCATCTACAACAAAATCGGAATCGCCTACCACCAGTTGCAACAGTTGGACCACGCCAAGAAGAACTACGAGCAGGCGCTGAAGCTCAAGCACGACTACAGCGAAGCGCTTAACAACATCGGAACTGTGTACTACGCCCAGAAGAGGTACAGCCGGGCAATCAGTTATTACAAGCGGGCGCTGCGGCTCAACGAATCGGCTTCAATTTACAGCAATCTGGGTACGGCCTACTTCGCGCGCAAGCAGTACCCGGAAATGAGTGATGCGTACCAGCGGGCGTACAACCTGGATCCGGAAGTGTTCGAACGCAAGAGCGCTTACGGCACGCTGCTGCAGGACCGGAATGTGGAGGAGCGCGCCAAGTTCCACTACTATCTGGCCAAAATGTACGCCAAAGCGGGCCGCAATGAGCTGGCTCTGCAGTACGTGAGGAAAGCTTTGGAAGAGGGCTTCAAGGATAAGCAGAAGCTGAACGAAGATCCCGAGTTTGAGGTCCTGCGCGACACGCCCGAATTTAAAGAACTGCTGACCATGGAGCCGCGTGTATTGTAGAGCGGCGGTGTTGGCCGCGTGTCTGGCCGCGCTTTCCTGTTCGCGTAATCCCTCCGACGGCGTTCCCGAGCGGATCGCAATCCTGCGCTTCGAGAACCTCAGTTCCGACGCGTCCCTCGACTGGATGGGACGGGCCTTCTCGGAAGTGATCACGCGCGAGTTGGCGGGCGCGCCGGGAATCTACGCCCTTCCTTCAGACAGGCTGCACAGCCTGGATTCGTCTCTCGGCAGCCGTCCCATGGCCGCGCCGGGGATTTCGGCCGAACGAAGCCTTGCCTTAGTTGCCGGCGCAAGCCGCCTGGGCTATGGACAATATTGGCTGCGTGGCGGCAGGGTCGAGGCAAAATTGACGCTGGAAGACCCCCGTTCCGGAAAGATGGTGCAGGAATGGTCGGCCTCCGCCGCAGCCGGCGACCCGGTAAGCGCCGCCAGCGCGCTAGCCAAGCAGGTTTCGAGCCAGGCGGCGCCGTACTTGACTCGCAGCTCGGCCGCGTTGAAGTCGTACGTTTTGGCGTTGGAAGCCCCAGATCTCGACAGCGTGGTGGGGCGCCTGGAAGAGTCCCTCGCCGCCGATCCGAACTTTTCCGCGCCGTACAGCCGGCTGGCGCAGGCCAAGCTCCAGCGGCAGGACCGCACCGGGGCGATGGCAGTTCTCCAGCAGGCCCTCTCCCATGGCGATGCCATGCCAGAGCTGGAACGAACGCGGTTAGAGTTTGAAGCTGCAAGCCTGGGCGGCGACCCCGCGGGCGCGCAGCGCTCCCTCACCGCCTGGGCCCGTTTGACCCCCAACGATCCCGCCGTTTGGCAATCGATGGCTCAGACAAATATGAACAGCCATCGCTTCGAGGAAGCCAAGCGGGCTTATCAAAGGGCGCTGGCCGCGGCGCCGGACGATGCGAACCTGTTAAACTTACTCGGATATGCGGCTGCCTATGCCGGCGACCTGGACACGGCTACTCAGGCACTGCAGCGGTACCAGGCACTCCGGCCAGCCGACGCCAACCCTTTCGACTCGCTAGGCGACGTCTATTTCCTGCTGGGCCGCTTGCGCGAAGCCGAGGCATCCTACCTGGCCGCCGCCAAGAAAGATCCGGCGTTTCTGAACGGAGGAGACTTCTTCAAGGCCGCAATGGCCCGTCTCATGAGCGGTGATGTCAGCGGCGCCGATAGGCTCGCCAAACAGTTTGACGACTACCGTACGGCGGCCAAAGACCCGCTGGTTTCGTTTCATCGAGCCTACTGGGCCTGGATCACTGGCCGCAGAAAAGCCGCCCATGATGCCATGGTTGCATTTGCCCGGAGCGCTGAGACGGGTCCCTTGCAGGAGGCCGCATCCGAAGCCTACAGCCAGTTGTCTCTGTGGGATGTGGCCCTGGGCGATCGGACCGCCGCCGCGGAGATGGCCGATAAGGCCACGCGCCTCGCGGGGCCGGCAGCCGCCGGACTGGCAAAAGCCGCCCGCTTCCTCGCGCAGCCTTCCGCTTCCCCAGAGGAATGGGAAGAGCGTGCCAGGCAATTTTACCCCGACGTTTCGCAGAAGCAGGCGCGAGAGCTTACCCTGAGCTACGCGTTGCTCGCCGATAAGGAATACCAGCAGGCCGTGCCGGTGCTCGAGACGTTGTTTGAGAACATCTCACCCACGGCCGATGACATCCTCCCGCTGCTGCTCGGGTGGGCTGACCTGGAAACGGGCAAGCAGAGGGAAGCTGCAGCGTTACTGCGCTTCAACCCCATCCCGGCGGCCTCCGGAGTGACGCGGCTGGCGGAGTTCTATTTTCCCCGATTGTTCTATCTCCGCGGCCGGATCGCCAGGCTGGAGGGCCGGCCCGATGAGAATCGCGAGCAGTACCGCCTGTTCCTGCAACTCTCTGGCGACCGGCCGCTGGTTTGGGGCGAAGAAGCTATGGCGCGGTAAGCCGCATCTTTTCGGCTCACCTGTCAGTTCGCCTGAATAAAGACGCCTGCTCGACGGGAACGAGAGACTCCTTATCCGGATCATGCCGGAGTTTGTGTTACTTATCTGCTTTTCTATTGCTTTCAAACTGGACAAGGGCTAGACTGTACGCACATATTTTGAAAGGAGTCGCCATGCACGTCGGACTCTGGGGATGTTTGGTAGTCCTTTTGTGCGTTGTTCTGTCGGCTTGCGCCACGCAAGGCATTCCAGTTACGGGAGAGCAGAATGACCCCACGTTGCCTGCTCCACAATCGGAAACAATCCTTAGTGTGAGTAACTTTAATGGTGTCGAGCTGATAACGGCCAGCTACAACGACGAAACTGGAACTGACAAGACGATCTTGTACACGAATACCTCGCGGACGGTTCAGGCGGGCGCCTCACTCATGGGATGGTCTTATTCCACCAATGGCGGCCAGAACTGGACGTATGGGGGCAAGGTAACACCCAACCAAGCCTGGCCCGTCTTGTGGGGAGACCCGGCGATTATTTCTTCGTTTCGAAATCAAACCTATGTGTTTCTTTCCAACCTGGCGGTTCCCAGCGCAAAAATGCCCGCAGGGGGGTTGCAATGCGATACCGGCAACCCCGGCTGCATGTACGGGGCGCTTGGCGGCGCTTGCATCGCCCGGTCTACCGATGGCGGCAAACATTTCAGCCTGTATCAATGCGTCACTAATAACAATGACTTCTACGATGGCGGAAGTATGGTGGATGCCGGAGACGGTGAAATCTTCGCAGCTTACGTTGACGTGAACACGAGCCAGATCGATGTCTGGCGCGCTCCGGATGAGAATAGCCAGTTTCAAATGATCGCCGGTCCGTTTCCGAATCTGGAGATTTATACGCATGCGCGGCTGCGGGCGGATCGGGGAACGAACTCGATCTATGCGGCCGCTCAGGCCTCGAATGGAGTGATCTGGATCAACCGATGGTCTGGGGGACAGTGGGGTAATGCGGTAGTGGCTAGTCAGCCGTCGCCGATCTACCCGCCGATCACTCTATCCGATAGGAGTCTGCGCACCGGCCCTCAGTTTTCTTTCGATTTTGGAGCGGCCAGCCAGAACGGGAATGACGCGATTCGAATGTTGTACACCACGAATTACCAGGCGAATAACTTCTACATACGGGGATCGTTCTGCCCTGCCGACCTCTCCGGAGGATGCAGGGACGCACCGGAGTGGGGCACAACGCCGGGAAATCTCAACATCACGGGCGATCAGCTTCAACCGAATGTTCGCGCGTTCGGCGGGTTCTTCGGCCTGCCGCCGGTCTGGAAGGCCACCTACCTCAGCCGCGAACACGATCCCACCGGAAACACGGTAAGCCTGGAACAGGGCAACCTGGCAGTTCTGCCGGATGGCGTTCGCGTTCTGCTGCCGTTTGACCAGATACTCAACTTGCTGGTGTGCCCGGACGAGCGCGGGTATTGGGGCGACTATAACGATTTGCAATTGGTTGGATTCACCCAGAATGGCACCGCGCAGTTCTTGAGCGTTTACACCGATTCCTCGCAGGGGTGCCCACTGCGGGAGGAGTTTACGTCCCAGGATGTTCATGTGAGTTCCACGGAGGAATGATGAGGATGCAACGGAAACTCCTCAGCAGCCTTCTAGTGTGCGCCGCCTTGATTCTTGCGAGTGCGGGTTGCAAGCGGCGGGGTGAGCACACGGTCCACCAACACCGGATTGACGACGCCCAGCGGATGGTTCTTGGTCCGGGTCCGAAACTTCCGCAGATGCGCGTTGTCCCCTCAGTCGGCACTTGTGCACCGAAGGCGGACAACCTGGTGACGTTCGGCTCTTGCTGCAACGCCTCGGCTTGCACGGGACAGTGCGTGCAGACCGAGCAGGGCACGGTTGCGTGTGCCTGCTACGAGGTAAAGGGAGGCTGCCCCGCCGGCCTCGTGTGCAGCAAGATACGCCGGGGTTGTGTGAAGCCTATCGACGCGCAGTTGCCCTAGCTGCGCTGGCAATGAATTGATCCCTTACTCGCGCATCTCCGAGCGGGCGCGCGATTTCATACGGCAGTAACGTACCTTTCACAACAGTTAATCGCGGCGGACGCTAGGATTATCTTACCGGCTGACGCCCCAGGCTAACGCCGGATTACTAATCTACACAGGAGTTAGAATGACGAGATCCAATGTGGGTGGGATGGCACGGTTGCTGTACGTTGCGGTTCCGTTGATTTGCCATGCCCAGACCTATAAGGTGACTGACCTCGGCACTCTCGGAGGTAGTGAGAGTATCGCTACGGCAATCAATGCGTCCGGCGAGATCACCGGAGGCGCGACAACCACAGCCGGCGCGTACCACGCCTTTTTGTACGCCAACGGATCCATGAAAGATCTGGGAACACTGGGGGGACCATCGAGTCAAGGACAAGGAATCAATAGCGCCGGCGTGGTGGCCGGCTACGCGCAACTTCCGCCCGGACCGCTGGGAGGGTGGCCGCGTCGCCCGGTCAGCCTGTACAGCGGGTTTACTGACAGCAACGGGACCATGACCGCTCTGGGCGCACCGGGAGGAGTAGCCTACGCCATCAATGATGTGGGTCAGGTTGTGGAAGAGGGTCCCACGGGCGCGTTCTTGTTCAGCAACGGAACCTCAACAAACCTGGGAAGCTTGGGTGGAACCAGCGGGACCACGGAACCCACCGGCATTAATGCTGCGGGCGAAGTGGTCGGCTATTCCTATCTTCCCGACGGCAACTTCCGCGGATTCTATTGGGTGAATGGCATCATGACGGCGCTAGGAACACTGGGGGGCGACTGGAGCCAGGCTTACGGCATCAACAATGCGGGCCAGATTACGGGGATCGCCTACACGTCGGGCAATTTGGGCGCTCACGCTTTCCTTTACAGCAAGGGTGTTATGAAAGACCTGGGGACTCTGGGAGGCGCTTACTCCACGGGCACCTCCATTAACAGTGCGGGTGTGGTGGTGGGCTACGCGAGCACGGCAGATCCCAACGCGATCACTTATCACGCTTTTGTATACACAGGATCGAAAATGCACGATCTGAACAGTCTGATTCCGCAAACCTCGGGTTGGGTGCTGATGCAAGCAAACGGCGTCAATGACGCCGGGCAGATCGTGGGCTACGGAACGATCAATGGACTGGAACACGGTTTCCTGTTAACACCAGGCAAGTAACCACAGCGTCACGATGAGCCTGTGCGAGCCGCGGTCAACCTGGCTGCGGCTTGCCTGGCTCCACGGTCCGCCAATCATCGTCACTCAACTTGCGATCGATTTCCAGTTCTTTACCAGGTGCTCGGCCGTCCTCCAGGCGAGCGCCTGCACGGTGAGTGTCGGGTTCCGCGCGCCGCTGGTGCCCATCACTGATGCGCCTAGAATGCCCAGGTTGGGAGCTTCGTGCGAGAAGCCCCATCCGTCCACCACATTGGTTTCGGGATTATTGCCCATGCGCGTGCCGCCATAGGCGTGCGTCGATATGCCCGGCCCGTTGGCGGGCGGCTGAAACACTTCGATCGCGCCGGCCGCGCGGAACCATTCGTCCATCTTGCGATTCGCAAACGCCACTGCGCGCTGCTCGTTTTGCCGGGGGCCGGTGGTGATCCGGCAGACCGGATCGCCGAGCGGATCGCGTACTTCCGAGTCGAGATCAAGGAACGTGGTTTCGTAGGGGAAGGTAGATGTCTGCAGGTAGGCCGAGGTCCAACGGCCCGCGTTTTCACGAATGTATGCTTTCCAGCGGGAACCCCACGCGGGCGCGCGGCCGAAAGTGTCGATGGCCGCGGCGTCGATGGGGTGTGTTTCGGTGTGCACGTGCAGCGTGGTTCCACCGATGAAGCCCAATCCGGAGTGGTCGAACTGGTCGTCGGCCCAATCGTCCACCGTCGTGCCCTGAGCCGGCAGGCCATACCAATTGTTGATGTCGAACGGAAACAGCCCTGTGACAAAACCCGACCAATGGCCGAAGTAATGCCGGCCGACCTGCCCGTGATTGTTGGATAAGCCCATCGGATATGGCTTGGATTTGGAAAGCAGCAGGAGACGCGAATTCTCGTAGGTGTAGGATGCCAGAAGAACGGCGCGCGCCGGCTGGAAATATTCCTTCCCGCCCCGTAGATAACTCACGCCGGTGACGCGGCCCTCCGCTCCGGCAGCAATGCGCGTCACTTGCGCGTACTCAAAGATGGTGAGGTTCTTGGTCTTGACGGCTTCCGGAATGGTGGTGATAGCGGTGGAATTCTTGGCGCCGACGTGACAGCCGCCGAAACTACAATAGCCATGGTAGACGCAGCCCGGGCGCCCGCGATACGGCTGCGTGTTGATGGCCGCCGGGGCTCGAAAAGGGTGCCAGCCGAGCTTACGCGCGGCATCCGCCATGCGCTCGGTGAACTCGGTACCGCGCAGCGGCGGCATGGGGTATTCGCGCTGCCGCGGCGCTTCAAATATGTTGCCGGCTGGATCGAGCTTGCCCTGGATGTTGCCGGCTTTTCCGGACACCCCGATTTCGTACTCCACCAGATCGTAGTAGAGCTCGAGTTCGTCGTAGGTGACCGGCCAGTCTTCGAGCGTCGATCCAGCCGGGATCGACGCCGGCCCATAGCGCTTGGCTGCCTCCGTGCGCGTACGAAAATCCCAAGGCTTGAGACGCCAGCTCTGCGCCCAGTAGTGAATCGACGTGCCGCCCACCGCATTCATCATCGGATGGGTCGGACTTCGCCGCGCGGGCGAGGACGGGCTTTCGCGAATGGTGGGAATCTCGCGCTTGGTTTTCGGGACAGACGTCACCAACTGGCGCACGTTGTTGTGGATTTCATCGGGACGGAAGCTGTGAGGGTCCATCCAACCGCCGGCTTCGATTCCCGCGATAGTGAGGCCTGCGCGCGCCAACGGCAGCACGGCGACACCGCCCGCAGCGCCCAACCCGATCACCGCCACATCGACGGGTTTGAGGTTAATGGCCACGACCCGAGCCGTACGCGGATTGATGCAGAGGTTTGGGAAGGCTCGACATCTTCTGATCGTCGGGGCCGACGGCGAGCCTCGGACCGGGGTAACGGATCAGGTCCCAGCCGGCGAAGTTCTTGTTGCCGCCGTAGTATGGATCGCCGAAAGTTCCTTCCAGCGTCAAGCGCCGCACCCGGTTGAAGAATGCGCGAGCGTTGGGGAATCCTGGAGCGTTGCCTGCTTCGAGCGCGGTGAGCACTGCGTCTTTCTGGTCTGCGGCCAGCTCGGGGAAGGCGGCGCCATGAGCCTGGCGCGCAAATGCATCGACGGCAGACAATCCTTCGGTGAAGGAACCCTTTTCCGCGGCCAGGGCATCGGCTAGCGCGCGGTCGATGTAATTGGCCGCGCCGCACTCCAATGCGCCGGGGCCGAGCTCATCTTTGGGAATCAGGCGATCCACAAACGCATCGAGAATCTGGCGCTGGGAAACCGAGAGGGCCGTTTGTGGCGCTTGGGCCGCGGCAGTGAGCGCGGCAACAGGGATCAGAGTGGCGCTGGCGATAACGGTACGCCGCGAGATATTCCGCTCGTCCGTTTCCTCGGGCTGCATGGCGAATAGTCTATCAAAGCGCGCCGGTTGTTTCCGGCTGGTGCGTGCGCTCCGCGCCGGCCGCGCCCCATGTCTCCAGCACCGCCTGCAACCGGGCGAGCGAAATCGGTTTCGCCAGGTAGTCGTCCATGCCCGAATCCAGGCACAGAGCGCGATCTCCGGCCATGGCATTCGCGGTCATGGCAACGATCGGAAGGGTGCGCCCGCGCTCCAGCAGGCGAATCGCGCGAGCCGCCGCAAAGCCGTCCATCTCCGGCATCTGGCAATCCATGAGGACCAGGTCGTATGGCGTGTGCTCGATGGCCGCCACCGCTTGCCGGCCATTGTCCGCGAGATCGACTGCATGTCCCATGCGCTCCAGCAATTGAGCGGCGACTCTCTGATTGATAGCGTTGTCCTCGGCAAGCAGGATCCGCAGGCGCCGCAGTGGGGACTGGATCCGCTCCGTGGCCGGCGAAGGAACAGTCGCCGGGATTGTGGTGCGCACAAACGGCAGAGTAAAACGGAAAATGCTGCCGCGCCCCGGCTCGCTTTCCAACTCCAGCGTGCCATTCATGAGCGCGATCAACTTCCGGCAGATGGTCAACCCCAGCCCTGTGCCTCCGTAACGCCGGGTGGTCGAACCATCGGCCTGGGTGAATGGCTCGAAGATCGCGTGGTGCATTTCGTTGGGGATTCCGATGCCGGTATCGGCAACCGTGAACCGCAGATCCACGGAATCCTCCCGCTGGCCGGCTAACGCCACACTGACGGTGACCGATCCGCTCTCGGTGAATTTCACCGCGTTCGACAACAGGTTCAGCAGCACTTGGCGCAGCCGCTGCGGATCGCCAATCAACCCCCGTGGCACACCGGTTACCAGGTCCTGGCGCAGATTCAGCCGGTGCGCGCGGGCCAGCGGCGCGATCACGGCCACCGCCTCGCGGATCACCATCTCCAAGTCGAAAGGAGTCCGCTCCAGAATCAGCATGCCCGCCTCCACCTTGGCGACGTCCATTATGTCGTTGACCAATTGTAGAAGCGTGTCGCCGCAGGCGCGGATGGTGTCGATGTGATCGCGCTGTTGATCGGTAATACCGGAATCGAGCAACAGGCAAATGGAGCCAATGATGCCGTTCATGGGGGTGCGGATTTCATGGCTCATGTTGGCCAGGAATTCGCTCTTGGCTTGACCCGCTGCCTCCGCGGCGATCCGCGCCTGCTCCAGCCGCTGGCGCATCAGCTTTTCGTCCGTAATATCGATGGTCGCGCCCGTTATCCGTTTCGGCTCGCCATTGTGGTATTCCAGGCGCCCCTGAGACCGATACCAGCGAATCGAGTGATCGGGCATCACCAGGCGGAATTCGAGTTGTAGCGTGCCGCGAGAAGCGATCGCTTGTTCGATTGCGGCGTCCAGCAAGAACCGATCGTCGGGATGAAGCATTTCGCGCCATTGGTCAATGCTCAATTGAGACGTCCCGCCCGTCCATCCGATGAGGCGCGCTAATCCTGCGGAAAACTTCATGATGCGAGTGGCGACGTCGAAATCCCAGATCCCGAACGACGCCGACTTCTCCGCCAGTGCGAGGCGCTGAGCATTGGCGCGGAGCGCCTCCTCGGCACGCAACCGCTCGATGGCATTGCCA
>Ga0335078_10011087_pt1 | contig 13362 bp, 15 predicted proteins | sample Lox_Sample_32_FD_206711 | JGI IMG/M metagenome (GOLD analysis project Ga0335078, IMG submission 206711) | Soil microbial communities from Loxahatchee National Wildlife Refuge, Florida, United States - Lox_Sample_3.2 | ecosystem: Environmental > Terrestrial > Soil > Wetlands | place: USA...
GTGCTCGCGGCAGGCCCGCCGGGAGATCCCGCCCACCTTGGCCATGGCCGCGGCCGCCGCCCGCACGTCGCCGGGCGGCACCAGGAACCCGGTTACGCCATCCATGATCACCTCACTGAGCCCGCCGCGCCGGAACGCGATGACGGGAGTCCCGCACGCCTGCGACTCCGCGGCGGCCATCCCGAACGGCTCGTCCCAGCACGCCGGATACAGCACCACCGCCGCCCGGGCCATGGCCTCCCACAGCACGGCCCGCGGTACGGCGTGGTGCACGGTCACCCCCGGCCAGCCGCGGCGGAGCTCGATCTGCTCGCGGCTGTAACCAGGATCGTAGACGTCGCCGAACACGTCGATGGGCACGCCCGCCGCCCGGGCGATGTCGATCGCCTCGGCGGCGCCCTTTTCCGCGGACAGCCGGCCCGCGAACAGCGCGGCCGGCCCGGCCGTGGCTGACCAGGGAATGACGCTGGTGGCCGGGTACGGCGGCAGGACCGCGTCGACGGGAACGACCCGGCGCCAGGCGCTGGCCTGGAAGTCCGACACCACGGCCACGGCCGGCGGGCGGCGGTGCCGCACCGCGATCCGCAGCGCGGCCGATACCGCCTGATCCGGCGGCAGGTGAACGGTGTGCACCACCGGTGGGCGCAGTCCGGTCGCGTGCCGGACGGCCGGCGCGTCGAAGGCATGGTTATGGACCACGTCGTACCGCGCCGCCCGGACCGCCGCGTACACCGTGCTGAACGCGGACTCGGCCGCTGCCGCCGCCGGCTCGCCCTCCCCCGGTAGGGCGTCCGGCCCGGACGCCCGGTAAAGCGTGCCCGCCAGGCCGTCCGGGTCGATCCCGGTGTCGATCACCTCGGCCCCCGGGATCTCGGACCCCGCGGCGGCGTAGACGTGCACGCCGTGCCCTCGCCCGGTCAGGCCGCGGGCCAGGTCGGACACGAACGCCTGCGAACCGCCGCGCTGTGGCTCCCGGATGGCCGTCACCAGCGGCGCCACGATGGCGATCTTCATCTCGGCAGCACCTTGTAGGCCAGGTCGCGTGGCGGATTGATGCCCAGCACCTCGAAGGGAACCTGCCGCGAGCCGCGGCGCCGGATCTCGGCTGCCGCCTGCGGGTAGAAGATCTGGGCCAGTTCCACTGCCTCATGCCGGCTGCCGAATTCCACTGACATCGGCCCTGGGAAGCTGACATAGCGGTAGCCGTGGGCGGCGAGCCAGTCGAGGTGGTTCGGCCAGACTATGGCCACCAGCCCGCCCGGCCGGCCAACGCGCTCCATCTCGCCCAGGCCGGCCGTGCCGCCGTGCTCCGGCGCGGGCGTGAACGCCGAGCAGGTGACGACCAGGTCCGCGAAACCGCTGGGCAGCGGCAGCTGGTCGAAAAAACCGGGGACCACTTCCACCCGGTCCCGGTGGCCTGCCGCCGCGAGCTTACGGCGCAGGAGCTGGCGCAACGGCCGCACGGGCTCGACCGCCACGATGCCCTGGCCGCGCTCGATGAGCTGCATCGTCAGCCGGCCCGAGCCCGCCCCGATCTCGGCGATCTGGCCCACGTCACCCGGCAGCCAGCTGACGATCCCGGGATGCAGCCGCTCGGCGGTGGCCAGCCGGTCGTACAGCTCTGGTTCCAGCCGGTACAGCAGTTCCCAGGCCAGGTCCACGTCGCCGCGCGGATCACCGTTGGCCCGCGGCACGAACCGGCTCGCTTCCTCGGGCGTGAACACGGTCAGGTCCGCCGCCGTGTATCGCTGCCCCAGCTCCGTGCCTGCCCGGCCGGCAGGCTCAGGCCTGGGCACCGAATTCAGCCCAGTTTTTGTCCGTCTCCCAGACCCGGACGGTCCGCAGCAAACCGTCGGGGAGTTCCGGCTGCAGCCGCTCCCAGAATGCCTGGGCCAGGTTCTCCGTGGTCGGGACGCGCCCCTTGAGCCACGGGACGTCGGTGTTCAGGTTGCGGTGATCCACGTCGCGGAGGACCTGCCGGCCGATAACGTCGGCCAGCGATTTCAGGTCGTAGACGTAACCGCTGGCCTGATCGACCTCACCGGCCACGACGACTTCCAGGACGTAGTTGTGCCCGTGCAGATTCGTGCACTTCCCGAACAGGCGCCGGTTGTCCTCGTCCGACAGGTCCGGGTCGTATAGCTGATGTGCGGCGTTGAATGACTCGCGCCGGCCGACCAGGACGGCCATCAGTCTCGTCCTCTTTCGCGGGCTCCTCTTAGCGTCAGGCTACTTGACCGGGTGCCGTCGGCCGGGCCTGAGGTGGGCCGCCCGCCCGGGACATGGCGCCCGGCCCCGGGCTGAGCCGCCGGCTCAGCTGGCTGACTCGCTGGCGGCCAGCTTGGTGATGCCCTGCAGGGTGCGGACGGTCGTCTCGATGTCGGCGATGGCGAACTGGCCGAGCAGCCGGGCGGTGGGGCCGGCGATGTACTCACGCAGGCTGCGGTGCAATGCCTGCCCTTCGGCGGTCAGGTCGACGTGGCTGCCGCCGCGGATCAGACCCTGGGCTTCGAGCCGGGCCAGGAGCTCGCGGGTGGAATCGGCGTCCATGGTCGGTGAGCCCGCGAGGTCACGGCTCAGTTCCTGACGCGAAAGCCCGGGCCCGCGGGTGGCGATCAACTGGAGGGCGTACCAGGTCTCGGGCTGGGTGTGGCGCTGGGCCAGGTGCTCGCGCAGCGTCGCGCTCAGCGTCCGCTCGGCGAACGCCAGGGCCTGGCCGAACTGGCCGAAAATAGCCGGTGCTGTGGTCATGGGGGGCTCCGTTCCCCTAGGATCGACAGGTACCTGTCCAACTTAACGGAATAGACAGGCGGCTGTCTATCTATGGAACCGGATTTTCCCGACCGTCCCCTGATCGGGCTGCTGCTGCGGCTGGTCTACCAGCACTACGCGCAGGACATCGAGGCCGCGCTGCGCGAGGCCGGATTCGGCGACGTCCGCCCGGCCGCCGGTAACGTGTTCCCGTTCGTGCCACCGGAAGGCATCACGGTCTCCCGGCTCGCCGAGCTGGCCCGGGTGCGCAAACAGTCCATGGCCCAGGCGGTCAGCCAGCTCGAGCAGACCGGCTACGTGGAGCGGCGGCCGAATCCGCGCGACCACCGCTCACAGCTGGTGTTCCTGACCGGGCGCGGCGCGTCGGTCCCCCCGGTCACGCACGCCGCCGCCGAGCGGGTCGAGCAGCGCTGGGCCCAGCTGACCAGCCCAGCCGAGTTCGAGTCGCTGCGCGCCTCGCTGCTGCGCCTGCTGAGTGAGCTGACGGAGCCTGGGGTGCGAGAATCGCCGGGTGGTACCTGAGAGCATTCATGACTTCTTCGTGGCCAGCGGCAGCGTGGCCGGTGCGCTGATCGGGCTGCTGTTCGTGGCCATCTCGGTCGCCGGGGACCGGCTGACCCGGGCCAAGGAGGGGGCGCAGATTCACCGCATCCGGGCCTCAGCCGCGCTGACCGCGTTCCTCAACGCGCTGGTGGTGTCGTTGCTCGCGCTGATTCCCGGGCACAAGATCGGGCCAGCCTCGGTGGCCGTGGCGATCATCGGGCTCACGTTCATCCTGGCCGCGCTGCTCTCGCTGATCCGGGTGCGTGAGGCACGGTGGCGGAGCTTCCGCGACGCGTTCTTCCTGGTCGGGCTGGCCGTCACGTTCGTGTTCCAGCTGATCCAGGGCATCACCGTCTCCCTGCACCCAGCCGATTCCGGCGCGGTGAACACCATCGCGATCCTGGTGGCGTTGTGCTTCCTGGCCGGGATCGACCGGGCCTGGGAGCTGATCGGCGGCCCATCATTCGGCATCACCCGGGAACTCATGGCGATGGTACGCGGCCAGGACCAGGGCACCGATGAGCCGGGCGGCAGCGAGCCCTGATCACGCCCGGCCGTCCCCGACGATGCGCCGCAGCGCGGCGACGTGGGCCCGGTAGGCGGATCGGCCGGTCTCGGTGAGGTGGAGCCAGACCCGCTGCCGGGTATCGCGCACCGCGCGGCGCTGGGTGACGTAGCCCGCGTCGGCCAGCACTGAGACGTGCTTGCTCAGCGCGGACTTGCTGATATCGAGCAGGGTCAGCAGGGCGCCAAACTCGATCTCGCGCACCGGGTCCAGCGCCGCGCAGATCCGCAGCCGGGCGGGGGCGTGGATTAGGTGGTCGAACCCGTCCTCGGCCGCTTCGGCGGCCTGCCCGGCGCCGGCTGGGGCGGTCACGGACGGGCGGCCCGGGCGCTCAGGGTGAGCCCGGTGCCGGCGAACACCACGAACACCAGCACCGCGGCCACGTCCGGCGTCCAGGCGGCGAACTTCGACGCCACCGCACCCGCGAGGATCAGCAAGGCGGCGGGCCCGCCCAGGACCAGCTGGTCCCGCACCGTCATGGCGCCGCGCTGGCAGCCCTCGCGGACCCCGCGGGCCCGGCTCGCCGCCCGGGCCCCGAGCACCGACGTCACCGCGAACACGACCGCGATCGGCACCACCCACCAGCCGGGCTGCAGCACGGCGTAGCACACCGCGCCCAGCCCAGCCCCGGTCGCCAGCCAATACCACGCCGGATACCCACTCCAGGCCACCCGGGACCGGGTACGCTGCGCCGCGGCCAGCGCCGCTGAAGCTTCGTCCGCACTGATCCGCCCGTTAGTTTCCATATCGGAAACTCTAGAGTTTCCAACCTAGAAACACAAGGGCGCCGTCCAGGCGGTATACCGGTGCTGGCGGGACCTGGGCGGCGCGCCCAGCCGGATGCCGGGAGGAAGAGCTGATGGAACGGCCTGTATCGGCGGAGACCCTGGCCGCGCAGGGACTGGGTGACGTGGATCCAGCCTCGGGCGCCCTGGCACCGGTGATCAACCTGTCCACGAACTACGAGCAGCGGCCGGATGGCTCGTACCCGGACGGCCGGGTGTACAGCCGCCCGGATAACCCGACCTCCGAGCACGTCGAGCGGCTGCTGGCCGAACTGGAGGGCGGCGGCGGGTGCGCGCTGTTCGCCTCGGGGATGGCGGCGGCCACCGCGGTGTTCCAGGCGCTGCGCCCCGGCGATCATGTGCTGGTCTCCCGCGCGCTGTACTGGGGTGTCCGGGCGTGGCTGACCGAGTTCGCCCTGACCTGGGGCCTGGACGTGGAGTTCATCGACACCACCGATCTGGACGCGGTGGCGGCCGCGATCCGCCCGGGCCGCACTCAGCTGCTGTGGGCCGAGACTCCGGCCAACCCGACGTGGGAGATCACCGACCTGGCCGCGGCCTGCGAACTGGCCCACGCCGCCGGGGTGCGGGTGGCGGTCGACAACACGGTGGCCACCCCGGTGCTGACCCGCCCGTTCGAGCTCGGCGCCGACCTGGTCATGCACTCGGCCAGCAAGTACCTCAACGGGCACGGCGACGTGCTGGCCGGTGCGGTGCTGGCCGCCCGCCAGGACCCGTTCTGGGCCCGGATCCGGTCCTGGCGGCACACCGCCGGCGCGATGCCAGGCCCGTTCGAGGCCTGGTTGCTGCAGCGTGGCCTGCGCACCCTGTTCCTCCGCGTGCACCGCGCGTCCGGGACCGCGCAGGCCCTGGCCAGCCACTTCAGCCGGCATCCGGCGCTCAGTGCCGTGCTGTATCCCGGGCTGCCCGATCACCCCGGCCATGAGATCGCGGCCCGGCAGATGACCGGCGGGTTCGGCGGGATGCTTTCCATCCGGCTGGCCGGCGGCGCCGGGCACGCCCAGGCGGTGCTGCGGGAGGTGCGGGTGATCAAGCGGGCCACCTCGCTCGGCGGGGTGGAAAGCCTGATCGAGCAGCGGCGCCGCACCGAAGGGCCGTCCTCCCCGGTACCCGACGACCTGCTCCGCATCTCAGCCGGGATCGAGGCGCCCGCCGATCTGATCGCCGACCTCGAAGCGGCGCTCGAAGCGGCAGGAACCAGCCCGGGAGCCGGTCGTTAAAGGCACCGGAACACTCGATCTACCTCCGGCGGAGGTTCACGGTGAAATCCTGGCCGCGGCTGAAGGCCGTCCTGGTAACCGGCGCGGCCTGCGCTCTGGCCGTGGCGTGCGTCGCGGGGTGCTCACGCGGGCCAACCGGGCGCCCGGCTATCGCCGGTAACCCGACCACCAGCACCCCGCCGCCGCTCACGGTGCTGACCCCCGGCAGCAGCGGCGGGAACCAGGACATCTTCATCGCCCCGGCCGGCGGCGACTATCCGGCGGGCCCCGAGATCCTGACCACCACCGGCCGGGTGGTCTGGTTCCACCGGCTGCCTCCGGGCGACATCGCCACCGACTTCCGCACTCAGGCCTACCTGGGCCAGCCGGTACTCACCTGGTTCCAGTCCGGGAGCCAAGCGGCTCATAACGGCCCTGGGGGCCCAGCCGGGGCCGCCGGCCCAGGGCCGGACGGGCCCAGCGGCACCGACTACATCTACAGCGACCGGTACCGGCAGATCGCCACGGTCCGGGCGGGCAACGGCGACGCGACCAACTTCCACGAGTTTCTCATCACGCCCTGGAACACCGCGCTGATCCTGGCCAGCACGGTGGCGACGGCGAACCTGACCGCCATCGGCGGCCCCGCCGACCAGCGGGTCATCGACGGCCTCGTGCAGGAGATCGACATCAAGACTGGCCGGGTGCTGTTCCAGTGGAACAGCGCTGCCCACGTCCCCTATGCCGACAGCTACCAGCCGCTGCCGCCCTCCTCCAGCACCCCGTGGGACTGGTTCCACATCAACGCGGTCCACCTCGACACCGACGGCAACCTGCTGGTGGACTCCCGGAATACCTGGACCACCTTCAAGGTCAGCCGGCGTACCGGCCAGATCATGTGGCAGCTCGGCGGCAAGCACAGTTCCTTCGCCCTGCGCGCCGCCCCGGGCCAGGTCCTGGACCACGACGGGAAGATCTTCGCCTGGCAGCACGACCCGGAGGCCATCGGCGGCGGCGCGTACACGTTCTTCGACGACGAGTCGGACGGCCACCTGCTCGGCGCCAGCCGGGTGGTCACGGTCCGGCTCGACCTCGCCACCAGGGTGGCCACCCTGATCACATCGGATGACCAGCCGGAGCACGAGGTCGTGCCGGGGATGGGCAATGCGCAGACCACGCCGGACGGCGACGTGTTCGTCGGCTGGGGGGCGCTGCCCTACATCTCCGAGTTCGGCCCGTCCGGAAAGCTACTGTTCAACGCCAGGCTCCCGGCCGGAGTCAGCACCTACCGCGCCTACCTGCTGCCCTGGCACCCGCCGCGCTGATCGGGCTAGGGCGAGCTGTAACCGGCCAGGCTCAGCATCCGGCGCAGTTCTTCGACGGTCCGCGCGTCGATGTCCTTGCCCGCGGGCGGCTCGATCACTTCCCGCGTCGACCCGACCTCGATAGCCACCTTGCCGTCGTGGCGCTCCGTGACCGTGCCCACGGCCTCCAGCAGCGATCGCGCCGCCCGCCACTCGATGTTGTGGCTCAGCGGGTGGGCGAAGATCTGGCGCAGCGTGTCCCGGTGGCGGTTGTCCAAGTGTGCTGACTCAGCTCCAGCTGTCATCGTGATCCTCCGCAGTGCAGCCTATGCCCCACCGGGCCGGCCTGGCCGGCCGGCTGGCCGCATCGCCGCCCCGGGCGGGCCGTGGTAGACACGTGGCATGGCCGCCTCCCCGGTGCCTGACCTTGCCGACGTGCTGGCGGCGCGGCAGCGCATCGCACCCTACCTGCGGGCCACTGCGCTCTATCGTTACCCGGCGCTGGACGCCCTGGCCGGGGCCGAGGTGTGGGTCAAGCACGAGAACCATCAGCCGGTGGGGGCGTTCAAGGTCCGCGGCGGGGTCAACCTGGTCAGCCAGCTGGGCGCGGATGAGCGGCAGCGGGGTGTCATCGCCGCCTCGACCGGCAACCACGGCCAGTCGGTCGCCTACGCGGCCGACTTGTTCGGGGTGCGCGCGGTGATCTGCATGCCCGAGCGGGCCAACCCGGTGAAGGTCGAGTCCATGCGGGCGCTGGGCGCCGAGGTGGTCTTTTCCGGCCATGACTTCGACGAGGCCCGCGAGCAGTGCGAGAAGCTGGCCACCGAGCACGGTTACCGCTACGTCCACTCCGGGAACGAGCCGTCACTCATCGCGGGGGTGGCCACCGGCACCCTGGAAATCCTCGAAGACCAGCCAGACACCGAGGTGATCGTGGTCCCGGTCGGCGGCGGCAGCGGGGCGGCCGGGGCCTGTCTGGTGGCCCGGGCCGTGCGCCCGTCGATCGAGGTGATCGGCGTGCAATCCGAGGCCGCCCCGGCCGCTTACCGGTCCTGGCGAGCCGGCACGCTGGTCGAGGACACCACCAGCACGTTCGCGGAAGGCCTGGCCACCAGGACCGCGTTCGAGCTGCCGCAGCGGATTCTGCGGGATCTGCTCGACGACTTCGTCCTGGTGTCCGAGGATGCGCTGAAGTCCGCGACGCGAGTGATGATCGAAAAGACCCGCAACCTGGTCGAGCCCGCCGGTGCGGCCGCCCTGGCCGCGGTGCTGGCTGCTCCCCAGCGGTTCGCCGGCCGGAAGGTAGCTGTCGTCTGCAGCGGCGGTAACATCAGCCCCGCCCAGCTCACCGCGCTGTGGCCCACGCCGTAAACCGAAGCGGCACGCGCACCCGGGGAAAGGCGGACCGGCCGTTCAGCCTGCTTCCAGGTGACCTGCCTACGGTGAGCGCGATGAGCAGACCGATGATCAACTTCCGAGCGCCGAAGGGGATGCCGGGCGTGCAGGGCAGCGTGACTATCTGGTACCGCGGAGCGACCTACCAGCTCGGGCGGGGACCGCAGGGGTTTGGCCTCTGGCCGGTGGCCGGACCGCGGGCGTACCCCCTGGAGCACTGGCCGGATACTCCCGAGGGATGGGCGGCGGCGTGGTCGCGGTTCACCGCCCTCGAACCTCCCGGGAGCATCGTTCATCTCAGCTCGCCGCCTGGCCCGCCGGCCGGCTCAGCCAGGCTCGCGGACCCGGCCATCGCGAGCCTGCTGCTCGCGGTCGGCGTCGTCTGCGGGGCCGCCGGGCTCTTCCTGCCCTACCTGTCCGGGTCCAGCCTGGCCCGGGAGCCCGCCGACCTGGCGACCCATCTCATCTACCTGGCCACCTGGACTGCCAGTGCGCTGTTCATCCAGTTCGGCGGCGCCCGCGGCCGGGCCGCGGCGTTCCTCGGCCTGGGCACCAGTATCGTGACGTTCGGCTTCTTCCTGGCCGATGCCGGCACGGTGATCGCCGGTGGCGCCCACGTCCTGGGTCTGGGCCTGGTCCTGGCGCTGGCCGGCTGGCTCGCCTGCACGGCTGGGACGGTGCTGGCCTGCCGGCCCTGGCCGGCTGGTTTCCGCCGCGGTACCTGGCGGGCTGCCCTCCCCCCTGGTCAGTGGGCCGGGGCACCGCGCGCCGCGCTTGCCGCGGGTATCGGCCTGCTGTCCGTGGGGGCGGCTATCACGTTCGCTCCCTCCTGGGACAGCTATACGCTGCGCACGGCGGCCGGCCAGTCCCAGACCGTGACCGCGGGCAACATCTTCGCGAACCCAGGCCCGGTGATCGCCGGAGACCTCGCCGTGATGATCGCCTTTGTCGTGGTCGCGGTCATCGCGGCGGCCGTCGCGCTGCGGCCGGGCCGCCTGGGCGCCGCGTTGCTGGCCGGGGCGGCCATCCCCATGGCGGCGGAGATTGTCTCGGCGCTCATCCAGGTCAATGAGCATGTCTCGGCGGCGCAGTTTGGCATCCCGCCAGCCCAGGCCACCCAGGCCGGCCTGACCATCAGCGCGGGCCTCACCCCGGCGTTCTGGGTCTACTGTGCGTTTATCGTGGCGCTCGCGGCGATCTGCGGGTGGCTGCTGGCCGCCGCACGGCCCCGCTCCCCCGCCGCGCCCGCCCTGGTGACGACCCTAGCGGGCGCGGCGCGGTAAGCGCCCCTGTCAGCCGGGTGGGGCGCAGAAATTTGTTTGCGCCCGCCTGCCGGGCTGCCGACGATAGGCACCGATGAGCGCGATCCAGATCACCGGCTGTTCCGGGGCGGGCAAGACCACGGTCGCCGCCGCCCTGGCCCGCCAGGGCCTGGCCTGCCTCGATGCCGACAGCGACCCCTTGCTGGCGCGGACCGTTGACCAGGCCGGCCAGGTGGTGGACGATCTGGCCGAGCCGGACTTCGCCTGGCTTTCGCGGCACAGCTGGGCCTGGGATCCGGCCCGCCTGGACGAACTGCTCGCGGCGGCTGGGCCCACGTCGCTGTACATCTGCGGCGGCGCGGCCAACGAGCTGGAACTGGCCGATCGCTTCACCCACGTGTTCCTGCTGGAGATCGACGAGCCCACCATGCTGGCCCGGGTGGATTCGCGCCCGGACAACGACTGGGGCCGCATCGGGGACACCCGCGAGTGGCTGCGCGCTTTCCTGCCCGGATACCAGGCCCGGCTGCGTGCGGCCGGCGCGATACCCATCGACGCCACGCAGCCCGTCAGCCACGTCGTGGACGCGATACTCTCCCGCACCCGCCCGCAGGCAGCTGTACGCGGAACGGTGGCGGCTACGGAATAGGATGCCCGGCACAGGGGGCATTGTCAGACGGGAGCATGACACCGTGGATGCGTTCGACACGACCCGGCCGAACATCGCCCGCGTCTACGACTACTGGCTTGGCGGTAAGGACAATTTCGTCGTGGACCGGGAGCTGGCCGCCGCGATGACCGAGGTGAACCCGGGCATCCCGGCGATGGCCCGCGCAAACCGGGAGTTCGTCACTGCCGCCGCGCGGAAAGCGGCCGGGGCCGGGATCAAGCAATTTGTCGATCTTGGGGCCGGGCTGCCGACGCATCCGGCGGTGCACGAAGCCGCGCGGGCGGTGGGCCCTGATGCCCGGGTCGTGTACCTGGACAATGACCCGGTGGTGATCACGCACGCGCGGGCGCTGCTGGCCACAGTGCCGGGGATCACCGCGGTTGAGGCGGACATCACCAGGCCGGACGAGGTCCTGGCCAACCCGGCGGTGTGCTCGGCGGTCGACTGGGCCGAGCCGGTGGCGGTGGTCTTAGCCGCCATCCTGCACTTCCGCGACCCCACCGCCGCCGGGCGGCTGGTGTCCGCCTACGCCGATGCCGCCTGCGCCGGGTCGTACGTGGCCATCAGCGTGTTCACCGGCCATGACGATGACATGGAGGCGGGCAGCCGCAGCGCCTACACGGCCGCGCCGTTCTGGGTGCACAGCACCGCCGATGTCGCCCGGTGGCTGGACGGGCTCGAGGTGCTGCCACCCGGAATCTGTGAGGCGCGGCGCTGGGTGGCGGGCGTCGGTGGCACCCCCAAGCGCGGCGGCTGGGCCCTGTGTGCCCTGGCCGTCAAGCCTTGACGCCGTAATCCGGGATTAGGGATGCTGCGGGCATGGCTCCCCAAACAAATGCTTGCTTCGAGCTGTGCTCGGGTGAGACGTGGCGCGCGCCCTGGCCGATGTATGCCGCGCTCAGGGACGCCGACCCGGTGCACCACGTCGAGCCGGGCGACTACTGGGTGCTGTCGCGCTACGCCGATGTCCAGGCGGCGGTGGCCGACACCGCCCGGTACTCCTCCGCCCGCGGGCTGACCGTCAGCTATGGCGAGCGGGCCGCGGCGGGCTTATCGGCGGTCTCCCCGCTGGTCATGATGGACCCGCCGGAGCACACCGGGTTCCGTGCGCTGATCGGCCGCGGCTATACCCCGCGCCGGGTCGCTGAGATCGAGCCGCAGGTCCGCCGGTTCGTCCGCACCCGGCTCGATGCCATCGCGGAACTGGGTGAATGCGACATCGTCACCGCCCTGTTCCGGCCCGTCCCCAGCTTCGTCGTCGCGAGCTACCTGGGGGTGCCGGAGCCCGACCGGGCCCAGTTCGACACCTGGACCCGCGGCATCGTCGAGGCCAACGCCTCGACGGGCCCCCCGCAGACCGCCAGTACCGCCGCTGACCTGTTCGGCTACTTCGGCACGCTGATCGAGCGCCGGCGCACGGAGCCCGCCGATGACACCATCTCTGACCTGGTGCGCCTGCTGGACGGTGACGACGCTGGCATGCTGCGCATCCTGGGCTTCGCGTTCACCATGATCGCCGGCGGAAACGACACCGTGACCGGCCTGCTCGGCGGCGCCGCCGAGCTGCTCACCACCCACCCGGGCCAGCGCCAGCTGGTGCGCAGCCGGCCCGACCTGCTGCCCGCGGCCATCGAGGAGCTCCTGCGGCTTACCTCGCCCGTCCAGTGCCTGGCCCGCACGCTCACCGCCGACGCCACCGTGCACGGGCAGACGATCCCGGAGGGGCGCAAGGTGCTGCTGCTGTACGGCTCGGCCAACCGGGATCCCCGCGCGTTCGGCCCGCACGCGGATGAGTTCGACATCGCGCGCAGCCCGGCCGGCGGGGCCCGCCAGCTGGCGTTCGCCATCGGCCCGCACCACTGCCTGGGCGCCGCCGCGGCCCGGCTGCAGGCGCGCGTGGTCCTGCAGGAACTGCTCGGCCGCTTCCCCCGCTTCGCCGTCGACCCAGCGGCCGGCACGTTCGCCCCCGGGCACTACACCCGCCGCTACGCGACCCTTCCCTTCACCACCGGGGCGCGGTAGCAGACGCCCCCCAGGCGGTCAGGAGGTCCACCGATCAGGTCCCGGCGCCGATGGTCCTGGCCAGTATGGCGGCGGCGTCCGACGGCGGGCCGTCTGCCGTCCAGGCCACGTGCTGGTCCGGCCGGACCAGGATGAACCGCTTCCCGTAGGCCATTCGCGGCCCGGCGAACGTGTCCGCGATGACCTGCAGCGGCACCCCCAGGCTCGCCGCCGCGGCCTGGAACGCGGCCGCCGGTTCCTGGTCCCCGCCCAGCGCGAGGAGAGTGAACCCACCCGCCAGCCGCTCGAAGACGTTGGCGCCCGAGGACAGCCCGAGCGGCGCCAGGTGGTGCCCGGCCCGGGCCGTGAACATGTGCTGACCGCGCACCCCGCACACCGATCCCGCGGGTCCCCACACGATCGGCGAGCCTTCATAGTGCGGCTCGTACGACGCCGGGGCAACCTCACCCGAGGTCCGGCCATTCCACGCCCGCTCGAATTCGTCACGGTCCCGCTGCGGGCTGAAACGCTCAAGGAACGCCCGGTCCTGGGCGATGCCCTCGGCAATCACTTCTCCCGTCCCGGCGAAGACCGGGCGGCGCTCATGCGGGTAGCTGTCGAGCAGATCCGGGCCACCCCAGCCATGCAGCACGGCGGCCAGCTTCCAGCCCAGGTTGACCGCGTCCTCGAGCCCGGTGTTGAGCCCGTGGGCGCCATAGGGAGGATGGCTGTGCGCCGCATCGCCGGCCACGAACACCCGGCCCTGCCGGTAGCGGTCAGCGATGTCGATGCGCAGATCCCACAGCCCCACGTGCTCGAACTCACAGGCCACCGGGAACCCGGCG
>Ga0335078_10011088_pt1 | contig 13360 bp, 11 predicted proteins | sample Lox_Sample_32_FD_206711 | JGI IMG/M metagenome (GOLD analysis project Ga0335078, IMG submission 206711) | Soil microbial communities from Loxahatchee National Wildlife Refuge, Florida, United States - Lox_Sample_3.2 | ecosystem: Environmental > Terrestrial > Soil > Wetlands | place: USA...
GACCAAGGAAGGCGAGAAGCGCACCGTCTACGAGGTCGAGGTGGACGACGTCGGCCCCTCGCTGCGCAACGCCTCAGCCAAGGTCAACCGGGTCGCGCGGAACGGCTCGGGCGGCGGGCCCGCCGGCTCCATGGGGCCCGGCGGTTCCGGCAGCCGGCCGCTGGGCGGCCAGGGGGGGCAAGGGGTCCAAGGGGTCCGTGGCGACACTGGCGGCGGGGACGCCGATCCGTGGGCGTCCGACGGCCCCGGCGGCTACTCCGACGAGCCTCCGTTCTGAGCGGGCCGCCGTACCTGGCGCGCAACTCGTGTTTGAGTACCTTGGCCGAGGCGTTACGTCGCAGTTCGCCGAGGACCACGATGCCGGCCCCGGCCAGGGCGAGGCGGAAGTTGACGGGGATGGCGATCGTCCTCCGTCAGCCGACCTGAGCCGCGTCAGCTCGCCCGAGCCGGTTGCGGCCGCGCTCAGGCCAGGATCTTGGCCTTCTCGCGGTCGAACTCCTCGGCCGTGATGACGCCCCGGTCGCGCAGGTCGGCGAGCTTGGCCAGCTGATCCGCCGTACTCTGCGAGCCCGCGGCCTCCTGGACGTAACTGCGGAACTGCTGCTCCTGAGCCTGCGCGTCCCGTACCGCGTGCTCGTGCATCTTGCCGCCGCGGGCGATCAGGTACACCAGGACGCCGATCAGCGGGAGGAGCAAGATGAAGATGAACCACAGGGCCTTGGCCCAGCCGGACAGGTCGTGGCTCCGGAACAGGTCGATGAAGATAGTGATCAGGATCCAGAACCAGATCACCCACAGGAAGATCATGAAGATCGTCCAGAACGCGCCCAGTATCGGGTAGGAGTAGGAACTCGAAGCGAGCAACATGACGCCTCCTTGGCGTGCCGGGGGCGCTGCGAGCGCCGAAGCGAGCCTAGTGGTGAACGCGAGCAGCATGATCGTACTAGCGCGCCCGCCACTATGTAGTGGTACGCCTCCATCGTGTCCTGGCGAGAACACCCCCGGCTGGCTCCTTGACACGATCGTCATGTCTGTAACGCTCCGGTCCGGCCCCGCAGCCCTTACATTTACTGTTAGGTAACTTAAGCACTCGCGGCAGCGCGGGTGGATTGCGGAGGCCGATGTGCCTGCTGTGGTCTTTGGCCCGGATCGGGCGATACACCGCCCCAAGCCGCGAATCGGCCTGGTGCTCGGCGCCGGCGGCTTCCTCGGCGCGGCCTGGACGACCGGCGCGCTGGCCCGCCTGCAGGACCGGCTGCCGGGTGCCGTCGCGGACGTCGATCTCATCGTGGGGACGAGCGCGGGCAGCGTGCTGGCCGCCGCGTTGCGCTGCCATGCCTCGCTGGATGAGATCGCGGCCTGGCAGTGCGGGGACGCGAACGGGATCCTCGGTGAGTCGGCCATGCTGGCCGCCCAGGACGGCCCGCTGCCGCCGCTGCCGCACCTGCGCCTCGGCTCGCTGCCGCTGGCGCGAGCCGCACTGCTGCGGCCGCTCGAGGTGCCTCCGTGGGTGGGTGCGAGCGGCTGGCTGCCGCACGGCCGGGGTCAGCACAGGGCGCTCAGGTCGCTGGTCGGCGCGCTGCACCGGCGTCATCATCAGCGCCACCACCGGGCCTCCCGCGACGTGCCTTCGTCGCACTGGGTGGACGGCCACACGTGGATCGCCGCCATGGACTACGACACCGGGCGGCAGGTCCTCTTCGGCCGCCCGGACGCCCCGCGCGCGTCGCTTACCGACGCTGTGGTGGCCTCCTGCTCGATCCCGGGCTGGTATGAGCCGACGGTCATCGGCGGTCGCCGCTACGTGGATGGCGGAGTCCGGTCCGCGACCTCGCTCAGAGTCCTGAGCGGCACGAACGTGCACGAGGTCTACGTCCTCGCGCCGATGGCCAGCACCGAACCCGACCATCCGCTCCAGCCGCACCTGCGGATCGAGCGCCGGCTCAGGCAGCTGATCACCCGGGCCGTGCTCCGCGAGGCGAAGCTGCTGAGCGTGCAGGGCAAGCGCGTCACCGTCATGACGCCTGGCCCGAAGGATCTCGCCGTCATGGGCGCCAACCTCATGGACGCCGGGCGCAGGCAGGCGGTGCTGGAAACGTCGCTCCGCACCTCGGCCGACTCCCTCGCCGGGCCGGACCAGGTGCCTCCGCGCGCCGCGTGACCGGCGCCGGCGCTACAGGCCCAGGTCGCCCAGCTCCTTGTACAGGTCCGCGCGCGGATTGTCCGGGGTGGTCGGCAGGGTCACGGTGCTGCCTGGCGACCGGCCGCCGGGACCGCCGGGCGGCCCGGTCCGTTCGGTTTTCGGCAGGCCGCGCCTGGTCCGGAAGATCCAGCCCGCGGCGATCCCGCCGATCAGCCCGCCCAGGTGACCGATCCAGCTCACCCCGGGAGTGCCCGGTATCGCCACCGTCAGGATGTAGGCGTAGGACAGCGCCATCACCACCGCGGCGAGCGCGTCGATCAGGTTCCGGTCGAAAACCCCCCGGGACAGGACGTAGCCGAAGTAGCCGAAGATGAGGCCGCTGGCGCCCACGGTGAGCTCGTTGCCGCCCTGGAACAGCCAGATCGCCATCCCGCTGGTGACGGCGATGAGCACCGTCACGCCGAGGAACTTGGTCACGCCGCGGTAGGCGGCGAGGAAGCCGAAGACGAACAGCGGCCCGGAGTTCCCCTCGATGTGCTCCCAGGAAAGGTGCAGGAACGGCGCCGTGAATATCTCCGGCAGGCGCGAGATGTTATGCGGCACGATGCCGTAGTCAAAGTCGAGCCGGTAGTGCACGGCCCAGTTGACGGCCTGGAGAATCCAGATCAGCCCGATGAACCCGACAATCACGAAGAACGCCTTCTTGGCCTCGTCCACGTCGATCTCGGCGGTCCGGATCGAGCCGCCCTTGCGCCGCCGCGGAGCCGGCGTTCCGCCGGTGAGTGAACCGCCCCCGGATTGACTCGTCATCTTCACATTGTCCATCAGCTCTGGAGCGGTGCGTCCGTTTCGCGGGCGGATTCCCGGTTCAGCCAGCCAGCCGGCCCAGGGCCAGCCCGCGAGGCGTCAGGTGGCGACGCGCCTCGAGAGGTCGTCGCTGAGCGCCTGCGCGCTGACCCGGACCATGGCCGGGTCGAACCCGGCCGCCAGGGCGGCCAGGGCCGCGTCGAGGTAGAAGGGCAGGTCGGCGTCGGCCCGGGCGGACCAGCGGTCGTAGGCCGCCCGGCAGGCGGCCAGGGTGGCGCGGCCGACCGCCAGCGGATACAGCGAGTCGGCGGGCTGGCCGAGCCGGATCGCGGCGAAGTCGCTGATCGCCCGCTCCCAGGCGTCGTAGTGGAGGGCGGCGCTGGACTGCAGCGCGGGCACGTTGCCGATCAGGTTCATCCGCATCCGCAGTTCGGGCACGTCCTGCGGGCCGTAGTGGTTGGCGGCGACCACCGCGCGGCGGATCGCGTCCATCATCGGCACCCCGGCGGGTACCTCGGCCAGCGCGGCGCGGATCACGTCGACCTCGTGATCGAACTCGCTCCACAGCACGTTCGCCTTGGAGCTGAAGTAGCGGAAGAACGTCCGCTTGCTGACCCCGGCCCCGGCCGCGATCTGCTCGATGGTGGTGGCGTCGAACCCCTGGTCGGTGAACAGCCGCAGCGCGATCAGCTCGAGCTCACGGCGGCTGGTGCCGGGCGGACGGCCGCGCCGTGCGCTGGCCTCGGCGGCCGCCCTGCCGGCTGAAGCCGGGCCGGTCAACACCGTCTGCCTCCTGAGGAAGAGTTCACGCCGACCAGTCTTGCTTATGTCACACGGTGACGTTAACATGCGAAATATATTTGTCACCCTGTGACGGAAATCTGCCGACGCCGTCATTATCCACGTCTGCGCAGCTAGGGAGAGCGTCATGAGCGAGCGTGCCGCGACTGCTGACATCACCGAGGCCACCGGACCGCAGGCCGCGGAACCCGAGCTGGCGGGTCCGGACCTCCTGGTGGAAGAGGTTTCCATCGACGGCATGTGCGGTGTCTACTGAGACGCTGGCCAGCGGCGCGCGGGCCGGGTCTGAACCCTTCGACCTCGACCGCCCCTGGCAGCTGCACCCGCAGGTGTCGGTGCGCCCGGAACGGTTCGGCGCGCTGCTCTACCATTTCGGCACCCGCCGGCTGTCGTTCCTGAAGAGCCCGGCCCTGCTCACCGTGGTCAGCTCGCTCGGCGAGGCGCCCAGCGCGCGGGAAGCCTGCCGGGCGGCGGGCGTGACCGGGGCCGAGCTGCCTGCCTACGCCGCCGCCCTGGCGACGCTGGCCGCCTCGCAGATGATCCGCGAGCGGGTGAGCCTGTGACCGCGCCGCTGGGAACTCAGCCCGCGGGAACTCAGCCCGCGGGAACTCAGCCCGCGGGAACTCAGCCGCTGGGAGCCCTGCCGCTGGTGGAGCAGTTCGCCTGCGGCCTGGACGCGCCGATCTGCCTGACCTGGGAGCTGACCTACGCCTGCAACCTGTCCTGCGTGCACTGCCTGTCCAGCTCCGGCCGCCGCGACCCGCGTGAGCTGACCGCCGCCGAGTGCCGGGCGGTGATCGACGAGCTGGAGCGGATGCAGGTGTTCTACGTGAACATCGGCGGCGGCGAGCCCACCGTCCGGCCCGATTTCTGGGATCTGGTCGACTACGCCACCGCGCATCACGTCGGGGTGAAGTTCTCCACCAACGGCGTGAAGATCACCCCGGAGACAGCCCGCCGCCTGGCCGTCAGCGACTACGTCGACGTGCAGATCTCGCTCGACGGCGCGACCGCCGAGGTCAACGACACGGTGCGCGGCCCGGGCTCCTACGCCACCGCGCTGCGAGCGATGCGCCACCTGGCCGGAGCGGGCTTCCGGGGCTTCAAGATCTCCGTGGTGGTGACCAGGCACAACGTCGGCCAGCTCGATGACTTCGCCTCGATCGCCGACCGGTTCGGCGCCCAGCTGCGGCTGACCCGGCTGCGGCCGTCGGGCCGCGGCGCCGACGTGTGGGACGAGCTGCACCCCACCGCCGGCCAGCAGCGGCAGCTCTACGACTGGCTGGTGGCCCGCGGTGAGCAGGTGCTGACCGGGGACTCGTTCTTCCACCTGGCGGCCTACGGCCAGGCGCTGCCCGGCCTCAACCTGTGCGGCGCGGGCCGGGTGGTCTGCCTGATCGACCCGGTCGGCGACGTCTACGCCTGCCCGTTCGCCATCCACGAGAGCTTCCTGGCCGGTAACGTCCGCGGCCCCGGGGGCTTCGCCGCGGTCTGGCGGGAATCCGAGCTCTTCGCCGGCCTGCGCCAGCCGCAGGCCGGCGGAGCGTGCCATTCCTGCTCGGCCTATGACTCCTGCCGCGGCGGGTGCATGGCGGCCAAGTTCTTCACCGGGCTGCCGCTCGACGGCCCCGACCCGGAGTGCGTCAAGGGCTACGGCGAGCGGGCGCTCGCCGTGGCGGCCGGCACGTCCCCGCCGCGCCCGTCGGGTGACCACTCGCACCGGTCCCGGCCCTCCGGCCCGGTGCCGGTGTCGATCGGCGCCGGGCCCCCGGCCAGTCCGGGCCTGCCGCCGTCCGGCCGCGCCCTCGCCCCGTCCGGCCGCGCCCTGCCGCCGGACCGGGCCTGCGACCAGAGCCCGCTGGCCGGCTTCCGCCCCGGCTGAGCGATCCCGACCTCGGCCCGATCTAGGAGTCTTGCCGTGTCCGTTGTCGTCGTCGCCACGATCACTCCGCTGCCCGAGCACCGCGACGAGGACATCGTGCTGCGGGCGGTGCCGGCGGGCGACCCGGGCAAAGGGCAGCCGTGACGATCCGCGTAGCACTGGTCACGGGCGCGGCGCGGGGCATCGGAGCGGCCACGGTCGCGGCCCTGGCGGCGGACGGCTGGCACGTGGTCGCGACGGACCGGTGCGCGGATGACCCCGCCGTCCCGTACCCGCTAGGTTCCCGGGATGAGCTTGATCGCGTAGTCGCGGGTGCCTGCGCCGCGTCGGGTAATGCGGCGGCCGCCGACCCGGCAGTGCTGGCCGCCGAGGCCGACACCCGGGACTCGGACGCGCTGGCCGCTGTCGTGCGGCTGGCCGAGGAACGCTGGGGCGGGCTGGACGCGGCGGTCGCGGCCGCGGGTGTCATCGCCGGCGGGGTTCCCGCCTGGCAGGTTCCGCCCGGGCAGGAACGGGCGGTGCTCGACGTGGACCTCGGCGGCGTGCTGACCCTGGCCCGGGTGGCCGTGCCTGCCCTGCTGCGCCGCCCGGAGCCGCGCCGCGGCCGCTTCCTGGCCGTCGCCTCGGCCGCCGCCAGCCGCGGCCTGCCGATGCTCGCCGCCTACTGCGCCGCCAAGGCCGGCGTGGCCGGCTTCATCCGTGCCCTGGCCGCCGAACTGGGCGGCACCGGAGTCACCGCGAACGCGGTCAGCCCGGGCTCGACCGCGACCCCCATCCTGGACCAGAGCGCCCGGCTCTACGGCCTGCCCGGCGCTGAGGCCTTCGCGGCGCAGCAGCCGCTGGGGCGGTTGCTGTCCCCGGCCGAGGTGGCCGCGGTCATCGCGTTCCTGGCCGGGGACGGCGCCAGCGCCATGACCGGGGCGGTCGTCCCGGTCGACGGCGGCCTCGCGCTGTTACTCCTCCAGCGCGGCGTCCAGGGTGATGTCCACGCCGGTGAGCGCCTTGCTGACCGGGCAGCCTGCCTTCGCCTGTTCGGCCGCCTGGAGGAACTGCTCGTCGTTCAGGCCATCCACCTCGCCGCGGACGGTGAGCTTGATGCCGGTCAGCTTGAAACCGCCGGCCGGGTCCGGCCCCAGCGACACGTCGGCCTGCACGTCGAGCGCCTGCGGGGTGCCGCCGGCCTGGCCGATCAGCGCGGACAACTGCATCGCGTAACAGGCGGAGTGGGCGGCCGCGATGAGCTCCTCGGGGCTGGTGTACCCCCCGGCCTCGTCCGCGGCCCGCCGGGGGAAGGACACCTCGTAGGTGCCGATCTTGGAACTCGTCAGCTCGACCTTGCCCACGCCCTTTTCCAGGGTCCCGGTCCAGCCGGTGCGTGCGGTGCGGGTTGGCATGGGTTCTCCTCATCGTCTTTGACCAGATATCCGAGCCCACCCTAGTACGGCCGCATCCCGGCCGGTCAGCGTAGGTTGGCCTCTATGGCGACCAAGAAGAGGAACGGCAAGACCAGCCCGGCGCTGCCGCCCACGATCTTCGTGCTGTTCGGCGCGACCGGCGACCTGGCCAAGCGGCTGGTCCTGCCGGCCTTCTACCGGTTGTGGATGGAGGGCCTGCTGCCGCGGCAGTGGCTGCTGGTGGGCAACGGCCGCGGCAACGTCGCGCACGAGGACTTCCGCAAGCACGTCCACGACGTTCTCGACGAGTTCGGGCCGAAACCGGAGAAGAAGACCTGGGACGCGTTCGCCGAGCGGGTGCTGTTCGCCGGCGGCGGCTTCACCAGCGACAGCCCGGGGAGCCTGCTCGACGTCCTGGCCCAGAGCCGCGGGTCGCTGGACGGTGACCCGCAGCTCGTGCACTACCTGGCGATCCCCCCGGTGGCGTTCGCGGAGACGACCAGGGCCCTCGGCCAGCACAAGCTGACGACGAACGCGCGGGTGGTCTACGAGAAGCCGTTCGGCACGTCACCGCAGTCCTTCCGGACCCTGGACCGGGTGGTCCATTCGGTGCTGGACGAGCAGCAGGTCTACCGGATCGACCATTTCCTCGGTAAGGAGGCGACCCAGGACCTGCACCTGCTGCGCTTCGCCAACGGCTTGTTCGCCGCGATGTGGAACCGCCAGCACGTCGAGTCGGTCCAGATCGACGTGCCGGAGAAGCTCGGCGTCACGGACCGTTCGGTGTTCTACGACGCGACCGGCGCCGTGCTCGACATGCTCGTCACGCACCTGTTCCAGGTGGCCGCCGAGGTGGCCATGGAACCGCCGGCCAGCCTCGGTCCCCTCGACCTGCAGGCCGCCCGGGAGAAGGTCATCAGGTCGTTCCGGCTGCTCGACCCGGCCGAGGTCGTGCTCGGCCAGTTCACCGGATATCGTGACGTGCCCGGGGTGGCGGCCAGGTCCGGCCAGAATACGTTCGTGGCGGCCCGGCTGTGGGTCGACAATCCCCGCTGGCGCGGCGTGCCCTTCTATTTGCGCACCGGCAAACGGCTGGCGGAGACCAAGCAGCGGGTCAGCCTGATCCTGCGCGAGCCGGCCGGCCCGCTCGCGGGGCAACTGCCCAGCGAGTCCAACGTCCTGTCGTTCTCCCTGGCCGGCGACGGCGAGATCGACCTGTCGCTGGTCGCCAAGAGGCCCGGCCCGGCGCTCGACCTGGACCACGGCACCGCCCCGCTGCCGCTGGCCGCCCTGCCCGGCGCCGACCCGCTGCCGCCCTACGTCCGGCTGATCCACGACACCCTGATCGGCGATCGCTCCCTGTTCACCCGGCCGGACGGGCTGGCCGCGGTGTGGAAGGCGGCCAGCCCGCTGCTGTCGGACCCGCCGCGGGTCGCGCCCTACGCGCCGGGATCGTGGGGACCGGACAAAGCACGCAAGCTCATCGCGCCGGGCCGCTGGCTGCTCGGCCAGTAGCTAAGGACGGCGAAGAGGCGCCGGTGCGCACCGGCTTATATTTGCGAGGTGGGGCAGCCATGCCGCCTGACCATTCCGGCCTGTATCGGCTGCGGCGCGATGAGGCAGGACCAAAGCTGTCCGGGGGATTGTCCGGAGCGCAGGCTTGAGCTTGTCCGCGGCGACGATTACGACCAGCTGACGAAGGCCGCGGCGGCTTGCCGTGCCCGCATCCGAGGGCTCCGGCCCGTGCTGGCGGAACTGGCGCGGGCAGAGCCGGAACCGGGCGAGTGGAAGGCCGCCTACCAGGCGCTTCAGCAGTCCGCACGCGCTGCGCTGCGGCGCTTCACGCCTGCGCCGCCGGGCGGGGACGACCCTCTTTCGCCGGCGGATACCGTCGTCGTCTGGCGCTGCCAGAACTGCGGCGGTCTCGATGCTCCGCAGCCGTGCATCGACGTCTGCATCTGGCGGCCTGCCGTCTGGGTGGATGCGGCCTGCCACGAGCTGGCCCGCTCAGCCGCCGCCGCTGATCGCGAGGTTGAGCGGTCGCTGGCTGGACTGCTCGCCAGGCTCGCGTTCGCGACGCCGCGCACCGGGCACTGGGAGCAGGGCCTGCGTGCCCTGCAAGGGCAAGCGCGGCGCGTTCTGGACTCACCGCGTTCGCCGCGGGCCGACGACCCTGGTGCCCCTGAGCAGTAGCCGGATGGGCGATGCCCAGCTGGGCGGCCAGAGTGGCCTGGTCCCAGAGAATCCGCTGAGAGATGTCGTCATACCCGCCTGCCGAAACCTGAAATCGGCTAGGCGTGCGAATCTTCATGATCGTGAAGGATCTGGTACGGCTAGAGGTACTAAATCCTTCGCGATCATGGGAACCGCTCACCGGGGTGACTCCGGCATCGACGGCTCCTGTCCGGGCTTCCGTGGCGCCGGGCGCCGGGCTGGGCGATGAACCGGCGGAGGAATGTCGGGGCACGGAGGTACCGTGAGCGCGTGCTCGAGTCGTTTCATCCGGCCGTGCGGGCCTGGTTCGAGGGGCGGTTCCCGGCCGGGCCGACCGAGCCGCAGGCCGCCGGCTGGCAGGAGATCGCCGCGGGCCGCCACACGCTGATCGCCGCGCCGACCGGTTCGGGCAAGACCCTCGCGGCGTTCCTGGTCTGCATCGACCGGTTCTACCGTGCCCAGGATCTGGCCTGCGCGCACGACCTGTACTGCGGGCACGACGCCGGGGTCCTGGCCGAGACGACGCTGCCGGAGGCGGGGGCCATGATGCCCGGCGCCGGGCCGCAGGTGGTGTACGTGTCGCCGCTGAAGGCTCTGGCGACCGACATCCAGCAGAATCTGGAGGCGCCGCTGCGCGAGATCGCCGCGGCATCGGGGCGGCTCGGGCTCGAGGCGCCGGCGATCCGGGTGGCGGTCAGGACCGGCGACACGGCCGCCGCCGAGCGCGCCGCCATGCTCAAGCACCCGCCCGACATCCTGATCACCACCCCGGAGTCGCTGTACCTCCTGGTGACCGCGGAGCGGAGCCGGTCCATGCTGCGCAGCGCCCGCACCGTCATCGTGGACGAGATCCACGCGGTCGCCGCGAACAAGCGCGGCTCGCACCTGGCCCTCACCCTGGAGCGGCTGGCGCACGTCGCGGACGAACCGGTGCAGCGAGTCGGCCTGTCCGCCACCCAGCGGCCGATCGAGGTCATCGCCCGGCTGCTGGTGGGCTCCGGACCGGACCGCGACAACCCGGACGGGACGCCCCGGTGCGCGATCGTGGATTCCGGCCACCGCCGGCGGCTGGACCTGGCCCTGGAACTGCCCGACGACGAGCTCGGCGCCGTGCCCGCCACCGGGCAGATGGATCAGATCCTGGACCTGATCGCGGGGCACGTGACCAGTCACCGGACCACGCTGGTGTTCGTCAACACCCGGAGCATGGCCGAACGGGTGGCGCACCAGCTCGGCGAACGGCTCGGAGACGAACTGGGCGCCCTTGGGGACCAGGTCGCCGCGCATCACGGGTCGCTGTCCCGGGGCCGCAGGCAGCGGGTCGAGGCCCGGCTGCGCGCCGGGGACCTGCGGGCCCTGGTGGCCACGGCCTCGCTCGAGCTCGGCATCGACGTGGGCCCGGTGGAGCTGGTGTGCCAGATCGGCTCGCCGCGCAGCTTCGCCACCTTCCTGCAGCGGGTGGGCCGCTCGAACCACACCCGCACCGGGACACCTTCCGGGCGGCTGTACCCGACCACCCGCGACGAGCTGGTGGAATGCGCCGCGCTGCTGCGCGGCGTGCGCCGCGGAAGGCTGGACGCCATCGTCGTCCCGCAGCGGCCGCTGGACATCCTGGCGCAGCAGATGGTGGCCGAGTCGGCGGCCGAGCCGTGGCCGGAAGGCGGGCTGCTGGACCTGGCCCGGCAGGCGGCGCCGTTCCGGGACCTGTCCGCCGAGGACTTCGAGGACATCACCGGCCTGCTGGCCGAGGGGATCCGCACCGGCCGCGGACGGCGCGCCTACTACCTGCACCGCGACCGGGTGAACGGCACCGTCAAGGCCCGCCGCGGCGCGCGGCTGGCCGCGCTGACCTCGGGCGGGGCCATCCCGGAACTCGGCGACTTCAGGGTCGTCGCCGAGCCCGACGAGGTCCAGATCGGCACCGTCCACGAGGAGTGGGCGGTGGAGAGCAGGCCCGGCGACGTCTTCCTGCTCGGCACCCACTCCTGGCGCATCCGCCGGGTCGAGCCGGGCACGGTCCGGGTGGTGGACGCTCAGGGAGCACCGCCCTCGGTGCCGCACTGGCAGGGAGAGGCGCCCGGGCGCACCCGGGAGCTGTCGGAGGAGGTCTCGGCGCTGCGGCAGGCCGTCGCGGACCGGGAGCCCGCCGAGGCCAGGAAATGGCTCGAGCAAGAATGCGGCCTTGACAAAGCCGCGGCCGACACCATCGTCGGCTACCTGCGGGCCGGGCTGGCCGCGCTCGGGGCGCTGCCGACCATGAACGCCATCATCCTGGAACGCTTCTTCGACGAGGCCGGCGGGATGCAACTCGTCGGCCACGCGCCGTTCGGCGCCCGGGTGAACCGCGCGTTCGGGCTGGCCCTGCGCAAGCGGTTCTGCGTCACGTTCGACTTCGAACTGCAGGCGGCGGCCAGCGACAACGCCATCCTGCTGTCGCTCGGGCCGCAGCACAGCTTCCCGCTCGACCGGGTACCGAAGTTCCTGGCCTCCAAGACCGTGGAACAGGTGGTCCGGCAGGCCGTGCTGACCTCGCCGTTGTTCCAGGCGCGCTGGCGGTGGAACCTGAACACCTCGCTGACCATCCTGCGGATGCGCGGCGGCCGCAAGAACCCGCCGGCCATCCAGCGGATGGAGGCCGACGACCTGATGGCGGCGGTGTTCCCGACGCTGGCGGCCTGCCAGGAGAACGTGGCGCCGGGCCCGCTGGAGATCCCCGACCACCCCCTGGTCCGGCAGACGCTGGAGGATTGCCTGCACGAGGCGATGGACATCGACGGGCTGCGCGACCTGCTCGACGGCATCGAGGACGGCCGGATCGCGGTCATCACCCGGGACACCACCGAGCCGTCGGTGCTCGCCCACGAGATCCTGAACGGCCCGCCGTTCACGTTCCTGGACGACGAGACGGAGGCCGGGAACCGGCGCAGCCGCCAGGTAACGGTCCCGCGCGGGCTGCCGGTGGAGGCCCGCGACCTGGCCCGGCTCGATCCCGGTGCCATCGAGCGGGTCAGGGACGAGATCCGGCCGCAGCCGCGGGACGCGGACGAACTGCACGACCTGCTGATGACGCTGTACGTGATACGGCCGCGGCGGGAGTGGGACGAGTTGTTCGGGGAGCTCGCGGCGGCCAGGCGGGTGGCGGAGATCTCCGTGGACACCGGGACGGTGTGGTGCGCCGCGGAACGGGTGGCGGTGCTCCGGGAGCTGTTCCCCTCCGCGCCGGCGGCGGCGTTGCCCCAGGTGAAACCCATGGACCGAGAGACCACCGCGGCCGAGATGCTCCGCGGCCAGCTGGAGGTGCGGGGGCCGTCCACCGCCAGGGACCTGGCTCAGGCGACCGGGCTGCCGGAGCCGGACGTGACCATGGCCCTCATCCGGCTGGAGAACGAGGGTTTCGCGCTCCGCGGCCGCTTCACCGACCCGCAAGGGCCGGAGGAGTTCTGCGCCCGCCGGCTGCTGACCCGCATCCACGCGTACACCAGGCAGCGCAAGCGGCGCGAGGTCGAGCCGGTCACGACCAGGGATTTCATGCGGTTCCTGCTGCGCTGGCAGCACGTCACCCCGGACACCAGGCGGGAAGGCACCCGCGGCGTGCTCGCGGTGGTCGAGCAGCTGCAGGGCTTCGAGCTCGCGGCCGGGGCCTGGGAGAAGGCCATCTTCCCGGCCCGGGTGACCGGGTACCGCCGGGAGTGGCTGGACGAGGCCTGCCTGGACGGCGGCATCGCCTGGGGCCGGCTTTCCCTCCGCGCAGACCCGGACGAACTCCCCCGCCGCGGCGGCCTGACCCCGTCCCGGGCCACCCCGGTCACGCTGACGATCCGCGACGACCTGCCGTGGCTGCTGCGCGCGGCCCGCGGCGACCAGCGGCCCGCCGAGCCGGGCCCGGGCAGCACCAGCGACGTGCTGGCGGCGCTGCGGGAGCGCGGCGCGCTGTTCCCGCCGGACCTGGAGACGCTGGCCCGGCGGCTGCCCGCCGAGATCGAGGAGGCGCTATGGGACGGCGTGGCCCGCGGCCTGGTCACCGCGGACGGCTTCCGCGCCGTGCGGTCGCTGTTCGCCCGCCGCGCGATGCAGAACGCTCCCGGCCGGCGCCGGCTCCGCCGGGGCAGCCAGCTCAGC
>Ga0335078_10011089_pt1 | contig 13360 bp, 9 predicted proteins | sample Lox_Sample_32_FD_206711 | JGI IMG/M metagenome (GOLD analysis project Ga0335078, IMG submission 206711) | Soil microbial communities from Loxahatchee National Wildlife Refuge, Florida, United States - Lox_Sample_3.2 | ecosystem: Environmental > Terrestrial > Soil > Wetlands | place: USA: Florida...
TGCTCGCCGCGCCCGTGCCGTCGCCCCGCTGCCCGGGGACGGCGGGATGCTGAGGTTGTCAAGACCGGGACCGCAGCGACCGGGACCGCAGCGACCGGGGCCGCAGCGACCGGGGCCGCCCGGACTCCGGGTACTCGCGGGCGCCGCGGTCGCGGTCCTGCTCGGCGCGCTGCCCGCGCTGCCCGCGCGCGCGGCGCCCGCCGACTCGGTACGTAACCAGCAGCAGTGGGTGCTTGACATGCTGGACGTCCCGGCCGCCTGGCCGGTCACCATGGGCTCAGGCGTCACTGTCGCGGTGATCGACAGCGGCGTGAACCCGGACGTGTCCGACCTGGCCGGCTCGGTGATCAACGGCCCCAACTACACCGGGGTGGGCACCTTGCCTAACAACCTCAACTGGGGGCTGCACGGGACGTGGATGGCGTCGATGATCGCCGGGCACGGCAACGACGGCGGCCCCGACGGGGTCGGGCCCGACGGGATCGTCGGCATCGCGCCGGAGGCGAGGATCCTCTCCATCCGCGTCATCCCGGACAAGGAAGATCCCGGCTACCAGGCCTACAACAAAGAACCCGAGCAGCAAATTCAGGATGAGCTCGCCGAGGGGATCATGACGGCGGTCAAGGACCACGCCAGGGTGATCAGCATGTCGATCGGCTACTCGGCGCCGAGCGGCACGGTGCGTGCCGCGATCGACTACGCCTACCGGCACGGCACCGTTCTCGTGGCGTCGTCGGGCAACTCGGGTGACAACGACACGCAGCACGCGGCCCGCAGCTCCGGCATGGCGCCTGTGTCGTTCCCTGCGGAGTACCCGGGCGTCCTCGGTGTGGGCGCGGTCACCGAGAGCGGCCAGCCGGCCAGCTTCTCGAGCGGCAACCTGTCCGTCCAGGTCGCCGCCCCGGGCAAGGGGGTACCCGCCCAGGGCAGGAACGGGCTGTACTACACCGTTGACGGCACAAGCCCGGCGTGCGCGCTCGTCGCGGGCGTGGCGGCGCTCATCGAGTCCAGGTACCAGGGAATCTCCCCGGCGCTCGTGATGCAGGCGATGACGAGCACCGCGCGGCAGAAACCGCCGGGCGGTTACGACGTGCTCAGCGGGTTCGGCATCGTCGACGCGAGCGCTGCGCTCGCCAAGGCGGGACAGCTTATGAAGGAGCGGCACCAGGGGTCGCAGGTGCCGCTCGACGCGCACTTCGGCGGCGGCACGGCGGCCGAGCCCGCCGCCCCGGTGACGCCGCGCGGTGACGGCTCGCTGGTGGCGTTCCTCGTACTCGCGCTGCTGTCGCTCGCGGCGGGGGCGGCCGGGGTAGCCGGCGTCCTGCGGGCCCGCGGGCAGCGCCCATGACCACGATCGACGATTACACCTCCCGCGTGCTCGACGTGGTGGACGCGATCCCGCCCGGGCAGGTGATGTCCTACGGCGACATCGCCGACTACCTGGGCACGGGCGGTCCCCGCCAGGTCGGCCAGGTGCTGTCCCGCTACGGCGGCGGCGCGCCCTGGTGGCGGGTGATCCACGCGGACGGCACGCCGGCACCTGGGCACGAGGCGGCGGCGCTCGCGCACTACCTGGCCGAGGGCACGCCGTTGCGCTCAGCCGGCAGGCCGGTCCGCGTCGACATGCGCCTGGCGCGGTGGCACGGCGGGGAGGGCGGGCGGGGCTAAACCTGCTCCAATGTCGGTGCCCCGTGATGGAATCGATCATGATGAACGGTTACCGGCTTGTCCGCCAGCCGCCGGCCGCGGCGCTGCCTGCCCGGCCTGCCCTCGACGAGGCGCAGCAGCGGGTGGTCGACCACAAGGGCGGCCCGCTGCTCGTACTCGCCGGGCCAGGCACCGGCAAGACCGCGACCATCGTGGCGGCCGTCGCGGAGCGGATCGAGCGCCGTGGCATGGACCCCGGCCGCATCCTTGTGCTCACGTTCAGCAGGAAGGCAGCGGGCGAGCTGCGCGACCGCATCACCGCCAGGCTCGGCAGGACCACCTCTGAGCCGCTCGCGCTCACCTTCCACAGTTACGCCTACGCGCTGGTCCGTCGCGAGTTCGTCCTGGCGGGGGACCAGCCGCCGCGCCTGCTCTCCGCGCCGGAGCAGCTGCTCGAGATCCGCCGGATGCTGCGCGGCGAGGTGGCCGACGGCGCGGTGAACTGGCCGGACAGGCTCCGGCCCGCGCTTGCCACCAGGGGGTTCGCCGAGGAGCTGCGCGACGTCCTGATGCGCGCCGCTGAGCGCGGGCTGGACGGTAAGGCGCTGCGCCAGCTCGGCCGCCATACCAGGCGCGACGACTGGGTAGCGGCGGGCGCGTTCCTCGACCGCTACTCCGCGCGCTTCGACCTGGCCCCGGTGCCCGCTTACGACTACGCGGAGATCGTCAGGATCGCGGCGCGGCTGCTCACCAGGCAGTCCACCAGGCAACGGGAGCGGGACGCGTACGACGCGGTGCTCGTCGATGAGTACCAGGACTGCGACCCGGCGCAGGAGGCCCTGCTGCAGGCGCTGGCCGGCGACGGCAGGGACCTGGTGGCCGTGGGCGACCCTGACCAGTCGATCTACGCCTTCCGCGGTGCGGACGTGCGCGTCCTGACCAGCTTCCCCGATAAATTCCGTGGCCCGGACGGCGCGCCCGCCCCGGTCATCGCGCTGCGCACCTGCCGTCGCAGCGGACCGGTGCTGCTCGCCGCGTCGCGCCGGGTTGCCAGGCGGCTGCCGGCCGCACCGGGCGGCGGCACCGCACTGCACCGCAAGCTGCGGCCGGTGCCAGGCGCCCCGGCCGGCCAGGTCAGGATCTGCGTCGCGGACACCAGGGCGCAGGAGGCGGCGGTGGTCGCCGACACGCTGCGCCGGGCGCACCTGGCGGACGGGGTGCCGTGGGGGCGGATGGCGGTGCTTGTCCGCTCGGCGCGGTGGCAGGTACCCGCGCTGCGCCGGGCGCTGACCGCCGCGGGTGTGCCGGTGACCGTCGCCGGCGACGAGCTGCCGCTGCCCGACGAGCCGGGCGTCCGGCCGCTGCTCACGCTGCTGCGCTGCGCCGTCCGCCCGGAGCGGCTCGGCGAGGAGGCCGCCGCCGAGCTGCTGACCGGACCGCTCGGCCAGACCGACGGCCTCGGCCTGCGCAAGCTCAGGCGGGCGCTCGACGGGACCCCGCTGCGCGAGGCGCTCACCGACCCGCGCACCCTGCACGCGGTCAGCGACCGCGTCGCCGCGCCGGCCCGCCGGGTCGCGGCGCTCCTCGACACGGCGACCAGGCAGATCGAGGACGGGGCCACCGCGGAGGACGTGCTCTGGGCGGTCTGGGACCAGTCCGGGCTTGCCGCCAGGTGGGAGGAGCAGGCCGGGCGCGACGCCGCCGCCGACCGGGACCTGGACGCGGTGCTCGCGCTGTTCGAGGCCGCGGCGCGGTTCACCGACGACCTGCCGCCAGGTAGCCCGCAGCTGTTCATCGACAGCCTGGCCGGCCAGGAGATTCCCGGCGACACCCTGGCCGAGCACGCGGTTCGCGAGGACTGCGTCCGCCTGCTGACCGCGCACCGCGCCAAGGGGCTCGAGTGGGACGTGGTGGTCGTGGCAGGGGTGCAGGAGGAAGTCTGGCCCGACCTGCGGCTGCGCGGCTCGCTGCTCGGCGCGGACGAGGTGGCCGAGGCGGCAGGCAGTGCGGTCAGTACTGCCGCGGTGCCCGCCGCGGGCAACGGGCCTGGCACGCCACGCGATGTCGCCGCCGCGGCCCTGGCGGCCCGGCTGCTCGCCGAGGAGCGGCGGCTGTTCTACGTCGCGGCAACCAGGGCGAGGAAGCTGCTGATGGTGACCGCCTCGGGCGGCGACGAGCAGGACCAGCGGCCATCACGGTTCCTCGCCGAGATCGCGGGCGAGGACATCGAGATCGAGCGGGCAGGCGCCGCGACCCGGTGGCTGTCCCTCCCCGCCCTGGTCGCGGACCTGCGCAGGACCGCGGCGGACCAGGCGAGGCCGGCGGCGCTGCGGGCGGCCGCGGCCGGCCAGCTCGCCAGGCTCGCGGTCGCAGGGGTACGCGGCGCCGACCCGCGTGACTGGTACGCGCTGACCGAGTTGTCCGACGCCGCCCCTATCGTCGGCGGCGGCGAGCGGGTCAAGCTTTCGCCGTCGCACGTGGATACGTTCACCCGCTGCGGCCTGCGCTGGCTGCTCGAGTCCGCGGTCGGTGCCGGACATACGGACGTGCTGCGGCACCTGGGCACGGTGATCCACGCTGCCGCGCAGCTCATCGCGGGCGGCGCGACCGAGCAGCAGGTAGCGGGGCGCATCGACGACATCTGGCACCACCTGGACTTCGGCAGCGTCTGGTACGGAAACCGGCAGCGTGAGCTCGCGGAGCGGATGGTACGCAAGTTCCTCGACTGGCACACGGCTAACCCGAGGGAGCTGCTCGCGGCCGAGCAGGCGCTCAAGGTGCGGGTGGGCCGGGTGGAGATCACCGGCCGGGTGGACCGGCTTGAGCGGGACGACGCGGGCCGCGGCGTCATCGTGGACCTCAAGACCGGGGCGTCCGCGCCGCGCGATGAAGAGCTCGGCAGGTACCCGCAGCTCGGCGTCTACCAGCTTGCCGTCCTGCTCGGCGCGTTCGAGCAGTTCGGTGTCACCGAGCCGGGCGGCGCCGAGCTCGTCCAGGTCGGCAAGGCCGGCCTGACCGCCAAGGCGCGGGTGCAGCGCCAGCACCCGCTGTCCGACGACCAGGACCCCGGCTGGGCGGGCAAGCTCGTCGACGCGGTCGCCGAGGGCATGGCGGGCCCGGTGTACCGGGCGCGGGTGAACGCCGGCTGCCGCACCTGCCCGGTGGCCTCGTGCTGCCCCGTCCATCCGGACGGCGGAGAGGTCACCAGGTAAAACGGGCACTAACAGGATCACTGGCCGCGCAATGTCGGTGCGGTCTGCTGGAATGGTGGCGTGGAGAGCTACACGCCGGGGCAGCTGGCGCGGGTGCTGCGGCTGCCCGAGCCGACGGCGGAGCAGGCGGCGGTCATCGGCGCGCCGCTCGGGCCGCTCGCCATCGTCGCCGGGGCGGGATCAGGCAAGAGCGAGACGATGGCCGCGCGACTTGTCTGGCTGGTCGCCAACGGCATGGTCCGCCCGGACCGGGTGCTCGGCCTGACCTTCACAAGAAAGGCGGCGGCGGAGCTCGCCGAGCGGGTGCGCACCCGGCTGGACGCGCTGCGCCGCGCCAGGCTCGCGGGCGCGCCCGCCGACGAGGACCTCGGCCCCTGGGCGGGTGACCCGGTGATCAGCACCTACCACGCCTATGCCGGCCGCCTGGTCAGCGACCACGCGCTACGGGAGGGGCTTGAGCCCTCGATGCGGCTGATCACGGCCGCGCTGTCCTGGCAGCTCGCCTCGTCGATCGTGGCCGCGTACGACGGGCCGATGGACGAGGTGCAGTGGACGCCGCAGACGGTCACCGCGGCCGTACTCGACCTGGCGGGCGACCTGTCCGAGCACCTCAGGTCGCCCGCGGACGTGCGGGGCGTGGGCAGGTGGCTGGAGACCGAGGCGGCCAGGTGGCCGGGCAGGGTCCTCGCCCAGGTGCGCCAGGCCCTCGAGACGCAGCGGACCAGGGAGCAGCTGCTCCCGCTTATCGACCGCTACGCCGCCGCGAAGCGGGCGCGCGAGGTGCTCGACCACGGGGACCAGGTCGCGATCGCCGCGCGGATCGCGGACAGGCACCCCGAGGTGGGCGCGGCAGAACGGACCCGCTATCAGGCCGTGCTGCTCGATGAGTACCAGGACACCAGCCACGCGCAGCTGGTGCTGCTGCGCGCCCTGTTCGGCGGCGGTCACCCGGTCACCGCGGTCGGCGACCCGTGCCAGTCGATCTACGGCTGGCGCGGTGCGAGCGCGGGCAACCTGCGCAGGTTCGCCCAGGATTTCCGTGACCGCTCGGGCAGGCCGGCTCCGGTTCGGCAGCTCTCCACCAGCTTCCGCAACGCAGGCCGGGTACTCGAGACCGCCGCCGTGCTCCAGGCGGAGCTGCGGGCGCAGGCGCCGGACGTCCCTGTGCTGCAGCCGGCACCCGACCGCGGCGGCCGGGGCGGCGTGTGCGCCGCGCTGCTGCCGACGGTGACCGGGGAAGCGGACTGGGTGGCCGCCCAGGTCGCCGCGCTGCTCGCGCTGCCCGCGGGTACGGCGCCGGACGGGCGGCCCTGGCCGGACGGCAGGGCCGCCGGGGTGCGCCCGTCGGACATCGCCGTGCTGTGCAGGAAGCGGTCCCAGTTCGTGCCGCTACGCAAGACGCTTGAGGCGCGCGGCATCCCGTGCGAGGTGGTGGGGCTCGGCGGGCTGCTGTCCGTCCCCGAGGTGCAGGACGTGGTGGCGACGCTGCGCGTGCTGCACGACGCCGCCTCCTCGGACGCGCTTGCCCGCCTGCTTACCGGGCCGCGGTGGCGGATCGGCCCCCGCGACCTGGTCGCCCTTGGCCGGCGCGCCCGTAACCTTGCCGCCCCCGCTGCGGTCCCCTCACGGGAGGCCTCCTCCCGGGAGGGCGACGCGCCGCAGGACCAGGCCGAGGCGGCCGGCCCGCCTGGCGACCCGCTGGCCGGCGCGGTCACCGACCTGACCACGCCGGACAGCGCCGCCTCGCTGGTGGAGGCGCTCGACGACCTCGGTGACCCCGCGGAGTACTCGGATACCGGGTACGCCAGGCTGTCGGCGCTCGCCGCGGAGACCCGGCGCCTGCGCGAGCACGTGACCAGGCCGCTCGCCGACCTCATCGCCGAGGTGGAGCGGGCGCTCAGCCTCGACATCGAGGTGGCCGCGCGGCCCGGTGGCGACATGGCCGCCGCGCGGGCCGACCTTGACGCCTTCACCGATGTCGCCGTCACGTTCGCGGGCGACCAGCCGGAGCCGACGCTCGGCGCGTTCATCGCCTACCTGGCGGCGGCGCAGCAGGAGGAGTTCGGCCTCGAGACGGGCCGGGTCGGCGAGTCGGACACGGTGAAGCTGCTCACCGTGCACGCCGCCAAGGGCCTGCAGTGGCCGGCGGTGTTCGTGCCCGGGCTTGCGGCCGGGGAGAAGTCGCGCGTCTTCCCCGCCAGGCCCAAGGCGCCGACCCGGTGGACCCGCAACCCGCGGCTGATCCCGTTCCCGCTGCGCGGCGACGCCGCGGACCTGCCCGCGCTGACCGCGCTCGACGCGGACTCCGTCGCGGAGTTCAACGAGGCCTGCGCTGCCCGCGACCTGGCCGAGGAGCGCCGGCTCGCGTACGTCGCGGCGACACGGGCCGCGTTCTGGCTCGGCTGCTCCGGCTACTGGTGGGGCGAGGCGACCGCGCCGCTCGGCCCGTCGGTGTTCCTCACCGAGGTACGCGCCGCGTGCGCGGCCGGCGCCGGGACGGTGTCACAGTGGGCGGACCAGCCCGCAGCGGACGCGGACAACCCGCTGCTCGCCGAGGTCGACGAGGCGGACTGGCCGATGAGCCCGGCCGGCCGGCAGTACGCCGCGGTCGCCAGGGCGGCGGCCCTGGTGGACGAGGCCAGGGACGGCGGCCGCGCGGAGCCAGGCGACGAGGACCCAGGCGTCCAGGATGGGCCCAGTGACCAGGATGAGCCCAGTGACCAGGAGGAACTCAGTGACCAGGAGCGCGAGCTGATCGCGGCCTGGGAGCTCGACACGGGCCTGCTGCTCGCCGAACGGGAGCAGCGCCGCGCCCGCGGCGACGGTCCTGTCGAGGTCATGCTGCCCGCCCGGCTGTCGGTTTCCGCCCTGGTCGCCCTGGCCAGGGACCCGGACGAGCTGGCCCGTCAGGTGCGCCGCCCGATGCCGCAGCCGCCCGCGCGGCAGGCACGCCGCGGCACCGCGTTCCACCGGTGGCTCGAGGAGCGGTTCGGCCAGCAGCGGCTGATCGACGACGACGACCTGTTCGCCACGGACGACGAGGCCGAACCGGACGAGAACCTGATGGAGCTGCGGGCCCGCTTCGAGGCCGGAGAATGGGGCGGCCGCTGGCCCCGCGAGGTCGAGGTACCGTTCGACACGCGGATCGGCGACCGCCAGGTACGCGGTCGTATCGACGCCGTCTTCGCCGGCCCGGACGGCGGCTACGACGTGGTCGACTGGAAGACCGGACAGCTCCCGCGCACGCAGGCGGAAAGGAACGCGGTGGCGGTCCAGCTAGCGGCCTACCGCCTCGCCTGGGCCGCCCTGGCCGACGTACCGCTGCACAAGGTCCGCGCCGCCTTCTACTACGTCCGCCAGGACCGCACCGTCCGCCCCGCCGACCTGCTCGACGCCGACGGGCTGAAGGACCTCATCAACCGGGTCCCTGAAGTCGGCTAGAGGTGTCGCCCGCGCTGGCGGCGAGATTCCTCAGGCGTCCTCGGGGATGGGCGGTGCCCAGCCGGGGCGCCGGATGAGGCAGAAGGGGTGGCCTGCCGGGTCGGCGTATACGCCCGGGCCGTCGAGTTTCGCCGCGCCGAGCGCCAGCACGCGCGGCCCGGCGGCCGCGACGTCCTCGACCATGATGTCGAGGTGGAACTGCTGCGGCACCGCGGGATCGGGCCACGTCGGCCGCTGGTTACCAGGGACACGCTGGAATGCCAGGCCAGAGGATGTGTCGCCAGCGGCGACCACCACCCAGTCACTGTCGCGGTACGTCACCGGCAGCCCGAGCAACACGGAGTAGAACGCGGCAAGGGCGTCGGGGTCCGGGCAGTCAAGGACCACGTGGTGCATGCGTCCGATCATGGTTCCGATCATGTCAGGCGGCGTTTAAGTTGTGGTACCAGCAACCCGGTCGCAGTCGTGATCATGTCCCGATAAAGGATACCTAGGCAGCGCGGCGTGGTGGCGGAGCGTGGTTGTGAAGGACTTGTCTGCCGTCGGGGCTGCCGCTTCCATAGGGCGCCGTCGTGGCGCACGTTGGCTACCCCGCCACTGCGAGCCCGGTAACTCAGCGTGGCGGTGAGACGGGGGCCAACGACCAGGCCGAGCAGGCACGGGCAGCAGCGGGCAGGGTGACTTCACTCTTTTGCGTCGCTAATGTTCGCGGCTAGAGATCACGACCGGGATACCCGGAGACCGGGAGAGCCAGCGGAAAACGGGCGCGCCGTCGGCTGGTTCCCGCCAGGCCCGCTTGCCCCTTCTGTCCCGCCTATCACATTCAGGATTATTGGGTGTTATTAGTGCCCATATGTGGTCGAAACAACACCCAATAATTGCGAACAGCTGCTGGTGAAGCCAGTGAGGCGGATGAGGCCCACTCTGGGGACGCTTCCGGCCGAGGCCGCCGGGAGCGGGATCTTGTCGGTCTCGTCGCGCATCCCGCCGGGAGCTTGGCCGTCCAGCGGGCGATCGCGTCCGCCCAGGACTGGGACAGGTCGCCGGCCGCGACGGCGTCATGCAGGGCGCCCCAGCTAAAACAATTATAGCATGAATTCCAAATTCCGGCGAGCTATTGGGTTTATTTGATTCACGGAAAATTGCAGGGTAATTTACGTGTCGTGATTACAGGGGAAGCCTCGTTCGTTAGTAATTCCCAGGGATTGCGGCTGTGGTCCGAGCGGTTTGGCGCGCCAGGTGACCCGGTGATACTGCTCGTCATGGGCACCTCCGCGCAGGCCGCAAAGTCCATCAAATCAGATTGATGTACCATCGCCTGGTGCGCGGGTCGAAAGCAGCTGGACTGCAAGTGACAGGACCGCGATGAGCCAGTCGCACGGCGACGTCCCGGTGCCGGGGGCTGAGGGGGCCGACGAGCGTCCGGCCGTGCCGCGGCTGCCGCTCGCGACGGTGCTGCGGGAATGGGGACGGATCGGCTGCATCGGGTTCGGCGGGCCGCCCGCGCACATCCGGCTGCTCCGGCAGCTGGTCGTGGAGCGGCGCGGCTGGCTGGACGCGCGCGAGTTCGAGGACGCGATCGCGGTCTGCAACATGATGCCGGGGCCTGCCTCCACCCAGCTGGCCATCTTCTGCGCCTGGCGGCTGCGCGGTCGGGCGGGCGGGCTGGTCGGCGGTGCCGGGTTCATCCTTCCCGGCCTCGTGGTCATCCTCTGCCTTTCCGTGCTGTTCGTCGCCGGATCGCCGCCGTTGTGGGTGCTCGGCGCCGGGGCCGGCGCGGGCGCCGCCGTGCCCGCGGTCGCGGTGCAGGCCGGGTGGTCGCTGCTCGGCCCGAGCTGGCGGAACAAGGCGTCCGCCGTCCGCTGGGCGTGCTACTTCGCCGCCGGGCTCGCGGCCGCGCCGACGATCGGCGCATGGCTGGTGCTTGTGCTGCTCGGCTGCGGGACGACGGAGCTCCTCGCCCGGGTCCGCGCCATCAGGCGCGGCGCTGCAGGAACAGGCGGCGGGACCGGAACAGGCGCTGCAGGGACAGGTGGAACACGCGCCCGTTCTGATGACTCGGGTCGGCCTGGCACCCAGGGAAGGCCGCACGGGCTCATCGCCGCCCCCGCGCTTGCGCTCGCCGTCGGCGGCGGGGTGCTCGCGTCCGTGGCGTGGGAGGCGTTCAAGATCGGCGGGCTGTCGTTCGGCGGCGGGTTCGTCATCATCCCGCTGATGCAGGCCGACGTCGTCGGCCACTACCACTGGATGAGCGGCGCGCAGTTCCTCAACGCGGTCGCGCTCGGGCAGGTCACGCCTGGGCCCGTGGTGCAGACCGTGGCCGTGGTCGGCTACGCCGCCGCCGGGATCGCCGGCGGGCTGCTCGCCTCCGCGGTCGCGTTCACCCCGTCCTTCCTGCTCGTGCTGTTCGGCGGCCCGCACTTCCAGCAGATCCGCGGCGATGCCCGCGCCCGCGCCTTCCTTGACGGCGCCGGGCCCGCAGCCATCGGCGCGATCCTCGGCTCGGCCGTCGCGCTCGCCCGCGCGCTCACCCATCCGTGGCAGTACGCGGTGCTGGCCGGCGCCCTGGTGCTGCTGCTACCGCTGCGCCGCGGCGTGGTGCTCACCCTGCTGGCGGGCGCCGCCATCGGCGTGACCATCGCCCTGGCCACGGGAACCGTCGCACCCTAGCGGCGGCTATCCGTCATCGGCGGCTATCCGTCATCGGCGGCGAGGTAGCGATCGATCGTCTCCACCTTGGCGGTCAGGCCGTCCGTGACGCCGGGACGCAGGTCCGCCTTGAGCACCAGGCTGACCCGGGGCGCTCGCGCGGCGACCGCGTCCACGGCGGCCTTCACCACGGCCATGGCCTCGTCCCAGGTAGTACCTTCAAGTTCAGTGAACATCGACGACGTCCGGTGCGGCAGGCCAGAGTCTCGTACGATCTTCACCGCTGCGGCAACCGCATCAGAGACGGAGCCGTCGGCACGTACGGTACCGGAACCTGACTTGGCTCACGTTTGCGGGATCGCGAGGGTTGCATGCTTTTGACCTGCTGGTTCGCGGCTTTTGGGCAGAGAATTTGCGCACCACGTAATCATGGGCTCAGGCCAGGTATGAAGCCAGATCTACAGGCAAAGGCAGAATGGATGGCCCGAAGGGTCCCGGTAGACCCGGAAAGTCGCACCGCCGCCGGGGAGCCGCACGGCACCGAGGCGAGGGCTTGCTCCTCCGCTTGATCGAGATCGTCCACGGCGATATCGAGATGCATCTGCTGCGGCGGCTCGGCGTCCGGCCAGCCCGGCGGCCGAAGATCGGGCGCCAGTTGGAAGGCCAGGCCGGGCCGGTCGGCCGCGTCACCGATGACGACCCAGTGGTTGTCGTCCTGGACCCGGACGAAGCCGAGAAGTTCTTGGTAAAACGCCGCGAGCCCGCGTGGGTGGAGGGAGCGGCGGCTGGAGCCGCAGGTCACGGCCGGGCTGCTCGCCGGCCGGTCCGGGTTCCCGCTCATGGTCTCCGCGTTCGGGGGCAACAAGGCCGAGACCCGCGCCATGCTGCCGGTCATCGGGGCGTTCATGGCCGCCCGCCAGCTGCCCGGCGTGACCGTGGCCGCAGACGCGGGCATGATCTCCGGCGCGGGCATGAAGGCCATCGAGGCTGCCGGGCTGTCGTTCATCGTCGGCGTGAAGGTCTCCGGCGTTCCCTGCGTGGTGGGCGCCTGGCGGCGGGAGCACCCGGGCGAGGAGGTCCCCGACGGGCACGTCTTCACCCGGCCCTGGCCCGCCGGGCCGAAGGACAGGCGGCGCGACCAGGTCATTTACTACACCGGCAGGGCCGACCGGGCCCGGCGGACGCTGCACGGGATCGATGAGCAGGTCAAGAAGGCGGCCAGGGCGGTCGCCGGGCAGGCCCCGGTCAAGCGCAACCGGTTCATCCGCCTCGACGGCGCGGTCAAGAGCGTCGACCGCGAGCTGGAAGAGAAGGCCAGGACGCTGGCGGGCATCAAGGGCTCGTCAAGACCGCACGCCGCTACCGCGAGATCCAGATCAAAGCCGGACAGCACGTCATCACCGCCGCCGACCCGCTCCCCGACGACCTACGCCAGGCACTCGACGCCATCAGCCACGCCAGCTGACTTGCGCACTCAATTGAGCCAACTCAGGTAACAGGGGGGTCACGAGTGGGCTTGGTCGTTCTGCTTCTCGATCGCTGCCTCCAGCCGCTCAAGCTTCGAGTCGATCTGGCCTTCGTAGCCTGGCCGGATGTCCGCCTTCAGCACCAGCGAGACCCGCGACCCGAACGGGAGCACGGCCTCCGTGGCGCGCTTCACCACGTCGAAGCACTCGTCCCAGGTACCTTCAAGTTCGGTGAACATCGACGACGTCCGGTGCGGCAGGCCGGAGTCTCGGACGATCTTTACAGCTGCGGCAACCGCATCAGAGACGGAGCCGTCGGCGCGTCCGGTACCGGACGGAGCGATCGAGAACGCGACGATCATGACGGAGAGACCTCCTGTAGGTGTCCTGAGTTGCGGCGATGCTGTTCAGCGCTAACAGTGCGTTAAGCACACGATGTTCGTGAACATGGCGTCGGTCCGGTTGGGCAGCCTGCTCTCGCGGACGACCCGAACCGCCTCGGCGACGATCTCGCCGACGCCTTCACCCGTGCCGAGCGGCGTAATTGAGAAGGCGACAAGCATGCTCCCAGCGTAGCCCGGGATGCCCGGCTGCACTGGTGGCCTCGCACCCCCGGACACAGGCGGGCAGCCCCTTGAATCCCTATCCAGTCGCCCTCGATCGTGGGCCTCGCAGACGCCGAGCGGAGTGACCGAGAAAGCAATCAGCATGAACCACAAGGTCAGCGGAGTGACCCACCGTGACTAACACCGTCACCAGCACCGTCACCAGGGGGTACGGGGTCGGTCCCGCAGAAGGCCACTACGTTAACCTTTCGGTCATGAGCGCGACGCCGCAGGCACCGGAACCGACGCCGTCCAGCTACGCGGAAGCGGGCGTAGACGAGGAGCGTGAGCAGGTCGCGTTCGCGCGGGTGATGCGCCCGTGGCTGGCACGGACCAAGGT
>Ga0335078_10011091_pt1 | contig 13360 bp, 12 predicted proteins | sample Lox_Sample_32_FD_206711 | JGI IMG/M metagenome (GOLD analysis project Ga0335078, IMG submission 206711) | Soil microbial communities from Loxahatchee National Wildlife Refuge, Florida, United States - Lox_Sample_3.2 | ecosystem: Environmental > Terrestrial > Soil > Wetlands | place: USA...
GTGCGACGTCCTAGGGCCTGCGGAATGCCGGGGCCGGCGGATGCATCTCGTACTCGTGCGGCGGCTCGGCGCCCAGGAGATAGCGCACGAAGTAGTCCCACCGCCGCCGGATCATGTACGGCTCCGCCCCGAAGCCGTGCCGCCGGTTGGGCAGCGCCAGCAGGTCGAAGTCCTTGTTGGCCGCGATCAGCGAGTCCACCACCAGCAGCGTGGGGTAGGGCGTCACGTTGTCGTCGGTGGTGCCGTAGGCCAGGAGCAGGTGACCCTTGAGGTTCCGGGCGACCAGCTCGTTGGCCTGGTTGTCGTAGCTGGTGGTGCCGTCCGCGCGGCGCACCAGCAGCCCCTGCCACTTCTCGCCCCAGTCGTCTTCGTAGTTGCGGTTGTCGTGGTTGCCCGCCTCGGAGACGCCGACCTTGAAGAAGTCGGGGTAGCGGAACATCGCGTCCGCGCTGGAGAAGCCGCCGCCCGAGTGGCCGTAGATGCCGGCGCGGTCGAGGTCGATCCACGCGTAGCGCTGCGCCAGCTGCCGCATGCCGGCCACCTGGTCGGGCAGGCCGTTGTCGCCCATGTCGCCATACCACCTGGCCATGAACGCGTGCGACCGCATGGGCGTGCCCATCGCGTCGAGCTGCACCACCACGAAGCCCAGCTCCGCGAGCGCCTGGCAGTCGCCGCGCGCGGCCTCGAAGCTGCGGGTGCCCACGCTGCCGGTCTGCGGCCCCGGATAGTCGTTGTTGACGATCGGGTACTTCTTCGTCGAGTCGAAGCTCGTCGGGAGATACATGAGCCCGAACAGGTCCGTCGTGCCGTCGCGCGCCTTGACCGAGAAGGGGATGGGCGGCTTCCAGCCCTTCGCCAGGAGCCGCGAGATGTCGGCCCGCTCCAGCGGCAGCACCTGGCGGCCGTCGGCGTCGCGGAGCACGGTGACCGGCGGCGTCACGGGGGTGGACCAGCTGTCCACGAAGTAGCGGCCGTCGGGCGCGAAGTCGATCACGTGGTTGGCGCTGTCGGGCGTCAGCAGGCGCAGGTGCGAGCCGTCGGTGCGCACGCTGTAGAGGTGCTCGAAGTACGGATCGCCCGGCTCGCGGCCGGCCGCGGTGAACCAGATCGTGTGGCTCGGCTCGTCCACCCGCAGCACCTGCAGCACCGTCCAGTCGCCGCTGGTGATCGGGTTCTTCAGCCGGCCCGTGCCGAGGTCGTACAGATACAGATGGCCCCAGTCGCTCTTCTCGGAGTACCACAGCAGCTCGTTCGACGCCCACAGGGGCTGCCAGTCCACCTTGTCGAAGCCCGATTCCAGCCAGGTGTCGGACGTCTCCTCCATCACCTCGCGGATCGCGCCCGTCGCCGCGTCGGCCACGCGCACCTTCTCGTCCTGATGGTCGCGCGACGTGGAGACGAAGGCGAGCTGCGTCGCATCCGGGCTCCAGTACACGTCGGCGAAGCCGGCGCCGGGCCCGAAGCCGCAGGAGATGTTGTCACACAGGGTCGAGCGGTGCTGGTCGGGCGGCATCTGCAGCCGGATCACCTTCGGCCCGTCGAGGTCGATGATCACCCGCTGGATCATGGTGATGACGCTGTCGCCGGGCAGGGGGTAGGGCCACGCCTCGAGCACCGGGTGCCCGATGTGCGTCTGCACGAGGTACATCATCCCGTCGCCGCGCTGGTCCTGCTGGAACGTGGCGATCTTCTTCGAGTCGGGCGACCACAGCAGGATCGGCCGGTCGCTGTGGATCCAGCCGGCGTTGTCGGTGGCGTAGCCGAAGTTCTCCACGCCGTCGGTCGTGAGCTGCGTCTCCTGCCCGGTCCTGAGGTCCTTCACCCACAGGTTCCAGTCGCGGATGAACGCGGCCTTGCTGCTGTCGGGCGAGACGACGGCGTCGGGCGGCACGGCGGAGCGCTGCCGCGGCTCGGCGCTGCACTGGTCGGTCTTGAGGCCGCACGTCCAGTGGCGGCGGCCGGCGTCGAAGGCGATGGACTGCCCGTCGGCCGAGAAAGCGAAGGTCGTGAAGGGCAGGTGGAACGCGTCGTAGGTGGTGTCGGCGGCGCGGGAGAGCGCGGCGGCGAGCTTCACCTGGTCGAAGGCGCGCTCGCGCGTCTTCCGCGCGGGGTCCACGAGGACGAACTCGAACCCCTCCGGGATGGCGTTCCGGTACCAGAACCGGTCGCCGGCGAGCCAGGTGGGCCGCACGCTGGCTCCGTAGACGAGCGGGTTCACGTTGTAGCCGAGGAACTGCTCGGCGTGCGCGTAGTCGGCGGCGGTGAGCACCGGGCGCTGCTGGGCGGCGGCGGGCAGCGCGAGCGCCGCGGCGGCCGACGCGAGCAGGGCGATGCGGGAGAGGCTTCGCATGGGAGCACGCTCGAAGGGGACGGGGAACGGGAGGGCCGCAATATGCCCGGCCGGCGCCGGAGGCGCCAACGGCACGGGCCCCTGAAGGCGGGAGCGGCAGGCGACCGCCCCTTGCCGGGCGGCGGTGGGCCGTGTCCATTGCGGGGACCGCAGTCCGGAGGCGAGGCGCCGGTGAGCGCAGATCCGCATGTCCGCTACGTTCTCCCCATCGAGGTGCAGCCGCAGGACATTGACGCGCTCGGGCACGTGAACAACGTGGTCTACGTGCGCTGGATCCAGGACGTTGCGGTCGCGCACTGGCGGGCGCTCGCGACGCCGCAGGAGCAAGCCGAGGTGCTGTGGGTGGTGGCCCGCCACGAGGTGGACTACAAGCGGCCGGTGCGCCTCGGCGACCGCGTGGTCGCGGAGACGTGGGTGGGAGGCTCGGAGCGGACGGCGTTCGAGCGACACACCGAGATCGTCCGGGCGACGGACCGCAAGCTGGTGGCCCGGGCGCGCACCCTGTGGTGCCCGATCGAGCCGGCGACCGGCCGCCCCAAACCGGTGCCGGCCGCACTCCGCGCGCGATGGTCGGTGGCGGCGGGCAGCGACCAGCCGGCGGGCGGAGCGGAAGCGACGCCTCCCTGACGCCCCGGCGCGACCTGTCGCGCGACCGATCAGCCAGGAACCGCGGTGCACTGTCGCCGCGTTGCACCGCCTTCACCTCCGTCTCCGACAGCGCCGGCCGGTTCCGGATGGAGGCGGTTTCGTCGAGCGTGTACCTGGTCCGGGCGCAGGTCAGCGACTGCCCGCGCTATCCGGCGGCTGCGGGGGGCCTTCGCGGGCCGGCCGACTGCCTGGCGCTGCGCCAGCTCGAGGCGCGGTGGAGCAACGGCGACGCGCTCTACGACACGGCCGAGAGCAATCGCGCGCTTTCAGCCGTGCCAGGTCGAGTCGCGCACGAAGTCGAACTTGAGGTCGAGGTTGATCTCGTCCTCGACATTGAGCAGGATCGGGACCCGGGGCTGCTGCATGTTGAAGTCCTCGAACTTCACGCGGGTCAGCGCGTCACCCGTGTAGCTGCCGTTCTTCGCCACGGCCGTCACCAGCCAGGTGGTCTGCTTCGTGATGCCGTGGACCGTGAGATTGCCCTGGATCTCGAAGGTGAAGGTGCCGGTGTCCGGCACGGGCGTGCGCAGGCGCAGGAACTGCGTCGGCACCAGGACCGCGGTCGGGTACTGATCGGTCTCCAGCGTCCGGTGCTGGATGTAACGGTCGCGCATCGCGCGGTCGCTCTTCAGCGTCGTCAGGTTCACGGTGATCTTCGAGTCCTTGGGCACCGGCTGCCAGTCGGCTCCCACGACGATGGCGCCGCCGACGTCGTGCGTGGTGCCGACCGCGTCGTTGGGGAAGTCGAACGAGACGAGCTGCTCGCGCACGCGCCAGCTGGCGCTGCTGCTGTCCGGGGCGAGCACCAGGCGGAACGGCGGTCCGCTCTGGGGCATGGCGGCGCGGGGACCGGCGACGGCCACCGTGGCTCGCGGGGCCACCGTGGCCCGCGACGGCTCTGTGGCCCGCGAAGGCACCGTGGCCCGCGGGATGGGGCCCAGCAGTGCGACGAACGCTGCAGCGGCAGCGAACCTGTGCATCGTGGTCCTCGGTTGTGGGGTCCTACCACTACGGGCGGGCCGGCTCCGGCGTTGGCACCGGAGGTCGGCCCCGTCTACCTTCGGACATGACCTTCAGCGGTTTCGACCTCGACGCGACGCTTCTGCGAGCGGTCCGCGAACTCGGCTTCACCCGTCCTACCCCCATTCAAGCCCAGGCGATCCCCCCCGCGATGCAGGGGAAGGACGTGCTGGCCTGCGCGATGACGGGGAGCGGCAAGACGGCGGCGTTTCTGCTTCCGATCGTGCACCACCTGCGTGCCAAGCCGCGCGGGGTGACGCGCGCGCTGGTGCTGGCGCCGACGCGGGAGCTGGCCGCGCAGATCCACGAGCACCTCGAGGAGCTGGCGGTGCACACGCCCGTGACCGGGGCGGCCGTCTTCGGCGGGGTGGGGATGGAGCCGCAGGAGCACGCGTTCCGGAGCGGCGTGGACATCATCATCGCGACCCCCGGCCGGCTGCTCGACCACTTCACGCGCCCCTATGCGAAGCTCGACCGGCTGGAGTACCTCGTGATCGACGAGGCCGACCGGATGCTCGACATGGGCTTCCTGCCCGACATCCGGAAGGTGCTGCGCCACATCCCGGCCCGGCGCCAGACGCTGTTCTTCAGTGCCACCCTGCCGCCGGAGATCGTGAAGCTCTCGGCCGAGCTGCTGCGCGCGCCGGTGACCCTCAACCTGGAGCGCAAGGCGGCGCCCGCCGTGGGCATCACGCAGGCGGTCTATCCGGTGCCGCGCGAACTGAAGTCCGGGCTGCTGCTCGAGCTGGTGCGCCAGGAGGTGGTGCGCAACGCCATCGTGTTCACGCGCACCAAGCACCGGGCCAACCGGCTGTCGGAGTTCCTCACCCGCAACGGGCTCGCCAACGCCAAGATCCACGGCAACCGCAGCCAGAACCAGCGGACCGAGGCGCTGGCGGGGTTCAAGAGCGGCAAGGTCCGGGTACTCGTCGCCACGGACATCGTGGCGCGCGGCATCGACGTCGAGGCGCTCGGCCACGTGGTGAACTTCGACGTCCCGAACTCGCCGGACGACTACATCCACCGCGTCGGCCGCACGGCGCGGGCGGAGGCGACGGGCGATGCGTTCACCTTCGTCGCGCCCGAGGAGGAGGCCGATCTCGCCGCCATCGAGCGGGCGGTGGGGCGGCGGCTGCCGCGCGTGACGCTGCCGGGCTTCGACTACACCCGGCGGCCCGCCGAGAAGTTGGAGATCCCGCTCGCCGAGCGGCTGGCCGCGCACCGCGCCCAGAAGGCGGTGGCGCGCGCACGGGCCCAGGCCAAGCCGGCCAGAGGCCCCGCGGCGCGGGCGCCCACGCCGCCGGCCGCACCGGCGGAGCCGCCGACCGCGGCCAGGCCGAGGCCCTCCTCGGGGCTGCACCGCTACCACCGGCGCGGCCGGTGAGGGTGGGGCCACGACATTCCCGCCCGCGCGGGGGCGGGCGGCCCGTTAGATTGCACGCATGAGCAGTTACAAGGTCGAGCAGCACCGGTTGAGTCATCGAGGGCGCAGCTTCCACTTCGTGTCGTACGAGGGCGCACCCGCCAACCCCGCCAAAGCCCTGCCGGCCACCGAGCCCACGTGGTTCATGATGAGCGCCGGCAAGCGGTGGGTGGTCATGCCGCACCACGTCGGGCAGGAGCCCGCGGAGCTGGATCGCCTGTTCGCGGCGTGGCTCGACAGCAACGTCTTCGGGTAGAGGCTCCATGGACATCTCGCTGGCTGGGCGCCGGGCCGTCGTGACCGGTGCGAATTCGGGCATCGGCGAAGCCATCGCCCTCGCCGTCGCCGCTGCGGGCGCGAAGGTCGCTGTGAACTACGTCGTGCATCCCGAGGCCGCCGAGGCCGTCGCGGCCCGGATCCGCACGGCCGGCGGCGAGGCGCTGACGATCGCCGCGGACGTCTCCGACGCGGGCCAAGTGGCGCAGATGTTCGCGCAGCTCGACCGCGCGTGGGGCGGGGTGGACCTGCTCGTCAACAACGCCGGGATGGACGGGGCCCGGGCCATGGCGTGGGCGGCCGACCCCGCGCAGTGGCAGCGCGTGCTGGCGGTGAACCTGTTCGGCGCCTTCCACTGTGCGCGCGAAGCTCTGCGGCGGATGACGGCGCAGAAGGGGGGCGTGGTGCTCAACCTGACGTCGGTGCACGAGCGCATCGCGTGGTCGGGCTACAGCGCCTACACGGCCAGCAAGGCGGGCCTCGGGATGCTGACGCAGACCCTGGCGCAGGAGGCGGCGCCGTTCGGCGTGCGCGTGGTCGCGCTCGCGCCGGGGGCGATCCAGACGCCGATCAACAAGAGCGTGTGGAGCGATCCCACGGGGCTCGCGGACCTGCTGGAGAAGATTCCCCTCGGCCGCATGGGCTCCACGGACGAGATCGCCCGGATGGCGGTGGTGCTGCTGAGCGACGCGGCGAGCTACGTCACGGGCACGACGGTGTTCGTGGACGGCGGGATGACCGACTACCCGAGCTTCGAGCACGGCGGCTGAGACCGCCGCCCCGCGGCCGTTGCCCGCGGCCGGGGGCGCTCACAGTACCGGGGTGGCCTCCGGGGCCGCGTCCGGTGCGCGGGCCGGGGCCGCGGGAACCGCGGCGGATCCGGGGCGGCGGACGCGCGGCGGCAGGAACCGCAGGGCCAGGAGCGCGGCGAAGGCCAGCGCGTAGCGCGTCGGCACGGTCATGTCGGCCTTGACTTCCCAGACGAAGTGCACGATGCCGCCGAGGGCCGCCGCGTAGGCCAGGCTGTGCAGCGTCCTCCAGCGCCGACCGAGCCGGCGCACCATCGCGGCGTTCGACGTGACCGCCAGCGGGATCAGCAGCAGGAAGGTGGTGAACCCGACCGTGATGTACGGGCGCTTCGCGACGTCCGCCGCGATGTCCTTGATGGCGAAGAACTCGTCCAGCCCGAACCAGGTCAGGAAGTGCAGGGTGACGTAGGTGAAGGTGAACAGGCCGAGCATGCGCCGGTAGCCGCCGAGCACGTTCCAGCCGGTGAGCCGGCGCAGCGGGGTCACGGCCAGGGTCGCGAGCAGCAGCGTCAGCGCCCAGATGCCGGTGCGCAGCTCGGCCGCGTTGATGGGATTGGCCCCGAGCCGCCCGGTGAACGCGTCCGCCACCAGCACCGCGAGCGGCGCCAGGCACGCCAGGAACAGCGCGACCTTGCCGGTGCGTCGGAAGGCGCGCGGCGTCACGCGTGGCTCAGAAGTTCGCCCGCAGGTCCATCCCCGTGTACATGGACGCCACCTGATCGGCGTACCCGTTGAACATCAGGGTGGGCCGGCGGAAGAACTCGCCGATGCGGCGCTCGGTGGCCTGGCTCCAGCGTGGGTGGTCCACGTGCGGGTTCACGTTGGCGTAGAAGCCGTACTCGTTGGGCGCCGCGACGTGCCACGTGTTGGCCGGCTGGGTCTCCGTGAAGCGGATCCGCACGATCGCCTTGCCGCTCTTGAACCCGTACTTCCACGGCACGTGGATGCGCACCGGCGCGCCGTCCTGGTTGGGGAGCGCGCGATTGTACAGGCCCGTCACCACCATCGTGAGCGGATGCATCGCCTCGTCCATCCGCAGCCCCTCGACGTACGGCCACGGCAGCACGTCGCCCCGCTGGCCGGGCATCTGGCTCGGCCGGTACAGCGTCGTGAACTCTACGAACTTCGCCTTCGACGTGGGCTCGAACTTCGCGATCCAGTCCCGCAGCGAGAACCCGTTCCACGGAATGACCATGGACCAGCCCTCGACGCAGCGGTGGCGGTAGATCCGCTCCTCGATCGTCTGCCCGCGCAGCAGATCCTCGAGATGGTAGGTGGCGGGCTTGCGCACCTCGCCGGCCACCTCGATGGACCATGGGCTCGTCACCAGTTGGCCCGCGGCGTCCGCCGGATCCTCCTTGCCGGTCCCGAACTCGTAGTAGTTGTTGTAGTGCGTGATGTCGTCGTACGGCGTCGGCTTGTCGTCGTCGCCGCGCGCGAGCACCCGCCGCGCCGCGAGCGGCACGGCCGCCCCGGCCACGGCGACCGTCGCCGCCGCCATGAAGGTCCGGCGATCGAGGTACGCGCCCTCCGGCGTGATCTCGGACGATGCGATGTCGGGGGGCCGGCGAATCAGCACGCTTCCGCTCCGGCTAAGGGTGACCATGCCATTGCCGATAAGAATAATACGACTGCACAAGTGACGAGTTCCCCGTGATTTGACAGGGTGCGGGCGGGTCCGTAACGTCGCCACATGCTGTTCCTCAAGCTGATCCGGCAGCTGGTCAAGGCGCTCAACTCGGACGGGACGCCGGGCCAGGTGGCGGCCGGCATCGCGCTCGGCGCGGTGTTCGGCCTCACGCCGCTGCTGAGCCTCCACAACCTGGTGCTGTTCGGCGCCGCGCTGATCCTGAACGTCTCGATGCCGGGCGTATTCCTGGGGTGGGTGGCGTGCGTGCCGGTGGGCTTCGCGCTCGATCCGCTGTTCAACGCGCTGGGCGCGTGGCTGCTCGGCGCGGCGGCGCTGCGGCCGCTGTGGACGCGGCTGTACAACGTGCCGGCGGTGCCGTTCACCGACTTCAACAACACCGTGGTACTCGGCAGCTTCGTGGTCTGGGCGCTCGCGTTCGTGCCGGTGTTCTTCCTGGCGCGGTGGGGCGTGGGTCGGTACCGGGCGAGGATCTACGAGCGGCTGAAGCAGGTGCGGTTCTTCCAGGCGGTCGCGGCGTCGGGCTGGTACCAGACCTATCGCCGGATCTCCGGGTGGCGGTCGTGACGCTGTTCCGGTGGAAGGCGCTGGTCCCGCTCGGGGTGTTCGCGCTGGCGGTGGTGCTGGCGTGGACGCTGCTGGTGGACCGCCTGATCCGACTGGGCATCGAGGCTGGCGGCACGGCGGCGGTGGGGGCGCGCGTGGAGCTGGCGAGCGCGCGGCTGCGGCTGTTCCAGGGACAGCTGCGCCTCGAGGGGCTGCAGATCACGAACCCGAGCGCGCCGATGACCAACCTGGTCCAGGCGGACGAGATCGTGCTGGATCTCGGCATCCGGGCGCTGCTGCAGAAGAAGTTCGACGCCGAGACGGTAGCCGTGCGCGGGCTGCAGTTTGGTGCGGCGCGCAGGACGTCGGGGGCGCTGCCGGCCAGGCAGGTGAGCGCCTCGAGCGGGGCGGCGGCGCTGGCGCAGGCGGACACGTCGGCCGACCGGACGGCGCTCCCCTCGCTCGACCTGGGCGCGCTGGACAGGGGCGTGAAGGTGTCGGCGCTGAACCCCGACAGCCTGCGCTCGCTCGCGATGGCGCGGGCGCTCGCAGCGGAAGGGGATTCGCTGCAGGGGGCGTGGACGCGGCAGCTCGCGGCCGCCGATCCGGCCCCCGTGCTCGATTCGGGGAAGGCGCTCGCGGCGCGGCTCCAAGGTGCGGACCTGCGGCGCCTGGGCGTGAGCGGCGTGCGCGAGGCCGCGAGCTCCCTGCGCGCGATGGTGAGCGCGCTGAAGGCCTCGCGCGACCGCCTGACGGCGCTGCAGCGCGCCGTCACGGCGCAGGTGGACTCGCTGCGCGGCCGCGCCGCCGCGCTCGACCGCGCGCGGGCGGACGACTACGCCTACGCGCGGCGGATGGTGAAGCTGCCATCCCTGGACCCGAGGGACGTGTCGGCGGCGATGTTCGGGCGAATGGCGCTGCAGCGATTCGCGCCGCACCTCGCGCTGCTGCGTGTGGCGCAGCGGCGCGTCCCTACGGGCGCCACGCCCCAGCGCCGGGCGGGGCCGAAGCGCGAGCGGATGGCGGGCACGACCTTCGTGTTCCCCCTGGCGCACGCGTATCCCAAGCTGCTGCTCGAGTTCGCGGAAGGCACGTTCGTGCTGGCCGGCCACACCGCGATGGCAGGCTCCTACGTGGCGCGGGTCACGGGCGTGACGGACGAGCCCGCGGTCTACGGCAAGCCGCTCACCTTCCTCGTGCAGCGGAGCGGGGCGACGGCGGGGCCCCAGCAGATCCGCGTGGCCGGCGTGCTCGACCACACCGGCGCGGTGCCGCGGGACTCGCTGGCGACGCATCTGGCGGGCGTGCGGCTGCCCGCGGCGGACCTCGGGGCCGTGGGGGCGCGGGTGGACCTCGCGCGCGGCGCGATGGACCTCGACCTGGCGCGGACGGGCGAGGCGCTGCGCGGGCGCTGGGCCGTCGCGACCGACAGCGCCGTCTGGTCGCGGCTCGCGGACCGCGGTGCCGACGCGGGCGCCGCGACGACGATCGGGACGCGGGCCTGGCTCGACGCCCTGGTGTGGCGCGCCGTCTCCTCGCTCCGGCACGTGGACATCGAGGCGACCGTGTCGGGCACGCTCGACGACCCGCGGCTCGACGTCAGCTCCAACGTCGGTGGCGAGGTGGCCGGCGCGCTGCAGCAGGCGTTGAAGGGCGAGGTGGCGCGCGCGGAAGGGCAGGTGCACGCCAAGGTGGACAGCCTCGTCGGCGGCCAGGTCGCGGCCGCGAAGGCGAAGCTCGCCGGGCTCGACACGGGCCCGCTCCAGCAGCTCGCGGGCGACCAGCAGCAGCTCGCCGCCGTCCAGAACCAGCTCGAGCAGCGGCTCAAGAGCCTGACAGGCGGGATTCCCGGCCTCCGGCTGCCGTGATCCGCGCCACCGCCGGCGCAGCGGCGGCGGCACACGGCCTGCAGCGATCGTCGTGGTCCCGCCTTCCACCTTCGAGGTGATGCCGTGCGTCTGCTGCTGCTGAGCAACTCGAAGAACCCCGGCCAGGGTTATCTCCAGCACGCCGAGACGATGATCCGCGAGTTTTTCGCCGCCGGCGTCCGCACGGCGCTGTTCGTGCCGTACGCCGCCGTTCGGGTCTCCTACGACGAGTTCACGGCGACGGCGGGGCGGCGCTTCGACGACTTCGGCTGCCGGCTCGTGCCGGTGCACACCCACCGTGATCCGGCGGCCGCGGTCGCCTCGGCCGAGGCGGTCGTGGTGGGCGGCGGCAACACGTGGCACCTGCTCCAGGCGCTGCACCAGACCGGGTTGCTCGAGGCGATCCGCGGACGCGCCGAGCAGGGGATGCCGTATCTCGGTTGGAGTGCGGGGGCGAACGTCGCCGGGCCCACGATCCGCACGACCAACGACATGCCCATCGTCGAGCCGCCGACCTTCGCCGCCCTCGGGCTGGTCCCCTTCCAGCTCAACCCGCACTACACCGAGGAGCGCATCCCCAACCATGGCGGCGAGACGCGGGTGGAGCGGCTGCTCGAGTTCGTCGCCGCCAACCCCAGCATCCCAGTCGTGGGTCTGCGCGAGGGGAGCGCGCTGCGTGTCGAGGGCTCGAGCCTCACGCTGCTCGGGCCGCACCCCGCCAAGGTGTACGTCGGCGGGCGCGAGCCGACCGAGTATCCCCCCGGTCCGTCGCTCCAGTTCCTGATGCCGTGAGCGGCCGGCCGCGCGGGGCCGCTGTCCCGAACGGAACACCTGCTGGCCCGCGACGCGCAGCCTGAATGCCATGTGTGATGCTCGTCTTTCGCTTGCCACCAGCCCTTAATCCCTAGTCCCTCCTACAGTTGTGCCGCGGAGCGGCCGTCGGATTGCTGTTGGTCCCATCCATGCCTTAGAGAGGGCCGGAAGCGTGAAGGACCGACCGATGGCACCGTTGGAGGAGAGGATGAACCCGACCGACACTGCGCGAGAGGATACCGCGCCCGAGATTCCGGCGAACGTTCCGCACCGCGGCCTGGAGCTGCCCGCGGCGGTGGCGATTTCCTGGTCGCTGGCGACGGGGATGCTGCTGGGCGGCGCGGCCGTCGTCGCGATGATCGCGACGAATCGCATGAGCGGCCACCTGCTCCTGCTGGGGAGCGCGACGCTGTTCGTCGCCGGCGCCGTGCTGGGCCTGATCCACGGCATGATCCTGGGGGTCGCCGGGCGGCCCGAGGGCACGACGGCGGGCCAGGCGTTCAAGGCGATGCTGCACGGGCTCTTCTACTACCCGTTCGGCCTGCTGCTCTCGTGGGCGGTGGCGGGCTGGGTGGCGGCGATGCCCATCGCGCTGCTCGGCCATCATATTCTCGGCGCGGCGATCTCGGCGCTGGCCTGGGTCGCGATGGCGGCGACCACGTACTTCGCGGCCAGCACCGGCCTGCACGCGCTCACGCTGGCCTATCGTCGCTGGCCGGACCGGGTGCCGGGAACGATCCTGGTGGGCACGACGCTCGTCGCGCTGCTGGTGGGATTCGCGATCGAGCCGCCGACGATCTGGTTCACCGACGTGCGGCTGACCTACCCGGGTGCGGTCGCGCTGGCCCTGGCCGCGACGTTCTGGTTCTACGGGCCGATCATCACCGTCGGCCTCGGCGTGCTGCGGAAGTCGCTGGCGCTGTTCCCGAGCTCGCGGGTGTTCGACCGCGTGCACGCGTGGCGGGGACTGCTGATCCGGGCCGGTCTGGCGATCGGCGCCGGACTGCTCCTGGCGGCAGTCGCCCTCCCGTTCTACAAGGGCTCGCTGGGGCTGCCGACGGACGTGGAGCGGCTGGGTCTGCTGCCCGCGCTCGGCCTGGCGCTGGCGAACGCGGTGACCGACGAGCTGTTCCTGCGTCTGTTCGTCCTGACGGCTGTGCTGGCGGTCGCCGTGCGCTACTTCCCGCGGGAGCGCAATTGGGCCCCGTGGGCGGCGATCATCGTGACGATGGTGGCCGATATCCTACTGCATTTACCGGAAATGGAGCAGCTAGGCCTGCCGGGTCTTTCCTCGGCTATTGGATACGCACTGACACGGATGGCGCTGCCGGCGGCGATCTTCGGCTATCTCTATTGGCGGCGCGGGCTTGGGACGGCTGTCGCAGCTCATGCGGCGGCCGGCGCGGCCATCGGTCTACTGGCGCTCTAACTCCACACTGTTCCTGATCGCGCAGTCCGCGTGCAAGACGGCACGCGGATTGCGCGTTTATGGCCACGTGAGTCTGCGTGACCTGTCGATTCGCGCCAAGGTGCTGTGGACGGCGCTGGGAGCACTCCTGGTGGTCCTGGGAGTGGCGATGACGCTGTCGCTCCGGTACTGGGAGGCCGAGCAGTACGAGTTGACGGGGGAGCATGCGCTGATGGCGGTGGCGGCGGCGCAGGGGCCGGTGGAGGCGGCGCTGGCGCACGGGCAGGTGGGGGTGGTGCGGGACGAGCTGCGGACGCTGGTGGCGCGGCCGCCGGCGGCAGGCTACCGGCTGGTCGGCTCGGACGGGACGGTGCTGCTCTCGAGCGCGGCGGGCGAGGAGGACCATCCGCGGCCGGGTCCGGCACTGCCGAGCCCGTGGGACATCCCGCCGGAGGGTGAAGTGATCGGCGGGCGGGGCAGCCCGACGATGAGCGCGGTGGTGGCGGTGAGCGGGGTGGGCGGGCCGGGGGGCCGGGCGACGCTGGAGCTGG
>Ga0335078_10011093_pt1 | contig 13359 bp, 9 predicted proteins | sample Lox_Sample_32_FD_206711 | JGI IMG/M metagenome (GOLD analysis project Ga0335078, IMG submission 206711) | Soil microbial communities from Loxahatchee National Wildlife Refuge, Florida, United States - Lox_Sample_3.2 | ecosystem: Environmental > Terrestrial > Soil > Wetlands | place: USA: Florida...
GCCATCGATGGAGCCCGCCGATGGGGGGGATACCCCGAAAACCGCCGGGATCAGGTCGCCCGGGCCGAAGGGGAATGGGGGCTGTGCGCGGGCGTCGTTCAAATCCGTGTAAATGCTTGCTTGAAATGAGCCTTAGGCAATTGGAAACTGACGGTTTTTCGGCCTTGTGGAGGAGCCGCGCGGCCCCGAGAATCCCTCCGAGGATGCTCCCATTGATCAGGCCGCTCGCGACCGGCCGGGCCCTTCTCCGGACCGTCGCTCTTCACGCGGCCCTCCTCGGGCTGTTGTCGCCCCTCACCAGGGGGGACGACTCGCATGCGGGCGGCGCGGGCAAGGGACCGGACGTCAGCTCGCCCCTCTGGTGGCGTCAGCTCCGCGTCCGCGACCTGCGCGGGTCGCCGCTCAATCCGGCGGGCCGCTGGCTCGTGGTCGTCTTCCTGGGGCAGGAGTGCCCCGTGTCGAACGCCTCCATCCCGGTGCTCAACAAGCTTGCCGCCGAGTTTGCGCCCCGCGGATTCACCTTCATCGGGGCGTATGTGGACCCGACGGCTGACCTGGAGGCCCTCAGGGCCCACGCCGCGGACTATGCGATAGGCTTCGCCACCGCCGACGACAGGGAGCACCGGCTGGTGAGGGCCGCCGGGGCCACGTTCACGCCGGAGGCCGCCGTGTTCTCCGCGGCGGGCGCCAGGCTCTACGCGGGCCGCATCGACGACCGCGTGGGCGCCTTCGGCGCCGCGCGGCCGGCCGCGGCCAACCAGGAGCTGCGCCGCGTGCTCGCGGCCCTCGCCGCCGGAGCGCCGGGCCCGTTCGAGGGGATCGCGGGCTACGGGTGCGCGATTCCGGAGGCGGTCAGGCCATGAGGCGCGCGGCGACGCTGCTCGGCGCCGGCGCGCTGGCCGCCTCCGGCTTCCTCGCGCACGGGCCGGAGGCGCGGGGGGCGGAGGCCCCGGCGCCGACGTGGGCGCGCGACGTCGCGCCCATCCTCATGGGCCACTGCGTGGAGTGCCACCGGCCCGGCGAGGTGGCGCCGTTCTCGCTCCTGGCCTACAAGGATGCCGCGAAGCGGGCGCGCTTCATCGCGAAGACCGTCGCGGCGCGGATCATGCCGCCGTGGACGCCGGACGGGCCCAAGGATGCATTCGTCGACGAGCGGCGCCTCGGCGCCGACGAGATCGCCACGATCAGGAGCTGGGCCGAGGCGGGGGCGCCGCCTGGGGACCTCTCCCAGGCACCCGGGCCTCCCGCGGCGCGCGGCGGCCGCTGGCGCCTGGGTCCGCCCGATCTCGTCGTGCGGATGAGCCGTCCCTTCACGATTCCGGCCGGCCCAGGCGACACCTACCAGGTCTTCCCGATCCCGTTCTCCCTCGGGGCGGTGCCGGCCGCCGTCCTGGCCGGCGCCCGCCTGTCCGAGTCGGACGTGCTTGCGGTGGCCGCGGTGGAGATCCGCCCGGGGAACCCGCGCGCGCTGCATCACGCCGACGTCTTCGTCGACACGACGGGCGAGGCGCGAAGGCGCGAGGCCGCCGAGGGCGGCAACGGCTACGCGAGCTTCGGGGTGCCCGGCTTCGTGCCGGCGGCCTACCTCGGCGGGCGCGTGCCCGGCACGACGCCGCGGTTCCTGCCGGGTGGCATCGCCGTCGGCGCCATCCCGATGTCCGGTGACATCGCGGTCCAGATCCACTACCACGCGACCGGCAAGGCCGAATCCGACCAGACCGAGGTGGGCGTCTACCTCATGCGCGAGCCCACGAGGCGGATCATGGACGCGCTCTTCCTGCGCAGCTTCAAGCTGGACATCCCCGCCGGGGCGCCGGCGTACGTTGTCGAGGACTCGATCGAGGTCCCCGCCGACTGCATCCTCATGTCGGTCTTCCCGCACATGCACCTGCTCGGCCGCGAGGTGCATGCCAGCGCCCAGATGCCGGACGGCTCGGTCCGGGACCTGATCGACATCAGCCGGTGGAGCTTCCGGTGGCAGGACCATTACTTCTACCGCGAGCCGTTCGTCCTCGCGAAGGGGACCCGGGTCCGCTGCCGCTGGGTCTTCGACAACAGCGCCGCCAATCCGTCCAATCCCTATTCGCCGCCCCGCAACGTCGTCTTCGGTCCCAGCGCCACCGACGAGATGTGCGGGTTGCTGCTCGGGGTGATCCCCATGAATCTCGGCGACGAGGCGCTCCTGCGCGAGGCGAGGGCCAGGAAGATGAGGGAGAGCATCGCGCAGCTGAGCCCTGCGGAGCGGGCCCGCTTCCGGTGGGACGACGCGTTCGAGGACGCTCCGGCGCGGAACTAGGCGGCCCGATGCGCTAGGCGGGGGCGGCCTTGCGCCGGGCGAGATCCGCCTCGATCTCCTTCATCTTGAGGTCGGTGATCGGGTAGAAGAAGATGGCGAGGGTCCCGGCCAGCGCGAGGGCCGCGGGAATGACGCTGAAGAGCAGGCGGATCCCGAGGTTCGAGCCTGCGGTCTGGTCGACGTTGGCCACGAAGCCGTAGTACGCCAGGAGCCAGCCGAGGGCGCCCGTCCCCATCGCCAGCCCGACCTTCTGCGAGAACACGAGGGCCGCGAAGACGAGGCCCGTCGTCCGGCGCCCAAACCTCCATTCGCCGTAATCGGCCGTGTCCGCGTACATCGACCAGAGCATCGCGGGCGTCGGGCCGACTAGGAAGTTCGCCACCACGTTGAGGGTGATGAGGACGGCGTAGGCGTGGGGGTCGACGAGGAAGAATGAGGCGATGAGGGCCGCGTTCAGGATGGAGAGCGCGATGATGAGCGTGCGCCGGTCGCTCAGCTTCAGGAAGAGCTTCGTGGAGGCCGCGCCAACGATGAACGCGACGAAGCCGCTCGTCGTGTAGAGCGTGAACCTCGCCTCGTCGCGGACGACGTACTTGAAGTAATAGATGATCGAGCCGTTGCGCACGGCCGCGTTGACGAGCGTGAACAGCCCGGAGAAGAACAGCGCCACCCAAGGCCTGTTCCGAAGCATGTTGAGGAGGTCCCCGCCGAAGGAGCCCCCTTGGTCGGCTACCGGCGCCACGCGCTCGCGCGTCCTGGCAAAGGTGAGGAAGAACAGGGCGACCGACAGCACCGAGAAGATCAGCATCGTGTACCGGATCCCCTCGGCCTCGTTGCCCCTGCCGAGCAGGTTCTTGAGCGGGATCACAAGGCGCGCTATGAGGAACCCCCCCGCGAACGCGCAGACGAAGCGGTACGTCGAGAGCGAGGTCCGCTGCTCCGAGGAGGGGGACATGACGCCCATCAGCGCGGAATACGGGATGTTGATGGCGGCATACGCGACCCACATGACGCCATAGGTCACGTAGGCGTAGACGAGCTTCCCGTGCTGGGTGAGGCCGGGATTGAGGAACATCACGTACCCCGCGACGCCGTAGGGGATGGCTCCCCACAGGATGTAGGGCCGGAACTTGCCCCAGCGGGTGGTCGTGCGGTCGGCGAGAACCCCCACGACCGGGTCGATCACCGCGTCGAAGACCCGCAGGGCGAGCATCATCGTGCCGACCGCGACGGGCGCCAGGCCGAAGATGTCCGTGTAATAGAAGACGAGGAAGAGGTTGAAGAACTGGAAGTAGAAATTCGAGGCGGTGTCGCCTAGGCCATAGGCGAGCTTCTCCTGGAAGCTGAGACGTTCAGGTGAGCCCATGGAAGCCGGTGAGGACCCCGTCCGCCCTCGGACGCCCCGGGTGCGTCGGGAGGCTCTCCACCCGGGGGATGCGGGGCGACAGGGATCCGACCGGGGTGATCAAGCGTGGCGCGGCTCCCACATGTCAATCTCCATGTGCATCATTTTGTGCATAATCCCTGGACTTGAAGGATGCCTGGCGGATCCCACTAGCCAGCGGCGGCGGCCATCCGGGGCAGCCGGCAGTTGGGGACGAATTTGTGCACAACCATTTTACTCCTTGAAATCGGCACCGCTTCTTGCACTGTTTTTGGCAAGGGCCGAGAAGCCCGGACCACGACATCGCCTCCATGCTCGGCCTGGGAGCGACATCCAACGTCAGCCAGCCCCGCCACCCATCAGCTCCGCCGTCAACCAACAACTGATCGCCGAGAGGCTCAAGCTGTCGCGCACCACGGTCTCGCGCAGCCTCGCCAACCACCCCGCGATCAGCGCCGACACCCGCGCGAAGGTGCAGAGCCTCGCGGCGAAGATGGGCTATCGGGGCAACCCGACCCGCACCCTCCGCAGGTCGCGCCAGAGCAAGCCGCTGACGCTGGGCATACTGATCGGCGTTCCCGCGGAGAACGTCGCGATGGCCACGTTCCCGTTCATTCTGCAGGGGATCCGGGACCGCGCGGGCATGGAGCACGTGTCGATCGACGTGTGCTTCGAGAACCCCGGCTCGTTTGACCCCGCGGTCCGCCCCCAGGGCATCTTCCGCAACATCCGCGCGGGCGACTGGCGCGGCACCGTGCTTATCTACCCCTTCCCCGAGCAGACCGTGGCGATGATCGCGCGGAAGATCTCCGCCGTCGCGGTCCTCGAGTCCTACAGCACGCCTGGTATCGATACCATCGATACCGACGACTCGGTCGGCATCCTGGCGCTCGTCAGCCGCCTCAGGCATGCCGGCCACACCCGCATCGGCTTCCTCACGTGGGAATACCCGGTCCTCGGGCACTGGGCGACGCGGCGGTTCGGCGCCTACGTGGAGGCCATGTTCTCGCTCGGCCTGCAGTTCCGCCCGGACTGGACGATCAATGTCCACAAGGCCGGCCCCCACATCAAGGAGGACGGCATCACGGACCAGGTCATGCAGCGGATCGGCGACGACAGGGTGACCGCCTGGGTGTGCGCCGCGGACCACCAGGCCTACCGGCTCATGGAGGAGCTGGGCGCGCGCGGCGTGAGCGTTCCCGGCGACTGCTCGGTGACCGGATTCGACGGGCTCGAGCCGCCGCAGTCCCTGCGCCGGCTCGCGTCGATCCGCGTCCCCCACGAGGACATCGGCTCCTCGGCGGTCGCGCGGCTGCTCAACCGGATCGTGCTTCCAAACTCGCCGCGCCGCAAGATCCTGGTCGAGGGGCTCCTGGTCGAGGGCGAGACGATCGCCCCCCCTCCGCGGCGCTAGGACCTCGCGCCGCCGGGGCCGGTCGGATCGCAGCGCAGGCCCGCGGGCCGTCCCTCGAGGAAGAACACCATGACACGCCGCGCCCTCGCCCTCGTCCCGGCCGTCCTCATCGTCGCGCCCCCGTGCGCGCGCGCCGCGACGCCCGCCCTGGTGTGGAGCGACGAGTTCAACCAGGCGGTTGGCACGCAGCCCGATTCCGCGAAATGGGCCTACGACCTCGGCGTCGGCGACCCGCCGGGGTGGGGCAACAACGAGCTGGAGAGCTACACGAACCTCGCGAGCAACGCGTCGGTCGTCAGCGATGCGGACGCGACCGATGGCCGGGCGCTCGCGATCCGGGCCCAGGGCACCAGCGGGAGCTACACGTCCGCGCGGATCTACACCAACAGCTCGTTCACGGCCTGCCGGCTGGAGGCGCGGGCGCGCATGCCGGCCGGCGCCGGCGTCTGGCCGGCGTTCTGGGCCCTCGGCAGCAACATCGCCACCGTCGGCTGGCCGGCCTGCGGCGAAATCGACGTCATGGAATGGGGCGGAAGCAGCCTGACGCCCGGCGACGTCCAGGGGTCGCTGCACGCCACCGGCTACAACCCGACCGCGGTCTACACCCTGCCGGCCAAGGCGAGCTTCAGCGACGCCTATCACGTGTTTGCCGCCGACTGTTATCCCAGTGAGGTCGTCTTCTCGGTGGACGGGGCGGTCTACGAGGACCTGAAGGAGAGCGCCCAGCCCGCCGGGGCGGCATGGCCGTTCGACGCGCCCTTCTTCATCCTCCTCAACCTGGCCGTGGGCGGCAACTATCCCGCGTCGCCCGCGAACACCGCGTTCCCCCAGACCTACCTGATCGACTACGTCCGCGTGTACTCCCTGCCGGCGACGCCCCCGCCGAACCTCGTGTGGGCGCCGACCCCCCCGGCGAATCTCCAGGCCTATTCGCCGGCCGCCGCGCAGATCAGCGTGTCGTGGCAGGCTCCGTCGAGCACCTTTGGCGCGGCGCTCTCCGGCTACACGCTGCAGCGCGCAAGCGACCCGGCGTTCACCCAGGGCGTTGCCGCCTGGAATGTCGGCACCGCCACGTCGTATCTGGACAGCACGGTCCAGCCCGGGGCCACCTACTATTACCGGGTCTCGGCCGCCAGCGCGGACGGCACCTCGGACCCGTCCGGCGCCGTGCAGTCGGCGGCCCTCACGCCGTCGAGCGGCTCGAAGTTCATCGACATTTCAACGCGGGGATTTGTAGGAACCGGAGCCAACGCCCTCATCGCCGGGTTCGTGGTGGGCGGCCCAAGCCCGAAGACGGTGCTGATCCGGGCGTCGGGCCCCGCCCTCTCGGCCAGCCCCTTCAATGTGCCGGGCACGCTTCCCGATCCGCAGCTGCAGCTGCACAGCGGAAGCACCGTCCTTGCGAGCAACTCAGGATGGCAGGGGAGTGCCCTGATAGCCAACGCGGCCGCCGAAGTCGGCGCATTCGCGTGGTCGGACCCGGCCAGCAACGACGCGGCGCTGCTCACGACGCTGGCGCCGGGCGCATACACGGCGGTCGTCTCCGGGGCGAGCGGCGACACGGGCGTGGCGCTCGTGGAGGTATACGACGTGCAGTAATCGCGGGCGGGCGCCCTCTGAAACGGTTCCGCCCGCCGATTGTCGTTCGCCGGGGCCCGGTCGCCGCGTGCCAGGGCCCCGAGTGCCGCGAGTGGGCCTCGAGTGCCGCGCAACTCAGAAACGCAATAATGTTAACAATAATGAGCATAATAAAATGCAGAGCTATTTTTGATGGCGAATTATCATTAAAATATTATGATGGAAATAGTTACTGACATTGCAGTCATCTATTAGCAGCCACCATAACCCACGTTATTTAAGCATTTAGTGCACACTTTGTTCTTGCAACATTCGGAGCCCGCTCCACAGGATTTTGGGACCGATCGCAGCAGCCGCGGACCGCTCGTAACCCCCTCCCCAAATCTGTGCTCACCATGATCGCAATGCCTGCAGGCTCAATGGATCCGTTGCCCTTCGGCGAGGAAGGCTCGCGGCGGGCCGGCCTGTCCTTGGCGGGACGGTCGCCGCGCTGAGTCGGCCGTAGGTGCCAGCCCCGATTCAGGCCGAGGGGCTGCACGGGCGGCCGGCGCAAACCATGCGTTCCACCATCTCATCCTTTCACTTTCCCCGCAATTTTGTCTGGGGCGTGTCCGCGGCCGCGCCCCAGATAGAGGGCGCCGCATTCGCCGACGGCAAGGGTGAGTCCATCTGGGACCGGTTCGCGCGCCGCCCCGGCGCGATCCTCAACGGCGACGGCCTCGATCCGGCCTGCGACCACTACCACCGCTATGTGCAGGACTTCTCCCTGATGCGCGAGCTCGGGATCAGGCACTACCGCCTGTCGCTCGCCTGGCCGCGCATATACCCGGAGGGAGACGGTAGGATCAACCCGCGCGGCCTCGATTTCTACCAGCGCCTCATCGACTCGATGCTTGAGAACGGCGTCAACCCGTGGGTGACCATGTACCACTGGGACCTGCCCCAGGCGCTGGAGGACCGCGGGGGCTGGCGCTCGCGCGTGGTGCCGGAGGCGTTCGCCAACTACGCGGACACGGTCGTGCGCGCCCTCGGCGACCGAGTCAAAAACTGGATCACGGTCAATGAGATCCGCTGCTTCACCGTCCAGGCCTACGGGGGCCTCGGGAAAGCGCCCGGGGTCAGGGAAAGCCGCAGCGTCGTCAACCAGACCGTCCACAACGCCCTGCTGTGCCACGGCCACGGCGTCCGCGCCGTGCGCGAGCACGGCGGCCGCGGCGCGCGCTGCGGGCTGAGCGACAACTGCGAGACGGTCATCCCCGTCGTCGAGACGCCCGCGGAGGTCGCCGCGGCCCACGACTGGTTCGCCGAGGCCAACCAGTCCATACTCGGCCCGATCTACAACGGCCGCTATTCGGACTCCTACCTGCGCGCGTGCGGCGCATCCCGCCCCAGGGTCGGCCGCGGTGATTTTGCCCTGATCGGCCTGCCGACGGACTTCCTCGGGCTCAACATATACGCGGGCCTGTTTGTGCGGCGCGGCGCCGACGGCCGGCCGCAGCTGCTCTTCCCCTCCGCCAGCTATCCGCGCACGGACAGCGCGTGGCTCCACCTCGCGCCGCGCGCGCTCTACTGGGCCCCGCGGCTGGTCTCCAAGGTCTTCGGGGTGAAGAATGTCTACGTCACCGAAAACGGCTGCGGTTACGACGACGACGTGGTCAAGGCAGGGGAATGCCTGGACCTGCACCGCGTCGAATACCTCCGCAGCTACCTGAAGGAGCTCCATCGCGCCATCGCGGACGGCACCCCTGTGCGCGGGTACTTTGCCTGGTGCTTCCTCGATAACTTCGAGTGGACGGACGGCTACACGAGGCGCTTCGGCATCGTGCACACCAATTTCAGGACGCAGAAGCGCACGCCCAAGCTGAGCGCGCACTGGTACCGTGCGGTCATGGCGGCCAACCAGATCCTGTAGCCGGCCCAGACCGGCCGGCGCCCCGTCATTTCATCAGCTTCTTGATCGTCCCGAAGAGCTGTTTCTCGGAAAAGGGCTTCATCAATATTGCCTGCGCCCCGAAGAACCGGGCCACCTTCAGGTGCTCGCCCTTGCGGACGATCCCCTTGCCGGACATGGCGATGATGGGGAGCTTGGGATGCGTCCGGCACACCTCACGGATCACCTGGAAGCCGTCCTTCTCCGGCATGAACATGTCGGTGAGCACGAGCCCGAAGCTCTCCTTCTCGAGCAGCTTGCTCGCGGCGAGGCCGTCGGGCACCGCCTTGGTGGTGTAGCCCTTGTCCTCGAGCGTCTGGCGCAGGGTCTCGCGCAGGCCATCGTTGTCGTCGATGATGAGGATGGATTTTTTCATTGGGCGCGGATGGGGGCTTCGACGGCCAACGGCCAGGCGCCCCGAATGCGGGTTTTTTTTGGAAGGAGGAGGCAGACTCAATAGGGTTTTGGTGCCGGGGCCAACACCAAGAATACGTAGATAATTTCGCCCATTCCGGCAGCGACGGGGAGGGTGCCGGTGCGGTCCCTCGGGGGGGTGGCGGCAAAATTTCGGCTTGAATACCTGTTTAAACCGGTTTAACCTGTTTATATGAAAAAGATCGAGGTCAGCGATGACGTCTATGAGTCGCTCAGGAAGCTCACGACCGACTTTCACCAGAGCCCGAACGATGTCCTCGCCTCCCTGCTCAATGTCCCGACCTCGCCGAACGCGGCCGACGAGCCGCTGATCGGATTCGTCCTCGGGGCCGATTTCCGCACGAAATTCACCGACGCCGACAAATACCTGGCCATCCTCGGCTGGATCGCGTCCCGGCACGCCACGGAGTTCGGCGAGTTCATCGCCTCGCTGTCGGACAGCCCGAGCGGCCGCCGCTACTTCGGCATGTCCCGGGAGGAGATCGTCGAGCAGTGCCGCCACAACCAGGCCCGGCAGATCCCCGACACCCACTATTGGGCGATCATGAACATCGACACGGCGACCAAGCGGCGCTTCCTGTCGCGCGTGCTTGAGTTCATCGGCTACCGCGAGGACGTGATCGACTTTGTCTGCGGCGCGATCGGGATCCGCCATGCGCCCCGGAGGGCCGGCCGGCTGCTGCTTCCTCCGGCCTGAGGGCGCCCCGGGCCCTCGGCCGGGCTAGCGGTGGACCGCGCCGGGGCCCCGGGCCATCGCCGCGCGGATCTCCTCAAGCGCCGAGCGGGCCAGCGGGAAGTCGGGGCTGATGGCGAGTGCCGCCTGGAGGCGGGCCTCGGCCTCGCTCAGCCGGCCGGACTTGTAGAGGCAGAAGGCGCAGTAGTAATCAAGGGCGGACGCGTTCGGCGGCGCTCGGTCGAGCGCCTTCGCCAGCATCGCGGCCCCCGCCTCGAACCGGTTGGTCTGCGCGTAGAGCAGGCCAAGTCCGGCGTAGCCCGCGCCGCTCGAGGGGTTCATCCAGATGGCCCGCCGATAATGAGCCTCGGCCGACGCGTCCCTTCCCGCGTTGAAAGCCGCGTTGCCCTGGGCCTGCTCGGAGCGGCTGCGCTGGGCGACGGCCGACAGGGCGTTGAAGGCGACCGAGGCGGCGAGGAGCGCGAGCCAGGCGGACCGGGCCAGGAGGCGCGCCGCCCGCCGCCCGCGCGTGGCGTCCTCGAGGACGAGGACGCCGATCGCGGCGAGGAGGACCAGGGCGGGCGCGAACTCCATCTCGTAGCGCCCCGTGGCGCCGCAGAAGAAACCAAGGACGCCGAGGACCGCGGCGCAGGTCCACGCGGCGGCCGCGGCGATCGTCTTCAGGCGCGCCGCGTCGCGCCATCGGGGGCGCAGGAAGAGAAGCGCCACGACGAGGGCCACCAGCGCGAATGGAATGGATGGCACCAGCCCGGTGACCACGTCCGTGCCCACGTGGCCCACGGGGACCTTGGCCAGCCTGGGCGGCCCGACGAACGGGAAGTCGCGGGTCCACTGCGGGGCCCGGAGAAGGTAGGTGTTCAGGTTGAACAGCAGGTAGTCGGCGCTGAAGAGCCTCAGGGTCGGCGTCCGGACGCCCGCCAGCTGGTACCTTTGGCCGAACTCCGCGGCGCTGCCGAAGCGGGCGAAGTTGTACCACATCGTAGCCCCCAGGACCGCCGCCGGCGGCACGAGGGCGGCCGCGGCGACCGAGAGTGCCTCGCCGGGGCGATCCCGGCGCCGCGCCCAGGCGCGGACCAGCGGCACGACCAGGATCCCCAGGATGAGGAGGCTCGAGGGCCGCGAGCCGACGGCCAGCCCCGCCGAGGCCCCGGCCGCCAGGGCCCACGCCCAGGGCCGCCGGCCGCCGAGGAACTGCCAGAGCGACGCGAGGGCGAGCATCGTGAACGCGAACGAGCAGCAGATCGGGACCTCCCAGACGTCCGGGCGGTACAGGACGACCGGGATGAACGGCACGAGCCCAATCGCCAGGATGCAGGCCAGGGAGGTCCACGGCCCGGCCGCGGGGAAGAACCTCCTGCGGACCGCCTCGAACAGCGCGGCTGCCGCCAGGAAGCCGGTCATGCTGAAGAGGGCGCACGCGAGCTGGTGGGACAGGTAGGCCCCGGTCAGCAGGTGGAAGGGCAGGAACAGGATGACCGCGGGCACCGCGCTGAAGTACATGTACAGCCGGCCGCGAAAGTAGCTGAGGTCGTGCATCCTCCCCGAGCTGTACATCTGGCCGCGGAACGGCGCATTGGCCTTCGGATCGTAGGGGTCGCGAAGCTCGGTGAACGCCTTCGGGACGTCCTGGGCGAGCGCCAGCTGGCCGTGCGCAAAGCCGTCGGCCAATCGATTGTAGTAGGCCGCGGCCGGCGAGCGCCCCGACGTCTCCGACTCGGTCGTGCACGCGATGAGAAGGTAGGCGGCGCAGACGAGGACGCACGCCAGGAAGGGCAGGCCGTATCGCGCCAGCGGGCCGTCCTTGGCCTGCAAGGGGCGACCGTCCGCCGATCTGGGTTCCTGCGCGATCAAGGCGGTGGGTCCTGCGGCGTGCGGCTGGGCGGGCCGGGGCCGAACAGGCGCCTGAGCGAGGGGTCTCCCTCGATCGCCCTCAGGGTTTCGGGAGGGACCTTCTCCCTCGGGCGCTCCTCGAGCGCGAGGGCCAGGTCCGGGGCCACGGAGAGCAGGTCCGCAAGGCCGTAGGTCCCGCCGCCCGCCGGGGTATATCCGTATTCGAGGTAGGGGTGGGCCCAGAACATGCCGGCTGGGGGAGGTACGGCGAGTTGCCTGCGCCCAGTGAGGCGGGCGAGGACCCCGATGTCGCGCTCAAAGCTCTCGAAATCGGCGCGGCGCAGCCGGGCCACGGCGGCGTTGCCCTCGCGGCCCGCCGGCTGGCGAGCGGCATGGATGGCCAGCGCCCTCTCCAGGTACCAGCACGAGGCGACCATCCAGATCGACGCGACGAGCGCGCCTGCGATCCACCGGGCGGAGCGTCGCGCCCGCTCGGGCGAGCCCAGCGCGGCGCGGTCCATGAGGAAGACGGCGGCGAGCACGGCCCAGGCGTGCGGGACGCAGAGGTACTTCGCCGGCCACAGCGACCCGGGCAGGTCGAGCCCGTCCGCCCGCGCGATGCTGGTCATGCCTATCAGCAGGACGACGGGCAGCGCGATGGCGGCGGCCAGGCGCCGATCACCGGCGGCCAGCCGGCCGGCCTGCCGCCAACCCAGCCAGACGGCGCCGGCCAGGACGAGGGCCTCGGCCGCATAGAGCGGCGCGCTCCGCACCGCGTTGGCGTAGAACCTGGGCGCGACCATCCCGAGCATGCCCGGGATGAACGTGCTGGTCAGCGTGCCTCCGACGCCGGATGCGAACGCGAGCGGGAGGCCCCAAATATGACCGGCGAGGTTGGCCATGATGGTGTGGCCCACGGCCTGTCCGCCGGGGTTCTGCTCGAATTCCCGGCCCTCAAACGGATGCCCGGTCCAGACCAGGTGGTAGTACGCGGCGAGGAGAAACGCGGCCAGGAGCCACGGCGCAAACCGGCGCGCGGGGCCGGTGCGCCCGCCGCCCACCGCCCACGCAAAGCCGCCCAGGGCCGGGAACACCCACATTCCCGAGACGTCCAGGCCGCTCGCCAGAAGGGCGCACGCGATGCTCCCGGCCATCCAGCCCGGCGCGCCGCCGCGCAGGTACCGCAGCGCCAGCGCGATGGAGGCCAGGCCCACGAGGAGCGTCTGGGGATAGACGATCAGCGTGTAGTAGCCGGCGGTGAACTCGCCCCAGCCGGGCCAGGACCACGCGAAGACGCAGAAGCCGATCGCCGTGATGCGCCGGGCCGCGCATGCGCCGAGCAGCGCGACGCCCCCCAGGAGAGCGCCAAGACAGGAGAGATAGCCGACGATGTTGAAGCCGCGCGCGAGCCCGGCCGCGGATGCGGACGGCCCCATCACGTGCACGATCCCGGACACCCAGAGCCTGAACAGCGGCAGCGAATGGACGTTGTGGTAGGTCCTCAGCAGCTTGAGTAAGGGCGTGTCCTCCCGGGCGTCCTGGACGAAGGCGAAGTCGTCCCAGCGGAAGAAGCCCTGGGTGAAGCCTTGGTAGTCGGTGGCGAGCAGGAGGAGCATGCAGAAGCCCGTCAGCCACGCCCAGTCCCTCCGCAGACGCAGGGGGGCATAGAGCCGGGCCCAGAGGCGGCCGGCGGGGCCCCCCGGCGGGCCGTCGAGCCGCGGCTGGAATCCTCGAAGCGCGAGCCACGCTCCGAGCGCGGTCAACGCCGTGGCCGCCATCCAGGGGGGGAGGAACCCCA
>Ga0335078_10011095_pt1 | contig 13358 bp, 10 predicted proteins | sample Lox_Sample_32_FD_206711 | JGI IMG/M metagenome (GOLD analysis project Ga0335078, IMG submission 206711) | Soil microbial communities from Loxahatchee National Wildlife Refuge, Florida, United States - Lox_Sample_3.2 | ecosystem: Environmental > Terrestrial > Soil > Wetlands | place: USA...
CCATAACCGCCACGTCGTCATCGGGGGAAATTCCCACCGTGCCAGGCTTTCGGATGCCTGCTATTGGATTGGCGGTGATTGATCCAGTCTCGCTCGAGGAATACACCTCCAAAACCGGCGCACCGAGAATGCGTTCCAGGCCCAAGCGCGCTTGCTGCGACAGCGGACCAGACCCAACGCGTACGAAGCGCAATCGATGGCCGGCTAGTGCGTCCGGCCGCTGGCTAAGCCATTCGAAAATCGCCTGATGATAAGTGAAGCCGGCAGTGTACCAGGTCGGGAGGAGTTCCCGAACACAGGTCAGAAAAGTTGCACGATCAAACACGGGCGGACAGATAGCCGAGCCGCCGGAAACGAGCGGTCCGATGAGACCGGAATTGAGCCCGTGACTGTAGCACAATGGCATCAAATTGAGCGACCGATCGGCGGGATTCAGACCGAGTAGGCGCCGGAATTTGCTGGCTCGAGCGACAATGTTGGCATGGCTGCAGGGCACGATCTTAGGTGCAGCGGTGGTGCCGGATGAGCGCAGGACGAAGGCTATGTCGGCGGGCATTGCAGCTCCACCGTGAGCGACGCTTGCGACGCGTTCGCCGCGAAGCTGGATCTTCCCCGCCGGCGCTCCGCTCGCAACCGAATATTCAAGCGACATCACTTCTAAGCGCCGGAGCAGATCGCGCAGGTTGTCGGAAGCGGTGGCGGGGACGAGGATTGCTTTTGCCCGCGTCTGTCTCAGCCCCTCTTCCAACTCCGCTACTGTCGCCTCGGGGTTCAACGGCACGCAGACGGCGCAACTCGCGATGGCAAGGGCGCAAACTGCGGTTTCTGGACCGCGCGGAGCGAGCAAACCTATGCGATCGCCGCGGCCCATTCCCGAAGCGTTGAGGGTCGTTCTGACCTCGTCAATCTGGTCTAGCAGTGCACCGAATGACAGCGGGTCGCGCCCCGGCGACAAAATAGCGATGGCCTGTGGGTTGCACCGTGCCTGGACGGCAAGCAGCTCATACAATGTGCCGGCCGGCACATCGTTGGAAACTCCAATATTCCGCGCTACCTCGTTCACCGTGCCGCGCCCACCCAAAACTCCGACAACTATAATGCTCGGCACTTCAAGTATAATGCTTGGTAGGCTTTAAGGCTATCAGTTCTGTCGGCCAAGCACTTGAGCACGGTAAGGTCGTGCAACCGACTATGCACCCCTTTCTCAGGAGTGCCGCCAAGCCTTTATGGCAGTATGTTTTTGTTAAGTACCATCTTTCGCAGCAACGAATCGGAATTTCGGATCGGATAGATCTTTGGCTGCATGAGCAATTCACTGAAATCGGTACGGCACGCGCCGGTATAACCGAGCATGAGCTGAAAGCGCGGTTTCACCGAGTTGCGGCTGCCAAAGTGGAAGCAGCCCGAGGACTCAATGAATAACACTGTGCCGCGCGGATAACAGAACTCGATCGCAGCGTTGCGATTTACGACCGAGTAGATCTCCTCATCGCTCACGCGGTAACCACGCTGGCGCCCCCAATAATTCAGCGCGGCCGCAGCCTTTTGCGAAACACCGCGCGGCAAAAATGTCCAGGGGCCGTTTTCGGCGGTTGTGTCGCGCAGCAGGACCAGCACATAAACATTCGGGAGCGAGTAATAATCGATGTGATAAAGTTGACTGTCGTGCGGCCGCTCCGGTTGGTCGTCAAAGGCGGCATTGGATTCCACGAAACGAATGCCGGATGGCAACGTGGTAGAAAGCGCCGGAATGCTTTCCAGGTAGTCGCCAACTGTGGCCAGGACGTCGCTGGAAGTTGCAAAATCGAGAAAGGATGGGTATTGCTCCAAGTCTGCTGGCGTCCAGACATCCTGAAAATAGCTTCGGTATGCACCCTGCGCTGACCGCCGAAGGCCGGACCGCTCAGCGATGATTTTCTCCGCATCGTCCAGCACACGGTCCAAGTGTGGCAGCGACATCGAGCTGTCGATCGCCCAACCGTCCCGCATCACAATCGGCTGGCGCATCGGCAGGTCATTTTCTTCGAGCAGCTCCGCGAATTGGCGATACAACAACCCGCGCCACTCGTCCTGTCGGCGGAACTTCAGCCTGTTATACGCGCCCGCAAGACGCATGGTATTCGCGATGCCGAGCCGAGACATATGATTGGCGTGCAATTGAGCGGCCAACGGACGTAGCAAAGCGTCGAGCTTCGCGTTACTCCCCGGTATTGGTGGCAAAGTTGGCATGACGGTAGGTTATGCATTAGCCCGCGCGATTGCACCATCGCGAATAGCTAATATGTCAAACTCCGGTCAGACTTGAACGACGCGGTATTTGGGCAGACGTTGGCGGCTCGCGCAGCCGACTGCGAACATCATAGATTGATGACATGATTTGGATTTGGCCGCTCGTCCTCGGCGGCCTGACTGTAGTCGCCAAAAGGGCCGTCGCGTTCGGCAATCGCCGCGCGCACACCTTGCTTCTCCGCGAGCCGAATAAAATCGATGGCGTCCGGAGTATTACGCATCAATCCATCCAGGATCGGTCCGAGGATTTGCGTACTGGCAAGCCCCATATTGTCGTAGGCCTGATTGACCATGAGTTTCATCGCCACAAGCTGCGACAGCGGAATGGAGGCGAGCTGCCGGGCGGTCTGCCGCACTGTTTCCTCGAGCTGGGCGAAGGGCACGGCACGATTGATGAGGCCGGCGTCGGCGGCCTGCCGGCCCGAAAGCGGCTTGCCCGTGAGCGCGTATTCTTTGGCTTTGGTCAGACCAAGACGATAGATCCACATGCCGCTCAGATAGCATCCCCACATCCGCGAATAAGGCGTGCCGATCCGGGCGTCCTCGCTGGCAATGACAATGTCGGCGCACAAAGCAGTATCGCTGCCGCCGCCGACGCACCAGCCGTGCACCTGGGCGATCACCGGTTTCGGCGCACGCCACATGCTCATGAACTTCTGCGTCGGCGCCAGCGCGTGCGCCGTCGCCCAAGCGAAGTCCTTGCCCGAGTCCCATGTCCCGTTCGTCGTGATGTTTTCGTCCCAGAGATGAAATCCCTCGCCGAAATCATAGCCGGCACAAAACGAGCGTCCGGCGCCGCGCAGAACGATGACCTTGATCGATTGATCACGCGTCGCCAGGTTGATCGCCGACTCAAACTCTTCGGGCATTGGCGGAACGATGGTGTTGAGCTGGTCGGGACGATTGAGCGTGATTGTCGCGATCGGACCGTCCGTGGCGTAAACGAGCGTGGTGAAAGTCATGGTGAGGTTATCCGCGAAGAGAGGAAGCTTAAGGCTATCAATTGCTCAATCGAACCGTCAAACCGGGAAGGCCGCAGGACTGTCAGCTTGGGCGTCGGGCGCCCACTGGGTCTTCGGGCGACGGTAGGGCTTCGCATTTCGCCAAATCCCGTGCCTGACTTTGCCGCACTGCATAACTTGCCGATCGATTTGTTGGTTCAACGATAGTCCGGATCAGGATCGCGCGTGGTACACGTATCTCGCCTAGCGGGAGACATTGGAGGGCGCTTGCCATGTATCCGCGTAAGCATGCCACGCTGAGGTCACGGCGGCCGGCCTTCATCATGGCCCAGACTGGTGACGCGGTGACCTACGCCGAGCTCGAAGAGCGCAGCAACCGTCTCGCACATCTCTTGCGCGCCCGGGGACTACGGCGGCGCGATCATTATGCCATCTTCATGGAAAACAACGCGCGTTACATCGAGAGCTGCGCGGCCGGTGAACGTTCGGGCCTCTACTACACGTGCGTCAATTCGTATCTTACGCCGGAGGAACTCGCCTACATCGTCAATAACAGCGAATCCAGGGTGCTGATCACGTCGCAGGCCAAGCGTGACCTTGCACTGGCGGCGCTCACCAACTGCCCCAAGATCGAGCTTTGCCTCATTGTCGACGGCGAGGCCGACGGTGCGCGCGTGCAGAATCTCGACCAGGCGGCGGCGGCCTACCCGACGACGCCGATTGCCGACCAATCGCTCGGCACTCCGATGCTGTATTCCTCCGGTACCACCGGCCGCCCCAAAGGAATCCTGCGGCCGTTGCCAGAGCAGCCGCCGTCGCAACAACTGCCGCTGTTCGACTTCCTGCAGCGGCTGTGGCGCTATCGCGACGACATGATTTATCTGTCGCCGGCGCCGCTCTATCACTCGGCACCGCAAGCGGCCGTCAACCTGACCATCCGCCAGGGCGGCACCGTGATCATCATGGAGCGCTTCGATCCCGAGCGATATTTGGAGCTGGTGCAGACTTATAAGGTGACGCACAGCCAGCTGGTGCCGACCATGTTCTCGCGCATGCTCAAGCTGCCCGATGAGGTTCGTCGACGCTATGATTTGTCCTCACTCGAGATCGCAGTTCACGCCGCCGCGCCGTGCCCGGTGCAGGTCAAGGAGCGGATGATCGAGTGGTGGGGACCGATCATCCAGGAGTATTACGGCGCCACGGAGGGATTGGGTTTCACCGCCTGCGACAGCGGCGAATGGCTGGCCCACAAGGGGACGGTCGGCAAGGTGCTGCTCGGCGAGCTTCACATTCTCGACGACAGCATGAAGCCTTGCCCGATCGGAACGCCAGGGATGTTGTGGTTCAAGACCGCCACGCCGTTCGAATACTTTAACGATCCGGAGAAAACGGCCCGCGCGCGCTCGGCCGATGGCTCGATGAGCACCGTCGGCGATATCGGTTATCTCGACAGCGACGGCTATCTCTATCTCACCGACCGCGCGACGTTCATGATCATCTCCGGCGGCGTGAACATCTATCCGCAGGAATGCGAGAACCTGCTGATCACCCATCCCAAGGTCGCCGATGCCGCGGTGTTCGGGGTGCCGAATGAAGACCTAGGCGAGGAGGTCAAGGCTGTAGTGCAGCTGATGCCAGGTATCACGCCGGGACCGAACATCGCCGAGGAACTGATTGCCTTCTGCCACGAACACTTGGCGCGGCATAAATGTCCGCATTCGATCGGCTTCGAGGTTGAATTGCCGCGTCTACCGACCGGCAAGCTCTACAAACAGAAGCTGCGCGATCGATACTGGCAAGGTCACCGGACGCGCATTGTTTAGATCGACGCTCGAGTCCGATTTTGCGAGCCCGCTACCACTTCCGACGTGAAGGCCATAACGGACGTGGCGCGAATACTTCAATTGGTGGATTTTGACCCGCTTTGCCGACATAACGGCCGGGTCAGCGAGATCAGGAGACTTCGGCCGGCTGGCCAGGGCGGCCCAATAGCTGCTGGCCAGTGGCAGGCAAAGATTCCCTTTTCGGAGGAGGCGTATCCACTACGAGCGTATCGAATTCGCTCAACACTGCGGTGTTGATCAACGGCTCCTGCGGCAATCTCTCCATCGGCTCGTACCAAGGGCGCCGCTCGACGGCGCTTGCCTCAACCGCATGTGCAATTAGCTCGCCGATTTCCTCCCCCGCTAACGGTACGAGCTTGTCGGAGTCGCGGCGGAATAGCTGCGGACAGAAATAGAGCGCGTGAATACGCGGATTAAAACCTTCGACCACAATAAAGTACTTCGCACGCAGGAACATATCGTATTTCTTGACGATCTTCCGTTCCTGAATGCAGCGCGCAACACGAATCCGCTGCGGCGAGGGGCCAAGTATGGTGCCGACCTCCAGCACAATCACCCAATCGTTGCTGCTGATATTGTCGGGATGAATGGGAACCAGATCATTTGAGGTTTTCATTGCAGAGAAGCCCACAACATCCTCCGTTGTTCGCGCCGGATCCTCACGCCCGATCTTCCGTCGCGCTACCGCGTAAACCCTGGATTTCTTCAGCCACTACTTGGCAAAACAAAGACCTGCCCCCTAACGGGCCCCCCTTATGGGCAGTTCCGGTTATGGCACTTATCGGACGCCTCGCATCGTCCGCTCGATTTCCTGCTATCGGTAGCTTAGCTGATATCCGCCGGCATTTATGCGTACGCGCCTAGACGTCGAAGCATCCAGGTCGTGCGTGATTTCGCCGAGAAAAGCGACGTCCCGGCCACTATCAAACGGCCGGGCGCTGCGCCCGGGCCTGCTTTCGCGGCCGACCCTGCGCGTTTCGCTCATCCGAAGCCAGGAAACCGGCAACGACCAGTCTGGTTGCTTCAGCGATATGCTCCTCGAGAAGCTGCGCCGCCTTATCGGCTTTTCGGGCAATCGCGGCCTGCATGATCCCCTTGTGTGAGAGCCAGCGCGGTGCGTTCGGCAGCCGGCTTTTCGCCGACAGGCGACGATACCGATCAAACTGATCGGTCAACTGGCCGTGCAAATGCAGGAGCCACGGCGACTGACACGCCTCGATCAACGCGGAGTGGAAAGCGCGGTGCCGGCCTTCCCACACGTCCTCGGAGACAGTCTTCGCGGAGCGCTGGAGCCGCGCGAAGTTCTCGCCGGCGGCGGCAAGCCGGGCTTCCCACAGATCGCCGCCGTAGCGAATGGCCAGGCGCAAGGCAAGTCCCTCCACTTGCTTGCGCACCATGGAAACATCCATGATCTCCTCGGCCGATACTTCGGGAACGCGAAATCCGCGCTGCCCGATGGAGACTACAAGCCGGTTCTCGGCCAGACGCGATAGTGCCTCGCGCAAAGGGCTAAAGCCGACGCCGTAGGTCCGCCGAAGAACCTCTAAGCGGAGCTTCGTTCCCGGCGGCAATCGCGAGCTGACAATATCGGCGCGCAATCGTGCCAAGACCTCGCCGGCGAGTGTCGGAGATTGTTCAGCGTCGAGTATTTCCATATCCTCCCGGACTTCCGCTTTCATAGGTCGCGCCATCATTGTTGACCGAAAATCGTCGGAGTAACTAGCACGCACCCCTTGCTTTTACCGGCAAGCGGGACCGCCGAGAATCGCGGCGGTGGTTTGATCGAGATTAGTCGGCGCCGGTGCGGGCATCTCCTGAATTTTATGCACCGAACGGCCCCAACCGCGCGTACCGGCTTGAAGAATGCGGTCTTTCATCACCAATCGGCCGCGCACGATTGTGTGGAGCGGCAATCCCTGTACTTCGCGGCCATCCCAGGGCGTAATCTTCGCGATGGAGTGCGTTTCCGCGTCTTTGATGGTCCACTTCCGTTTTAGATCGACTACGGCAATGTCTGCATCGGCGCCGGCCTGGATGACGCCTTTGCGCGGATATAATCCCCAAATCTTGGCGGGATTTACCGCACTCCAGCGCACGTAGTCGCAGATTGAAGCCCGGCTGTGTGCGATCGCAGTCAGCATCAGCGGCATCTGCAACTCGACACCGGCAAACCCGCAATCCACGGTCCAGATGTCATTCCTGGTTTTCTCTTCAACCGAGTGCGGAGCATGATCGGTCGCGATGACGTCGATGGTACCCTCGATCAGCGCCGCCCACAGGGGCTCCTGATTGCGCGCCTCGCGCACGGGGGGATTGACGCGGATGACGCCGCCGCGGCGCGCGTAATCTTCGGTCGAAAGCATCAAGTAATGTGGACACGTTTCTCCGGTTATATCGACGCCGCGCGCCTTGGCTTCGGCCAGCGGCCGCAGCTCGCCGGCCGACGAGATATGCAGAATGTGGGCCCGAGCCCCGGTCCACTCGGCGAGAATTCCTGCACGGCTCACGGCCTCGATGGCGACAACTTCCGGCCGCGAATCGAGATGGGCAAGCGCTTCGACACGGCCGGCCTGACGCAGCTTCGCCTCGCGTCGCTCCATGACTGAATTCGTCTCTGCGTGCAGAGATATCCGCTTTCCGGTCGGCGCAACCACCTCGAATGCTTCGAGCATGACGCCGGTCGAAGGCGTCGGGATGCGTCCGAAGGTGTTCCCCATATACAGCTTGAAACCGATAACGCCGCCCGCGATCAGTTCGGGCACGCGGGCAATCGAGCTCTCGCCCAAAACCGCATAAAGCCCGTAGTCCACATGCGCCTTTTCGGCGGCGATGGCGTGTTTCGCCGCCAGCGCCTCGGCGTTCTCCACCGTTGGCAGCGTATTCGGCATGTCGAATACCGTAGTGACGCCGCCGAAGGCGGCGGCGATGGTCCCCGACGCAAAATCCTCTTTTTGCGGATAGCCCGGATCGCGAAAGTGCACATGATCGTCGATCGCGCCGGGCAGGAGATGCAGGCCTTTTGCGTCTAAGCTCTCTCTTGCGCGCGGCATAACCTCGGCCGCACCGACGGCGAGGATCACGCCGTCCTTGATGGCGACGCTCGCGTTCAGGGTCAAGTCGGGCGAGACCACCGTTCCGTTGTTGATGACAAGATCCGCCATCACATCCATGCCGTGGCCCCTATAGCATCGCCCAGCCGCCATCTACCGGCAGGTCGGCTCCGGTGATCTGGCGTGAAACGTCGCTGGCGAAAAAGAGACAAGCGTTAGCGACGTCCTGATCGACGGTGATCCGCTTCAGCGCATAATCCGCGGCATGGCGCTGCGCCGCCTCCTCCGGCGTGATGTTCAGGCGGCGGGCCATGTCGGCGCAGACTTTTTCCCTAAACCGCGGTCCATCGACCATTCCCGGCGCGACATAATTTACGTTGATGTTGTGCGGCCCCGCTTCGATCGCGAAGCTTTTTGTTATTCCGCGCAGGCCCCACTTTGACGCCGAGTAGGACAAGCGCCCGGCCTTGCCGTGCATGCCAAACGTGCCGCCGATATTGATGATCTTGCCATAGCGTTGCGCGATCATGTGGGGCAGCACGGCGCGAATCGTGTGGAAGCAGCCATTCATGTTCAGAGTGATGATCTCTTCGAACTCTTCCGGCGTGGTCTCGATGCCGGTCTTGCCGACCGGCCCTGAGCCGCCGGCGACGTTGATCAGGATGTCGATGCGCCCGAATTGCGATATTCCCGCGCGGGCGGCATCATCGCATTGGCCAGGCTCCGTCAGATCGCAGCCCGCGACAATGGCTTCGCCGCCGGCGCCCTTTATCTCGGCGGCGATGGGCTCGATGGCCGCAACGTCGCGTCCGACCAACATGAGCCGGCAGCCTTCGGCGGCGAAGCTGCGGGTTATCGACGCACCCATTCCTTTCGCCGGACCGGTGATGAAGGCGACGCGCCCTTTGAGCTGCAAATCCATCAAGTGATCTCCGCCGAAGGAAGGCCACGTGCAACGAGCTCTGCTCTAGCACCGCGGCCCGGGCGTTCCAAGAAATTTCGAAATTCCAACACAGTTTTCGAAATTCCGATTGACACCCACCGCAAATGTTGTTGTGCTGGCGGGCGCTAAGATCGCGCTCAATCGAACCAAAGCGAGCAAACAAAAAAGTGCGGTTTGAGCGACGACACGCGTGCCCATGGTTGCGCGGCAATCACGGGCGCCTGTGGGAAATTGTTGCCGTAGCCGGGACCTGTTCGACGTCGCGTTTCACGTCTTCACATCCAACTGATGGAGGAGGGTTCCATGATCCTCAGCGACTGGGTTGGCCTGGTTTGGATCGTCGGCACGATTTTCGTGAGCTTCGCCGCGGTCGGAATCGGAATCATCTGTGCCGAGATTTTCGGCCGCGAATACGCCGTTCTCTGGATTGTCGCGATTCAAGGCGCTTTCCAGATTTTGATAGCGTTCACCTCGGCGCAGTTCGTCGGACTGGTGCTCGGCGGGGTCACGTTCATCACCATCGCCGGGTCTCTTATCTATCCCACCCTCGAGCTTGGACAGAATTACCTCAATGAATTTTACGGATTAAAAATCTCGCGCACGTCGGTAAACGCGCAACTGGTCTGCCGCGTTATGGCCGCCCTGTTATTGTTGTTCCTGTTTCTGTTGCCCTATCCCGGCAAGTTCGAAGAGAACCACGCTCAGTTTGTCAGCCTCAACAAGATCGTTCCCCGCATCGCCATTGCCAGCATTATCGCTACCTGGATTACCGGGATGGTCATGGTCTACGTCTACGACATGGTGCGAAACGTGACCGGCGACAAAATGCTGTGGCTGCGGGCGGTGTCCGCGAACGTCGTCTCGATGGCGGTGAACTCCGTCCTCTTCGTGTTGTTCGCATTCACCGGCGTCATGTCGATCGCGGTTTTGATCAACATGATCTTGATCCAGATCCTGTTCAAATTCATCGATTCCTTCTTCGAGCTTGGCTTTCTCTACACATTGCGCTCGTTGAAGTCGCGCGGCATTCTGCGCAATCCTGCCGCCGAGCCGGCGCTCGCCGCAGCTACGTAGGCTTACGGCGTCGATCGGGAAGGAGACATGCGCCCGTCCAGGGCCATGTCTCCGCTCCCGATGCTGTCGGTGCACGTTACGGTGAGGATTGGCCCGCGCGAGGCAGACAATGACGGCGAATCCCGAGCCCGCGCGGCTTGATGCCGGAGCAAAAACCGTACATTGGGGCTACTTCGACGCGCGGCTTCCGCCGGTGCTGACCATCGAGAGCGGCGAGCGCGTCACCATATCGACGGTGTCCGGTTCGCCCGAGCTTTTGCCACCGCCGCCATTTGAAATTCCGCCGGCGCTGTGCGAAATCCATGCTGCCAACGGGCCGCAGCGATTTTTCGGTCACATGTGCACCGGTCCCGTGGCGATACGCGGCGCCAAGGCCGGACAGACTCTGCAAGTCGACATTGAAAAAATCGAGCCGCATTACGATTGGGGACATAACGTCGTTCGCCCCCTTTCCGGCGCGCTTCCCGCCGATTTTCCGGAGGCACGGCTGGTCCACATCAAGCTCGACCGCCAACGCCGGGTTTGGCAATTGCCATGGGGACAGGACATACCGTTCCGTCCGTTTTTCGGCGTGATGGCGGTCGCCCCACCGCCAACATGGGGCGTGCTGCCGACGCCGCCGCCGCGAAGAAATGGCGGCAATATCGACAACAAGGAATTGGTCGAAGGCACGACGCTCTACCTTCCGATCTTCACCGACGGGGCGCTGTTTTCCGTCGGCGACGGGCATGGCGCCCAAGGCGACGGCGAAGTGTGCGTCACGGCCGTGGAAACCGGCCTGGTCGGGACGTTCCGGTTGACCGTCCGCGACGACATCTCTCTGCAATGGCCGCGCGCGGAAACCCCGACGCACATGATCACCATGGCGTTCGATCCCGACCTCGACGACTGCGTGGTCATCGCGTTGCGGCAAATGCTTGATGTCGTCTGCACGCGGGTTGGCATCGATCGCTATCAGGCCTACACGCTGCTCAGCGTAGCCGCCGATTTGCGTATTACCCAGGTGGTCAATGGCAACAAGGGTGTCCACCTGATGCTCGACAAACGCTATCTGCAACCGATAGCCGTCGCTCACCCCGAGCCCTAGTAACGCAGATATCCATTGCGCTCGCTCAACCACGCCTGCTCTTCCGGCGCAGCCAGCGCGTCCAAATCGTGCGGCGTTGCGGCCGGATCGTCCACCCATTGGCGCAGCAACGGGCCGCCGTTGATGACGTCGATCGCGAGCTTCTCCTGCTCGTACTCGTAAGGAAAATCGCGCCAGAGCGGATAATCCGGATACAGGCGGCGGATTGCCTTGAAGGCGAGTGCCTGGATGCGCCACGGCTTGAATGCCGCATGATCGTAGGATGGCCCTTCGGTGTGAATTTGCACGCCGCTGCATAGTTTGCCGACGTGTTTGTGGACCGTCGGCTCGAACCAGCAGTCGCGCAGCCGGCAGCCTTCGAGCCAGTGCGGTGCGAGCGCGCGCATCTCTTTAATAGCGGCGCGAGCGTCAATATCGGGCGCGCCGAAGCCTTCGAGCGGGCGCGTGGTGCCGCGGCCTTCTGAAAGCGTCGTGCCTTCGACCATCACCGTGCCGGGGTAAGCCCGCGCCATCCATAAATTCGGCGCGTTGGGACTAGGATTGAGCCAAACCCGCTCGCCGAGCGGCCAACCGAAGCCCGGGGCGGTTCCCGACTGCCAGCCTTCCATTTCGACGACACGATAGTCGACATTGAGCTTGAGCGTTTTGACAAACCACGAACCCAATTCGCCGAGCGTCAAGCCGTGCCGCATCGGCAAAGGTCCGGCGCCGACAAAGCTTTGCCAGCCGTCGCGCAGCGTCAGACCTTCCACCGGACGGCCGATCGGATTAGGCCGATCCAGCACCCACAAAGTCTTGCCGCGCCGCGCCGCCGCTTCGAGCACGTAACGCAGTGTGGTGACGAACGTGTAGATGCGGCAGCCTAGGTCTTGCAGATCGACGAGCATGACGTCGAATGCATCCATCATCGCGTCGCTCGGCCTGCGCACTTTGCCGTACAGGCTGAACACCGGAATACCGTGCGCCGGATCGTGAAAGTCGGGCGACTCGATCATGTTATCCTGCTTGTCGCCGCGCAGCCCGTGTTGCGGACCGAAGGCGGCGGCAAGCGCGATGTCGCCGCACGCCGCCAGAGCGTCGAGCGCGTGCGTCAGGTCGGCCGTGACCGACGCCGGATGGGCGAGCAGCGCCACGCGGCGGCCGCGGAGCGGCGCGCGCAGCCCCGGATCGGCGATCAGGCGATCGATGCCGAATTTCATCACTGCCCTTAGCGATTTCGCTCATTCCAAAGCAAGCGCCAATCTGCAGAGGCATGCAGCGTGGCGATGAGCCGTCCACAAGTTGCTGCTTCCGGCAAGGCGCGAGAAACACTACCATCGGCCCGTATCGGGATTCGTCCAGGAAAACTCCGTTCAATCGATCATGACACATCAATCGATGTCGACGCGATCCGGCCGCCTGTGCACCGAAGTCTTCCGTGCCCGGGGCGAAAGCCTGCGGCGGCTACCATCTGCCGCGATTGTAACGGTCACGGCTACCCTGATAGGGCTCGCCGCGCCGCCCGCCGACGCCGGGACCCGACCGGCGCAGCCCGCGCGCCCCACCGAGGCGACGGCCCCGCGCGAGGCCGGGGAGCCGATCATGGCGATCGTGTCGATCAAGAGCCAGCAGGTGACCTTCTACGACGCCGAGGGCTGGATCTTGCGCGCGCCGGTGTCGACCGGCACGACGGGACGCGAGACGCCGGCCGGCGTCTTCGCGGTCGTGGAGAAGGACAAGGACCACCACTCAAGTCTCTATGACGATGCCTGGATGCCGAACATGCTGCGCATCACCTGGAGCGGCATCGCGTTGCACGGCGGTCCCCTGCCCGGCTATGCCGCCTCGCACGGCTGCGTCCGGATGCCCTACGATTTCGCCGAGAAGGTATTCGACCAGGCGGGGATAGGCATGCGGGTGATCATCTCGCCGCATGATGCAGAGCCGATCGAGTTTTCCCATCCGTCGCTGTTCGTCCCTAAGCAGGAGATGATCGACGCCGCGCCGGCGCATGCCGACGCGCTCGCCCAAGCGGCGGACGAGGCGACCAAGGCGGCGGCCGCGGCGAAGACCGCCGTCGCGACGGCTAAGCGCGATGCGGCCGCGGCCCCGGCGGCGCTGCGCCAGCTC
>Ga0335078_10011096_pt1 | contig 13355 bp, 13 predicted proteins | sample Lox_Sample_32_FD_206711 | JGI IMG/M metagenome (GOLD analysis project Ga0335078, IMG submission 206711) | Soil microbial communities from Loxahatchee National Wildlife Refuge, Florida, United States - Lox_Sample_3.2 | ecosystem: Environmental > Terrestrial > Soil > Wetlands | place: USA...
GGGCTGGCCTGCACATTTTGCAGCAGATTTTCGGGGACACTCTCAGGAAATAGGTCAATAGGGCTTGCGTTTTGTGCGCCGCGGTGTATGTTGTTGCAGTGCGGTAACGGGAGACTCTCTCGCGTTACCGTCGCCCTCCTTGGGCGTTTCCTCCCTAGACTTGGGCCGCTTGCCAACCGCGAGCGGCCCTTTTTCATTTCGCCGTCGTATGGCGGCCTCGGGCCACGCGCCCGCAGCTCCTCCGCGCTTATTCCGCGGCGGCGCGATAATAGGGCCGCAGTTCCTCGAGCGGGATCGTCGCGAGACGGTCGGCCAGCACCTGGAATTCTCCGGCCAGCTTGTCGAAGGACGCCGCGCGCTCGTAGCGGCGCTCGTCCATATAGAGGGCGCGGTTGATCTCGAGCTGGATCGCGTGCAGGCCCGCCGTCGGATTGCCGTAGTGCTCGGTGATGAAGCCTCCGGCGTAGGGTTTGTTGCGGCTGACCACGTGGCCGAAGCCGCGCATGGTTTCTTCGATGGTTTCGGCGACGATCGGCACGCAGCTCGTCCCGTAGCGATCGCCGAGCACCAGATCGGCGCGCGGGCGCTCGTCCTTGGCGCCTGTGGCGGATGGCATGGAATGACAGTCGATGAGGATCGCGGCGCCGAAGTCGCGGTGCAGGCGCATGAACACGCGCCGCAAGGTGCGGTGGTAGGGCTTGTAGAGGCCGTCGATCCGTCGCAGCGCCTCGGCAACCGAAATGCGCTGATCGTAGATTTCCTGGGCGTCGCCGACGACGCGCGCCACCGTGCCGAGACCGCCCGCGACCCGCATCGAGCGGGTATTGGCGAAGGAGGGCAGCCGGCCCTCGAACATGCGCGGATCGAGCTCATAGGGCTCGCGGTTCACGTCGACGTAGCAGCGCGGGAAATGCGCCCTGACCAGGGGATGGCCGCGCTCGATCACGCCGGCGATGAGGTCGTCGACGAAGGAGTCCTCGGACCGGCGCAAGGTCGCGAGTTCGAGGCGCGAGGCGCGCAGGAATTCGCGCGGATACACGCGTCCGCTGTGCGGCGAGTTGAATAACAGCGGGCCGCGGCACTGCGCCGGCTCAATCGCTTCGAAAGGGGGATCGAATTCGTCCTGAATTTCCGCCATGACGCCTTCAGCGGCCTCGCGATCTTTCAAGGCCCGGCACGCTTCGCGTGCGCCGGTGCCATTGTCCATAACGTATTGCGGCTTGCCAAGAGCCACCTTCACCTCATGTTTACCCGCCGTCCGGCTTATGGAATGAAGGGGGCCGGCGGAAGCCGGGTCGAGTAAGCATGCCCAAAATCCTGCTCGCGGAAGACGACATCGACATGCGGCGATTCCTGGTCAAGGCGCTGCAGAATGCCGGTTTCGAGGTCATCTCTTATGACAACGGCCTCTCCGCCTACCAACGGTTGCGCGAGGAGCCGTTCGAGCTTCTGCTGACCGATATCGTCATGCCGGAGATGGACGGCATCGAACTCGCGCGGCGCGCGGCCGAGCTCGATCCCGACATCAAGATCATGTTCATCACCGGCTTTGCCGCGGTCGCGCTCAACTCCGATTCGAGCGCTCCCAAGCACGCCAAGGTGCTGTCCAAACCGGTCCATTTGCGCGAACTCGTCAACGAAGTCCAGAAACTGCTGGCGGCGTAAGGCCGCGCGGCGGCGGGGTGCGGCTAACGGGTGGCGCGCAACGAATCCGCGCCGTCCGTCGTTGCCGTCGCGAACGCGGGCGTCGCTCCGCTCGCGGCCACCGCTGGGATTGTTACAACAGCTCTCGTGCGAGGAAGCGCAGATGAAATCACAAACGATCGACTACCCGATGGGCGCGATGAGCGGCGAGGGCGTCCTTGTCTATGACGAAACCATCTCCGGCCGGCGGCCGGCGCTGTTGATGGCGCCGGACTGGCTGGGCGTGACCGACCGTGCGGTCGAGCGGGCGAAATTGCTGGCCGGCGAGCGCTATGTCGTTCTGGTCGCGGACATGTACGGCAAAGGGGTTCGGCCGGTGAATTTTGCCGCGGCGCCGGCGCACGCCAACCCGCTGCGCGAGGATGCGGTCGAGCAGCGGCGGCGGGTCCGCGCCGCCTATGACGCGCTCATTGGCGAAGGCTCGCGCCGCAACCTGATCGACCAGCGCCGCGCCGCCATCGGCTTCTGCTTCGGCGGCGGCAATGTGCTCGAGCTTGCCCGCGACGGCGCCGACATCGCCGCCGCGGTATCGATCCACGGCGATCTCAAGACGACGCAGCCGGCGGTGCCGGGCGCGGTGAAAGCCGCGCTCCTCGTCGCCCACGGCGCGCCCGACCCGGTCGCTCCGAAGGCCGACCGCGACGCGTTCGAGCGCGAGATGGATGCCGCCGGCGCCAAATGGCAGATGCTCCTCTTCGGCGGCGCGTTGCACGCCTATACCGACGTCGAAGCCAACATGCCCGGCGTCGCCGCCTGGCATGAGCCGGCGGCGCGTCAGACCTACACCCTCGCCCATCAGTTCATCGCCGACGCGTTCGCCGGCCGCCTTTGAGCCGACCCTGAAGTCTTGCGCCCTATGAAAAACGCTTGTGGCCGGACGCAGGCGGAATGGGAATGAGGTTGAGGGGCTGGAAGTGACCGAGCAGCTCGAGCGCCCTGATGTCGCAGAATTTGATGTGGTGTCCGTTGAGTTCGACGTGCCCGTCGGCCCTCAATTTTGCCAGCGTGCGGTTGAGATGGGGAACGCTGAGGCCGAGCACGTCGCTCATCACCTCCTGGGAGAACGGCAGGTCGAAGCCCGACTCGGAAGCGCGGCCGACCTCCGCCAGTCGTGAATGAATCTCAAGCAGGAAATGGGCGATTCGTTCCGCCGGAGTGCGGCGGCCGGTGTTGATGGCGTGCTCGGCGTATGTGATCGCTTCGTGCATCGCGAGCCAACTGAGGGCCAAGCCGAACCGGGGCTGCCGGTAGCAAAGATTGACATAGGCGTTGATGGAGCAGCCCTGCAGCTTCACGTCGGTCAGCGCGGTGACGGTATAGCGCGCCTTGTCGAGGAAGCCGCTCGGTAGGCCGATGACGTCGCCCGGCAGCAGCAGATTGACGATCTGACGCCGGCCGTTGCGCAACAGCTTGTAGCGCGCCGCGAAGCCCTCCTCGATGAAGCACAGCTTGCGATACTCATAGCCGTCGATGACGAGATCGCGCCGCTTCTCGACCGTCATGTCGATTTCGATCAGGCGCCAGAGGCTCTCAAGATCGCCTTCGCTCAGCGTCATATAGCCCCTGAGCCGGGCGACAAACGGGTGCCGGCTCCATTGTTCGGAAACGAGGCGCGAGACAATGTTCATAGGGACAATTTCATAAAGACAACGCGGAAAAGCGTCGGCGCGCTTATTAATTGTGATCAATAATTGGGACGAAGGCGACCCCTACGAAAGGAGGTCATGGTCGGTCGCGGCGGCGACCCAGACATCCCACAAGGGAGGACCAAGATGACCAAAATCGCACTGCCTTTTGTTAACCCCATATCGCGGCGCACCATGCTGCGGCAGGCGGTCGCAACGGGGGCCGGCCTCGGCGCCTTGTCGTTGGGCGGCTCCAACACGCTGATCACCCCGAGTCTCGCGGCGGATCATCCGCCGATCGGCACCTGGCCGGCCGGCGCATCCGGCAGCTCGGTCACCATCGGCGCCACCGTGCCGCGCACGGGCGCCTATGCGGTGCAAGGTGAAGACGAACTCAAGGGCATGCAGCTCGCCGTCGAGCACATCAACAGCGGGAATGAGCTGATCAGGAAGATCTCGCCCAAGACCAAGAAGGGCGTGCTCGGCAAGGAAGTGACCCTGGTGGTCGCCGATTCCGGCGCCAAGCCGAACGAAGCGGTGCAGGAGCAGCAGCGCTTCATCACTCAAAACAAGATCGTCCTGATGACCGGCTCGACCTCGAGCGCGGTGGCGGTGGCGCTCAACAAGCTCGCCGAGCGCGAGAAAGTGCTCTACGCGGTGGCGATTTCCGGCTCGAACGACACCACCGGCAAGGACTGCACGCGTTACAGCTTCCGCCAGTGCTTCTACGGCGAGACCGCCGCCAACGCGATCGGCCCCGTCCTGGTGAAGACGTTCGGCAAGAACAAGAAGGCGGCGTTCATGACGCCGGACTACACCTATGGTCACACGGTCACCAAGTCGGTGAACGACTACCTGACCAAGAACGGCGGCTGGACCATGGTGACCAACCAGGTGTCGCCGCTCGGCACGCCGGATTTTAGTCAGTACCTGACGAACATCGCCAATTCCGGCGCCGAAATCCTGGTCAACGTCAACTGGGGCCGCGACGCGGTCCTGTCGATCCAGCAGGCCAAGCAGTTCGGCCTCTTGCCGAAGATGAAGCTGGTCATCCCCTACCAGATCCCCTTCCTCGCCAAGGAAGTCGGGCCGGAGCTTACCGAAGGTGTGTACGCTGCGACCGACTTCTGGTGGACGCTCGAGGACAAGTACCCGCTCGCCAAGATGTTCGTCGAAGCCTTCGACAAGAAGTACAACTACAAGCCCGAGTGGGGCGCCAACAACGCCTACATGCAATTCGCCATCTGGGCGCGCATGGTCGAAGAGACCGGCAGCTTCTATCCGCCCGACATCATCAGGACCTATGAGAAGGGCGAAATCTTCGCGTCCACCGTCGGAGACGTGCATTTCCGCCCCGAAGATCATCAGCTCGTCCGTCCGGTCGTCATCGTCCGCGGCAAGGCGCCGAAGGACATGAAGGGCAAGGACGACTACTGGGAGGTGACCGAGGTCGTGCCCGGCGGGCCGCTGATGCAGAAGCCCGACGCCTTCGGCTGCCATCTCGGCGACTACGTCTGATCTCGCCGGTGCGATAAAGTCCGTGCGCGGGGTGGCAGGTGATCAATTGGGCTAATCTTGCTTCTCAGCTCTTCAACGGGCTGGTGCTCGGTGCGCTGCTTGCGCTGATCTCTTCCGGCCTGACGATCATCTATGGCACCCTCGGTGTCCTCAACCTCGCGCACGGCGCCATGTTCATGCTCGGCGCCTACGCCGGCTACGTCGCCTACGAATACACCGGATCCTACGTTGTCGCGGTGATCGCCGGCTCGCTGTTCGTGATGCTGGTTGGTGTCGTGATGGAGCGGGTGATCATCCGCCACTTCTACGGCCGGCCGCACGAGGACCAGTTGCTGGTGACCTTCGGTCTCGGCATCGTGTTCGTCGAGTTCGTCCGCCTTCTCTTCGGCAGCCTGTCGAAGGTCGTGCCTCCGCCGGCCGTGTTTGCCGGCATCACGTCGCTCGGCTTCATGTTCTATCCGACCTACCGGCTGGCGGTGGTCGGCATCGTCGCAGTGGCGCTGCTGGCGCTCTACGTCGTTCTCTACCGCACGCGGCTTGGCCTGATCGTGCGCGCCGGCATCGAGGACTCCGTCATGGTGGACTCGCTCGGCATCGACGTCTACCGCATATTCATGGTGGTGTTCGGCATCGGCGCCATGGCGGCGGGCTTCGCCGGCATCGTCAATGCGCCGGTGGTCTCGCTTGCGCCCGACATGGGAGAAGCGATCCTGGTGCAGACCTTCGTTGTCGTCGTCATCGGCGGCGTGGGGTCGTTCCCGGGCGCGGTGCTGGGCGGCCTGATCGCCGGAGAGATCATCAGCATCACCTCGATGATCAACCCCGGATATTCCTACGTCATGCTGTTCGTGGCGATGACGCTCGTGCTGGTGCTTCGTCCGTACGGACTGCTCGGCACGCCGAGCCGCGAATGAGCGCAGTCATTCGATGCGCAGGCAACGCCCCTTCATCGTCGAGGCGCTGACAGCCGTCGGGCTGATCGCTGCGCCGTTCATTCTTCCCCACGTTGGATTCGCGCCGACGACGATCAACCGTATCCTGATCTGGGGCCTGTTTGGCATCGGCTTCGACATCCTGTTCGGCTATACCGGCCTGCTCTCCTTCGGCCAGTCGGCCTTTTACGGCACCGGCGGTTTCATTGCCGCCTATCTGCTCACTCAAATGGGTTTTCCGAGCGTGGTGCTGGCGTTGATCGTCGGCATGATCGCGGCGGCCGTCGTCGGCTACCTGGTCGGGCTCATCGCATTGCGGCGCACCGGGATCTACTTCGCCATGATCACGGTGGCGATCGCCGAGGTTTTCTATTTCGTCGAGTTCAATCCGCTCTCGGCCTACACCGGGGGTGAGAACGGGCTGCCCGGCGTCCCCACCCCGAGCCTCTACCTCGGCTTCACCACCTTCGATTTCAACTCCGACTGGTCGCTCTACGCGTTCATGGCGTTCTGGTATTTCGTCGGCATCGTGGTCGCGCTGCGCATCGTGCGCTCACCGGTCGGTGCGATCTTGAGCGCGATCCGCGACAATCCGCTGCGCGCCGCCGCCCTCGGCCACAATATACACGCCTACAAGCTCACGGCCTTCGTCGTCGCAGCGGCCTATGCGGGCTTTGCCGGCGGCTTGCTTGGCGTGCTGCAGGCCTTCATGCCGCCGGACGCCTTCACGTTCGACACGTCCGGGCAACTGGTGATGCAGACCGCGATCGGCGGCACCGGAACGCTGTTCGGTCCGCTGGTCGGTGCGACCGTCTGGCTCTATCTGAGCGATTTCTTCCAGACGACGCTGCATCTCGGTGCGACATGGAAGCTGGTACTGGGCCTCGTTTTCGTGCTGCTGGTCTGTTTCCTGCGCCGCGGCATCGTCGGCGGGCTGGTCGACCTGGTGCGGCTCGTCGCCGGAGCCGGTGCGCGTCGCAAAGCCGTCTCGCCCGATCCGGGAGCGGTCACGCCCGCTGCGATCCCGGCCGAAGGGGCGCCGGTCATCCACCTCACGCCATCATCGAGGCGTCCCGCGGCGGCGGACTCCGGTGCCGCGATTCTGCAGGCGAAGGGACTGACCAAGCACTATGGCGGGCTGGTCGCCAATGAGAACATTGATTTTAGCGTCAGGCGCGGCGAACTGCGCGGTATCATCGGCCCCAACGGGGCCGGCAAATCCACGTTTTTCAAGATGCTCACTTGCGAGGTGCCCCCAACCTCGGGTTCGATCCTGTTCGAGGGCAAAGACGTCACCGGAATGGATGTCACCGAGGTATGCCAGCTCGGGCTGACCAAGAGCTATCAGGTCAATCAGCTTTTCACGCGCCTGACGGTGCACGAGAACCTCACGATCGCGGCCCTGGCCGCAGAGCGCGGGCCGTTTCGCCTCGATCTGTTGCGCGATGTCGGCAGCATCAGCGGGCTGAAGGGGCGCGTGGCGCACACGCTTGATCTGGTGCAGCTTACGGCGCGCGCCGAACTGCCGGTGTCGGAGCTTGCCTACGGCGAGAAACGGCGGCTCGAGATCGGGCTGGCGCTCGCGACCGCGCCGAGCCTCTTGCTGCTCGACGAGCCGCTTGCCGGCATGAGCCCGAGCGAGCGCGCCGAAACCGTCAAGCTGCTTAAATCGATCGGCCAGGGCCGCACCATGATCGTGATCGATCACGACATGGATTCCCTGTTCGAAGTGGTGGAGCGGGTCACCGTGCTGCAGGAAGGGCGTGTGCTGATGGAGGGGGCGCCGGCCGAAATCAAGGGCAACACGGCGGTGCAGGAGGCCTATCTCGGCGGGGCGGTGGCGTCATGAGTCTGCTCGAGGTCGCCGGGCTCAACAGCTACTACGGCGACTCCCACATTCTCTTCGACGTGGCGCTGCATGTGGAGCGCAATGAAGTCGTCGCGCTGCTCGGCCGCAACGGCGCGGGCAAGAGCACCACGCTGAAAAGTCTCATGGGGGTGGTGACGCCGCGCGCGGGCTCGGTCAAGTTCGATGGCGTCGAGATCGCCGGCAAGAAGAGCCACGCCATTGCGCAGGCCGGCATGCAGCTCGTGCATGAGGAACGGCGTATTTTCGGCAGCCTGAGCGTCGAGGAGAACCTTGTTCTTGCCGGTCTCACCGAGTCGCAGCGTTGGCCGCTTGATCGCGCCTACGCGATGTTCCCGCGGCTGCGCGAACGCAGGCACAGCCGCGGCACCGATCTCTCCGGCGGCGAGCAGCAGATGTTGGCGATCGCCCGCGCGCTGATCCGCGAACCGAAGATACTTCTGCTCGACGAGCCGTTCGAGGGCCTCGCGCCGATCATCGTGCAGCACCTGCGCGCGACCTGCCGGGCGCTCGCCGATGCCGGCCAGACGATGCTGATCGTGGAGCAGAACGTCTCGGCGGTGATGAGCCTCGCCGACCGGGTCTACATCATCAACAACGGACACATCGTTGAGGCGATGTCGGCGCAGGCGGTCCGCGCCAACCCAGGGATCCTGCACCAACACCTTGGTGTCTAATATTGATCGAGCGCGGCGACGTTGAAATCTCCGCTTTGAGGAGAAAATGTTTCCGCGGAGCCCCACTGGTTTAGCCCCACTGGTTTAGAATCATTTCAAACACCTTGCGTCCAGCCGGCGGAAGGCGGATATTAGTTACGATCGAGACCAATTCTCGGCGATGCTCTGCCAGGCCGCCGTCCCCCGGGAGGTCCCCATGACGCAAATCGCAAACACGCATCCAAAGGCCGAAGGCAAGGCTCGCGCTGCGGACAGCAAGGCGGCTACTCGCGGCGCCGCGCTGCAATACCAGTCAGGCTTCGGCAACAACTTTGTATCGGAGGCGGTGCCCGGCGCGCTCCCGGTCGGCCGCAATTCGCCGCAGCGGCCGCCGCTCGGCCTCTACGCCGAGCAGATTTCGGGAACGTCGTTCACCACCGCGCGGGCGGAGAACCGGCGCACCTGGACCTACCGGGTTCAGCCTTCGGTGGTGCACCGGCCCTACGAGCGCATCGACAACGGCATGATCCGCAGCGCGCCGTTCAACGAGATCGATGCGACGCCGACCCAGTTGCGGTGGAGCCCGCTGCCGATTCCGAAAAAGGCGACCGACTTCGTCGACGGCATAGTGACCATCGGCGGCAATGGCGACGTGGCGACGCAGGTGGGCATGGCGGCGCACATCTACGCTGCCAATCGCTCGATGACCGACCGCTACTTCTACAACGCCGACGGCGAAATGCTGATCCTGCCGCAGCAGGGCCGCGTCCGTTTCCTGACCGAGCTTGGCGTCATCGAGGCTGCCCCCGGCGAAATCGTCATCATGCCGCGCGGCCTGCGCTTTCGCGCCGAGCTCCCTGACGGCCCCTCGCGCGGCTACATCTGTGAGAACTACGGCGCGATGCTACGGCTCCCCGAGCTTGGGCCGTTGGGCGCGAACGGGCTTGCCAATCCCCGCGATTTCCTGGCGCCGGTCGCCGCCTACGAGGACGCCGACGCGCCGTGCGCCTTGATCGCGAAATTCCAGGGCAACCTCTGGGCGGCCGAGATGGATCATTCGCCGCTCAACGTCGTCGCCTGGCACGGCAATTTCGTGCCCTGCAAGTATGACCTCGCGCGCTTTAACGTGATCGGGACGATCAGCTTCGATCACCCCGATCCGTCGATCTTCAGCGTGCTGACGGCGCCCTCCGACCTGCCCGGCACGGCCACTATCGATTTTGCGATTTTTCCGCCGCGCTGGATGGTCGGTGAGGATACCTTCCGTCCGCCTTGGTTCCATCGCAACGTGATGAGCGAGTTCATGGGTCTTCTCTACGGTGCGTACGACGCCAAGGCCGAGGGATTTCTCCCCGGCGGCGCCAGCCTGCACAATTGCATGAGCGCACACGGTCCCGATGCCGAAACCTGGGAGCGGGCGACGACGGCGGAGCTGAAACCGCACAAGATCGAGGACACCATGGCGTTCATGTTCGAGACCCGTTTCGCCATGCGGCTTACGCGCTACGCGATGGAATCCTCCGAGCTCCAGCACGGCTACTTCGAGGGCTGGCAGGGCCTCGACAAGCATTTCCGCGCGAAGTAGCGCGCGGCAGGCGCACCGCGGTCGCACCCTGGCGCGGCGATCGCCGGTCAGCGCCGATCGGGCGCGGCGCCGCGGCCGACGCCAAGCCCGGCCATGAAGCGGTGGCGGATCAGCGCCGGATCGCGTTCCTGCAGGCCTTCGGCGGGCTTATCGTCGATCTTCGCCGCCAGCAGCGTCGGGCCGCCCTCGTCGAAGCGGCGCTCGATCAGCGTCGCGAAATGCGCTTCGTCGCGCACCCACTCCGCGCGCGGAAAGCCGGCGCCCAGTGCGACCGCGACGATGTCGGTAGCGCCGCCCGTCGCGGTCGGTTGCTTGCCGGTGATCTGGTAGATGCCGTTGTCCCAGATGATGATGGTGAGATTGCGCGGCTTGACGTTGGCAATGGTGGCGAGCGAGCCGAGCATCATCAGGATCGATCCGTCGCCTTCGAGCGCGATCACCCCGCGCGCGGGCTGCGCCAGCGCGACGCCGAGCGCGATCGGGCACGCGAGCCCCATGCTGCCGAGCATGGAGAAATTCTGCGACCGCCGGCCGGCCGCAGCGAGGTCGAAATTGGCGTTGCCGATGCCGGCGACCACCGCCTCCTCGTGCGTGAGCCTCTGCACCAGACGGCGCGTCAGCGCCGCGCGGTTGAGCGTGCTCGCGAGGCGTCTCCCGGTCTCCATGCGCTCCTCGTCTCAGATCAGATGCGCGCTGGCGGCGGGATTGCCGCCGGTCAGCAGCGGCGACAGAATGAAGGCCACCGGCGCCTGCGTCGTGAACGCCTGTTTGATCGACGTATCGAGGATGAAGCGCAGCTTCGATTCGTCGGTCAGGGTGTGATGCACGATGCCGAGCGCATCGAGCGTCGGCCGCATGGTGCGCGCCACGAGGGTCTGGCCGATGTTGAATTCGCCCATGATGCCGCGCTCGGAAATCACCAGGATCGCCGGTATCTGATAGGGCACGACCAGGGAGGCGAGCGCATTGCCGGTAAGGGCAAAGCCGCTGGTCTGCATCAGCAGCGCGCTGCGCAGGCCCCCCATGTAGGCGCCGCTCACGATGCCGACGGCCTCGTCCTCGCGCGTGGCGCAGACCGCGACGAACGCGTCGTCCGCGGCCGCGCCGTTGATGAGTGGCGTGAGCACATTGTCGGGCACGTAGGCGATCAGGCGGACAGCGTTCTCCTTGAACGCCGCGAGAATGGCATCGGACCAGATCATTGTGCGGTCCCGGATCCGGTCGGTCGATGGCGCGCCATGATAGGGGTCGGTTCGCGGTGGGCCGGAAATATCGGCTGGGGCACGTCGCCGCGCAACAGCAAAAGTTGGAGAAGGCGGCTTGCGACGGGCGGGTGTTGCGGCTTGACGGCTCGCGGGAAGGCTTGTCATTGCTTCGCGCCGTTTCCGTTCGCGCTGCTCTCGGAAAGGGGTGAACAGTGGCCGGGACGCCGGACGAAATCCAATTGACCGCCGCGTTTTTCGAACGCTCGCTCGCCGCATTGCAACTTGCGGCGAGGGACGGCGCGCTGCTGGCGCTGATAACCGACGTCGCCGGCGCGATCGAGACGTCGCTGCGCGCCGGCGGTAAGCTCTTGATCGCCGGAAACGGCGGCAGCGCCGCCGATGCGCAGCATCTCGCGGCCGAGTTTCTCGCGCGTTTCGTAACCGACCGCCGGCCGCTGCCGGGCATCGCCCTGACCACGGACACTTCAGTGCTCACCGCGGTCGGGAACGACTACGGCTTCGAGCATGTCTTCGAGCGTCAGGTGCGCGGGATCGGACGTCCAGGCGACGTGTTGCTTGCCCTCTCGACGTCGGGCCGCTCGCGCAACATTCTCGCCGCGCTCGAGGCGGCGCGCGAAGTGGGCCTCGTCACGGTCGGCTTCTCCGGCGCCGCGGAGGAAGGCGAGATGCGCGCGCTGTGCCGCTATTTTCTCGCCGCACCGTCGCGGGAGACGGCGATCATCCAACAAATTCACATGGTCGCCGGCCATGCGATCTGCGCTCAAGTCGAACGGGCGATGCTGCGATGACCGACGGCCGCGCGCTGCCGCCCGATCGGGAGGAAGCTGACGGCGGGATCTGGCACGCAGTCTCGGTCGGCGATTTTGCGGGCCGCCCGGCGCTGTTTCTCGATCGCGACGGCGTCATCATCGAGGATACGCACTATCTTTGTCGCGCCGAGGACATGCGGCTTCTCAGCGGCGCGGCCGACGCGATCGCTCGCTGCAACCGCCTGGGAATTCCCGTCGTCGTCGTGAGCAATCAGTCGGGGATTGCGCGCGGGCTTTACGACTGGCAGGGCTTCCACACGATTCAGGCTGCGCTTGCCGCCGCGCTCGCGGATGCCGGCGCCCATATCGACGCGGCGTTCGCCTGCGCCCACCACGCCGAGGGCGGAGCGCCCTTCAACGTCGCCGATCACCCCTGGCGCAAGCCCAATCCCGGAATGATTCTGGCCGCCGGCTTGCGCATGAGGGTTGATCTGCCACGCTCGTGGATCGTCGGGGACCGCCCTTCGGATATCGCCGCCGGCCGCGCCGCCGGCCTCGAAGGCGGCGTTCTCCTGGCGCCGCAAGTGGGCGATCCGCAACGCGCGGCAGCCGCAGCGCTCCAGGGGGATCGGTTTCGCGTTGAGATGGCGACGGCGCTCGCGGACGCGGTCTCGCTCCTGCTGGCGAGAGGTCGGCTCGGCGCGTCTCAGCGTGGCGTGTCCGACTCCTCGGCGACCGGATCGCGGTCCTCGACGTGAGACGGCCACGGCTCGGCGGCGGCGTGGCCGCCGCCGTTGACGCGGACGAAATCGGGCACCGCACGATGAAGCGCAGCGAGAAGGGCGTCGCGATCGTTGGCCGCGATCTTCTCCCTGATCTCCTTCAGGTACTCGTCCGCCTCAGCGAGCGACGCGTGAACGGGCTTGGCCGCCACGATGCCGGGAAGCCCGATCTCGACGGTCGACTCGCGATGAGCAAACAGAATCTCGTGCAGCCGCTCGCCCGGCCGCACGCCGGTAAATATGATCTCGATGTCGCGCCCGGGCTCGAGACCGGACAACCTGATCATGCGTTCGGCGAGTTCAAGAATTTTCACCGGCTGGCCCATTTCCAGAACATAGACGGCGGCGTCGGATTGGTCGGTGCCGAGCGCATGGCTGCCCGCGGTGATGACCAGATCGCAGGCCTCCTTGATGGTCATGAAGTAGCGCACCATCTCGGGATGCGTGACCGTGACCGGTCCGCCGGCCTCGATCTGCGCCTTGAACTTCGGCACCACAGAGCCGTTCGAGGCGAGCACGTTGCCGAAGCGCACGGAAATGAGCCGCATGCGCGTTTCTCCGGCCTTCATTTTGGCTGCGAGCGCAGCGTCGAGGGCTTGGCAGTAAATTTCCGCGAGGCGCTTGCTCGCCCCCAGCACCGACACCGGCTCGATCGCCTTGTCGGTCGAGATCATGACCAGTCCGGCGGCCTTTGCCGCGACCGCCGCGTCG
>Ga0335078_10011097_pt1 | contig 13354 bp, 8 predicted proteins | sample Lox_Sample_32_FD_206711 | JGI IMG/M metagenome (GOLD analysis project Ga0335078, IMG submission 206711) | Soil microbial communities from Loxahatchee National Wildlife Refuge, Florida, United States - Lox_Sample_3.2 | ecosystem: Environmental > Terrestrial > Soil > Wetlands | place: USA: Florida...
CCTCGCGGGCGATCGCGTCGGCCTCGCGCAGCACCGCGAGCCGTTCGGCGGTCACCTCGCCGATGATCCTGATGGCCAGGCCCGGGCCGGGGAACGGCTGGCGGCGGACGATCGCGGGCGGCAGGCCGAGTTCCTCCCCCACCCGGCGCACCTCGTCCTTGAACAGCCAGCGCAGCGGCTCGACCAGCTGGAACTTCAGGTCATCCGGCAGCCCGCCGACGTTGTGGTGGGACTTGATATTGGCGGTGCCGGTGCCGCCGCCGGACTCCACCACGTCCGGGTACAGCGTGCCCTGGACCAGGAACTCGCACGCCTCGCCGTGCTCGCCCGCCTCGGCCGTGATCTCCCGGGCGGCGCGCTCGAAGGCGCGGATGAACTCGCGGCCGATGATCTTCCTCTTCTGCTCCGGATCGACCGTCCCGGCCAGCGCGGTCAGGAACGCCCCGGCCTCGGTCGCCACCGTCAGCTTGACGCCGGTGGCGGCCACGAAGTCCTGCTCGACTTGTTCGGCCTCGCCCTTGCGCAGCAGCCCGTGGTCCACGAATACGCAGGTGAGGCGGTCGCCGATGGCCCGCTGCACGAGCGCCGCGGCGACCGCCGAGTCCACCCCGCCGGACAGCCCGCAGATGGCCCGGCCGTCGCCGACCTGCTCCCGGATCGCGGTGACCTGCTCCTCGACGATGTTCAGCATGGTCCAGGACGGGCGGCAGCCGGCCAGCTCGAGGAAGCGGGCCAGGACGCGGGTGCCGTGCTCGGTGTGCAGGACCTCGGGGTGGAACTGGACGCCGAACAGCCCGTCCGTCACGTTCTCCACCGCGGCCACCGGGGTGGTGCCGGTCCTGGCGGTCACGGCGAAGCCGGGCGGGGCGGCGGTGGCGGTGTCGCCGTGGGACATCCAGACGCGCTGCCTGGTCGGCGTGCCGGCCAGCAGAAGGCCCCCCGGAGGGGGGTCGAGGGGGTCTGGGGGGAAAGATTTCCCCCCAGGAGCAGGGGGGGTCTGGGGGGGATCGTCCCCCCGGAGCAACACTGTCGCGCCGTACTCCCTGGCGCCGGTGTGGGCCACGGTGCCGCCGAGGCCGGCCACCATGAGCTGGAAGCCGTAGCAGATGCCGAGGACCGGCACCCCGGCGTCGAACAGGCCCGCCGGGGCGGGCGGCGCCCCGTCGGCGTAGACGGACGAGGGCCCGCCGGACAAGATGATCGCCTTCGGCCGCTTGGCCAGCATCTCCGCCACCGGCATGGTGGAGGGCACGATCTCGGAGTAGACGTGGCACTCGCGCACCCGGCGCGCGATCAGCTGCGCGTACTGCGCGCCGAAGTCGACGACGAGGACGGTGTCAAAGCCACCGGGCACGCTGATCACCTTTCACTCGTGCGGGGCCTCCGAGTCTAGTAGGACCTGACCAGCGGGAACCCCGTTAGCGGCGGACGGCGCGGCGGGCGGGGCGGGCGCGGCCTGCCCGGCCTGCCCGGATTGGGCCTGAGCGTTGGCGGTGACGCGCAGGCGGGCGATGCGGCGGCCGTCGAGTTCGGTCACGGTGATGGTCCGGCCGGCCACCGGGACGGTGTCGCCCACCGACGGCAGCGCGCCGAGGGCGGCCAGGACGTAGCCCGCGGCGGTCTCGTACGGGCCCTCGGGCAGCTCGAGGCCGGTCTGCTCGGCGAACTCGTCCAGGTTGAGCAGGCCATCGACCTCCACGTCGCCGGCTGGCAGCCGGGTGGCGTGGTTCTGCTCGATGTCGTACTCGTCGGTGATGTCGCCGATCAGCTCCTCGACCAGGTCCTCCAGCGTGACGATGCCGGCCGTGCCGCCGTACTCGTCCACCACGATGGCCAGGTGGGCGCGCTCGCGGCGCATCTCGGACAGCGAGGAGAGCACGGTCTTGCTGATCGGCAGGTACTTCACCGGCCTGCTGATCTGGCGGACCGGGACCGCGTCCTTGGCCACCCCGGGCCCGAGCAGGTCCCGTACGTGCACGAAGCCGACCACGTTGTCGTAGGTGTCCTGGTAGACCGGCAGCCGCGAGTGCGGCACGCCCGCGACGATGGCGGCGGCCTCGGCGACCCGCGTTTCCGCGTCCAGGAAGACGACCTCGGTGCGCGGCACGAGCACCTCGCGGATCTGCCGCTTGCCGGCGTCGAAGACCTCGCCGACGATGTGCCGCTCGTCCTGGCTGAGCGTCTGCGCGCCGGTCACCAGGTCACGCAGCTCCTCCTCGGTAATGGCCTGGCGGCCGAGCCGCGGATCGCCGCCGAGCAGGGCGACGATCAGGTTGGTGCACTTGGTCAGCAGCCAGACCACCGGCCGGGCCAGCACGGCGATCCGGTCCAGCAGCGGCGCGGCCAGCAGCGCCAGCGCGGCCGACCGCTGCAGCGCGATCCGCTTCGGCGCGAGCTCGCCCAGCACCAGGCTGAAGAACGTGATGCCGACGGTCACCACGATGAACGCGATCGTGCCCGCCCAGGCCGGCGACAGGTGATACTCCCTGGCCAGCCAGGACTTAAGGTAGCCGGCCAGGGTCTCGGCGCCGTACGCGCCGGAGAACAGGGTGGCCAGGGTCACGCCGATCTGCACGGCGGAGAAGAACCGGTTCGGGTCCTGGGCTAGCCGGGCGGCCCGCTGGCCCCGCCTGCCGCGCTTGGCCAGCGCCTTGACCTGGCCTTCGCGCAGCGAGACCAGGGCCATTTCTGAGCCTGCGAAGAATCCCCCGATGAGGATGATGATGAGGACGACGATGACGTCCAGGACGACCTTGCTCAAGGTGTGATCGCCGACTTCCTCCGTTCGGCGCCGGTCGGCGGGCGGCCGTCCCGTCACCAGTCGCACGATGTGTCTGGCCAGCCAGTCTAGACGGGATAACGTTTGACATCCTCCCCCGGATAAAGGACGGGGGATTCCAGCTACTACGCCGATTGGAGCAGCAGTTGAGGTTCGCGGTTCACTGGCCGGGCAGCCCCGGCGCCTCCCCGCGCATGAAGGGGGAAGGGGAGGTGACGCGGCGCGTGCTCCCAGACCGGAAGGGCGGGGTTTCCACGCCGCGATGCTGATGATCCCCTTGGGCATGCAACGAATCTGGAAATCCAGCACCCGGCTGGCGGACGGGCGGGAGATCGTCTACTTCGACGAGGAGCCCGGACTCGGCCGCGACCAGATCGCGGACACCCGGCCGCTGCCGCCGCGGATGCCGGGCCCGCAGCCGCCGCACGGCCGGCCGGAATGGGGAATCCGCTGGGACCGGCTGGCCGGGGAGTGGGTGGTGATCGCGGCGGCGCGCCAGGACCGGACGTTCCTGCCCCCGGCCGACCAGTGCCCGCTCGACCCGTCGGCGCCGGGGCGGCCCACCGAGATACCGGCGGACAACTACGACGTGGTGGTGTTCGAGAACCGCTTCCCCTCGCTGGCCGAACCCCTCGGCCGGTGTGAGGTGGTCTGCTTCACCCCCGACCACGACTCCTCGTTCGCCGCGCTGTCCCCGCGCCGGGTCAGGACCGTGCTCGGGGCGTGGATAGACCGGACGCAGGCGCTCGGCGCGCTGCCCGAGACCCGGCAGGTGTACTGCTTCGAGAACCGGGGCGAGGAGATCGGCGTCACGCTGCACCACCCGCACGGGCAGATCTACGCGTTCCCGTTCGTGGCGCCGAAGCTGGCCCAGATGGTGACGCAGGCCCGCGAGTACGCGGCGGGAAACGACGGCGCGAACCTGTTCGACGACACGGTCGCGGCCGAACTCACCGCGGGCTCCCGCGTCGTGACCAGGAACGAGCACTGGGTGGTGTTCGTGCCCGAGGCGGCGCGCTGGCCGTACGAGGTGCGGATATTCCCGCTCGTTCGGGTGCCTGATCTTCCTGCCCTCGGTGACGCGGCCCGGGACTCGTTCGGGCCGCTCTACCTGGACGTGCTGCGCCGGTTCGACGCGCTGTTCGGCCGGCCCGCGCCGTACATCGCCGCCTGGCATCAGGCCCCGGTCCGGGACGCGGACGCGCGCGGCCGGTTCGCCGCGCACCTTCAGGTACTGTCGGTCCGGCGCGCGGCGAACAAGCTCAAGTACCTCGCCGGGACCGAATCGGGCACGGGCGTGTGGATCAACGACATCGTCCCTGAAGAGGCGGCGCTACGGCTCAGGGAGGCCTGATCACATGAGAGTGCTCGTCACCGGCGGGGCCGGCTACATCGGCAGCGTCGTGGCCGGGCGACTGGTCGCGGCCGGGCACGACGTCACGGTGCTCGACGACCTGTCCACCGGGTTCGCCGACGCCGTGCCGCCCGGCGCCGCGTTCGTCAAGGGCACGCTGCGCGACTGCGCCGCCGAGGTGCTCGCCGACGACATCGAGGCGGTACTGCACTTCGCGGCCAAGTCGCTGGTCGGCGAGTCGGTGGCGAACCCGGCCAGGTACTGGTCGAACAACCTGGGCGGGACGATCTCGCTGCTCGAGGCGATGCGCGAGATCGGTGTCCGGACGATCGTCTTCTCCTCCACCGCGGCGGTCTACGGCGAGCCCGGGCGGACGCCGATCCTCGAGACCGATCCGACGCGCCCGACCAGCCCCTACGGCGCGACCAAGATCGCGGTGGACACGACGCTGACCGAGTTCTGCCGGCTGCACGGGTTCGGCGCGGTCAGCCTGCGCTACTTCAACGTGGCGGGTGCTTTCCAGGGCGCGGACGGCCGGTGGCTGGGCGAGCGGCACCACCCGGAGACCCATCTCATCCCGAACGTGCTGGCCGCCGCGACCGAGGGCCAGCCGGTGCAGATCTTCGGCGACGACTACCCCACCCCGGACGGGACCTGCGTCCGGGACTACATCCACGTCACCGACCTGGCCGACGCGCACCTGCGCGCGCTGGCGGCCGCCCGGCCCGGTGAGCACCGCATCTACAACCTGGGCAACGGGGCCGGCTTCTCGGTCCGCGAGGTGATCGAGGTGTGCCGCGAGGTGACCGGCATCGACATCGCCGCCGAGGTGGGCCCGCGGCGGGCCGGCGACCCGGCCGTGCTGGTCGCCTCCTCGGCGAAGATCCAGTCCGAGCTGGACTGGCGGGCGTCGCGCGACCTGAGGGCCATGGCCGCCGACGCCTGGGCTTTTGCTCAGGCGCGCGCGTCCCGGTGAAAGCTTCGGCGCTGTTCCGGGAGCGGTTCGGCGGGGAGCCGGACGGCGTGTGGCTGGCCCCCGGGCGGGCCAACCTGATGGGCGAGCACACCGACTACAACGAGGGTTTCGTGCTGCCGTTCGCGCTCGGCCAGGGGGTCACCGCGGCGGCAGCGCGCCGGATTGGCCGCCGGGCAGGCCGCCGGCTCACCGTGTGCTCCCGGCAGGAGCCGGGGGACGCCGTGGAGGTCGACCTGGACGGGCTGGCCCCAGGCCGGGTGACCGGCTGGGCCGCCTACCCGGCCGGCGTGGCCTGGGCGCTGGAAGCGGCCGGCCACCGGCTGCCCGGCGCCTGCATCGCCATCGACTCCGACGTGCCGGCCGGCGCCGGGCTGTCCTCCTCGGCCGCGCTCGAGTGCGCGACCGCGCTGACGCTGACCTCGCTGGCCGGCCTGGACGTGCCCCGCGCCGAGCTGGTCACGATCGCCCGCCGGGCGGAGAACGAGTTCGCCGGGGTGCCGACCGGCATCATGGACCAGTCCGCGTCGCTGCTCTGCCGGGCCGGGCACGCGCTGCTGCTCGACTGCCGCACGCTGGAGACCTCCCAGGTGCCGTTCGACCCGGGCGCGGGGGGCGCGGGATTGCTGCTCATCAACACCCGGGCCCGGCACGAGCTGGCCGACGGGGAGTACGGCCGGCGGCGGGCCGAGTGCGAGGAAGCCGCCCGCCGTCTCGGCATCCGTTCGCTGCGGGACCTAACGGACCTGGCTGATACCGGCTCCCTGACCGATCCTGTGCTGCGGCGGCGCGTCCGCCACGTTGTCACGGACAACCAGCGCGTGCTGGAGGTCGTCGCGCTGCTGCGCGCGCCCTCGGGGCCGCCCGCGGATACGTACCGCGAGATCGGGCGGCTGCTCACGCAGGCGCACGGCTCGCTGCGCGACGACTTCGAGGTGTCCTGGCCGGAGGCCGATGCGGCGGTGGAGGCGGCCGTGGCGGCGGGAGCTTCCGGGGCGCGGATGATCGGCGGGGGGTTCGGCGGCTCGGTGCTCGCCCTGGTGCCCGCGGCGGCGGGCGGCCCTGGGTCCGGTCCGGTCAGGGACGCGGTGACCGCGGCCTTCGCCCGGCACGGCTGGACCGCGCCGGAGTTCCTGGAAGCCGTCCCGTCCGGCAGCGCCCGGCCGCTGAACGGCTAGGCGTCCGGGCGCGGACCATGATCGCGGGCAGTTCTGGGCACATAGACCCCAGTACTGCCCGCGATCATGGAACAGCGTGGTGGGAGGGGCCGGGGGGAGGGCTTGGGGTTGGAAAAGATGGGGGGCGGGGGGAAGAGAGACACCTCGCTGGGGGCGGGGTTGGGGGGGCGTGTGCGCTGGGTGGAACGCTCGGGCCGGGGGCGGCCTGGCTGGTGCGCGATAGGGTGGCCCGGGGCCCTGAGCTGAGGAGGAACTCGTGCTGGTACGCGACGAGGCGGCGAAGCTGGCGGGCGAGATCGCCGAGCTGCGGCACGCGATCCACTCCGAGCCCGAGATCGGCCTGGACCTGCCGAAGACGCAGCGCAAGGTGCTCGACGCGCTGGCCGGGCTGCCGCTCGAGGTCAGCACGGGGACGGCGGTCAGCTCGGTGACCGCGGTGCTGCGCGGCAGCCGGGGCTCCGGGGCCGGCCCGGTGGTGCTGCTGCGCGGCGACATGGACGCGCTGCCCGTCACCGAGGAGACCGGGTTGCCGTACGCGTCGGCCATACCAGGGGCGATGCATGCCTGCGGCCACGACCTGCACACCGCCATGCTGGCCGGCGCGGCCAAGCTGCTCAGCGCCCGGCAGGACGAGGTGCCCGGCACGGTGATCTTCATGTTCCAGCCGGGCGAGGAGGGCTACGCCGGCGCCCGTTACATGATCAACGAGGGCGTGCTCGACGCGGCGGGCGAGCGCCCGGTCGCGGCCTACGCCCTGCACGTGAGCGGGAACAAGCTGCCCTGCGGGAAGTTCTCCACCCGGCCGGGCCCGATGCTGGCCGCCGCCGACCAGATCACGGTCACCGTGCACGGGCGCGGCGGGCACGCCTCCCAGCCGCACCGGGCGGCCGACCCGATCCCGGCCGCGTGCGAGATGGTGATCGCCCTGCAGACGATGGTGACCAGGAAGTTCGACGTGTTCGACCCGGTGGTGATCACCGTCGGCAGCTTCCACGCCGGCACCACCGACAACGTGATCCCGGACCAGGCCAGGTTCCTGGCCACCGCGCGCTCCTACAGCGCCGCGTCCAGGACCGCTCTGGCGGACCTGGTGCCCCGGCTGGTCAGGGACATCGCCGACGCGCACGGGCTGACCGCCGAGGCCGAGTACGCGGGCGAGTACCCGGTCACCGTCAACGACGCGGCCGAGGCGGCGTTCGCCGGGCAGGTGATCACGGAGGTGTTCGGCCCGGACCGGGGCGAGACGGCCAGGTTCCCGATCACCGGGGCGGAGGACTTCTCCTTCGTGCTCGAGGAGGTGCCCGGCGCGTTCATCTTCCTCGGCGCCTGCCCGCCGGACCGCGACCCGGAGACCGCCCCCACCAACCACTCGGCCATCGCCATGTTCGACGACTCCGTGCTGGCCGACGGTACCGCCTTGTACGCCGAACTGGCGCTGCGCCGGCTAGCGCAGGGCCGGTAGCGGCCCTTTCGGGCACAATCTGAGTGTGAGCGCTGGGTCGGTGGCTTCGGGGGCGGGCGTGTCCGCCCGTGAGGCTGACGTGCTGGCTGCGCTCGGCGAGCACCTGACCAACGCGGAGATCGCCACCCGGCTGTTCATCTCGGTCCGCACCGTCGAGAGCCACGTGTCCTCGTTGCTGCGCAAGCTCGGAGTGAACGACCGCCGGGCGCTGGCGGCCGCGGCGTCGACGCTGGGGCCGGCCGAGTCCGCCCCGCCCGCCGTGGCCCTGCCGCTGCCCTCGCCGCTGACCTCGTTCGTCGGCCGGACCGCCGAACGGGCGGCGCTGGGCGCGGCGCTCGGGACGCACCGCCTGGTGACGGCGGTCGGCCCGGGCGGGGTCGGCAAGACCCGGCTGGCGCTGAGCGTGGTCACCGAGGTGGCCGGGCGGTACGCCGACGGTGCCTGGTATGTGGATCTCGTGCCGGTCACCGATCCGGCCATGGTCGCCCCGGCCATCGCGGCCGCGCTCGGCCTCGGCGAGCGCCAGGCCCGTTCGGCCGAGGACACCGTCCTCGGCTGGCTGGCGCCGCGGGAGACGCTGCTGGTCCTGGACAACTGCGAGCACCTGCTGGACGGGATGCCGGTGCTGCTCGAGCGGCTGCTCGCGGGCAGCCCGCGGCTGTCGGTGCTGGTCACCAGCCGCGCCAGGCTGCTGGTGCCGTTCGAGTGGGTGTTTAGTGTGCCGGGCCTGTCCATCGCGGCCGGCGACGGAGGCCCGGGTGACGCGGTGGAGCTGTTCCTGACCCGCGCGGCCGCCGCCGGGAGCGCGCTGACGGAGGCGGATGCCGCCCGGGTCGCGGCCATCTGCCGGGGTCTTGACGGCGTGGCGCTCGCGATCGAGCTGACCGCCGCCCGCGTCCCGTCGCTCGGGCTGGACGGGATCGAATCCGGGCTGGCCGACCGGATGAACCTGCTGGCCGGCGGTCCGCGGGCGGACGACAGGCACCGTTCGCTCCGGTCCGCGCTCGACTGGAGCTACGCCCTGCTCGACGACGCCGACCGGGCGGTACTGCGCCGCGTCTCGGTGTTCGCGACCCCGTTCACCGCGACCGCGGCGCAGGCCGTGCTGGCAGGCTGGCCGCCGGCGGCCGACGGCGCGATCGGGGCCGCGCTGGCCAGGCTCGCGGACCAGAGCCTGCTGGTCGCCGTCGCGGACCCGGCCGGAACCCGCTACCGCGCGCTGGAGACCGTCTGCCAGTACGGTGCCGCCCAGCTGGACCAGGCCGGCGAGCCGGACCAGGCTTCGGCCCGCCACCTCTCCTGGTGCCTGGAGGCCGCCACCGCTCTCGGGACGCCGGCCGAGGCCGGCCGCGCCTGGCGGTCGGCGTTCGATCAGCTGGCCGACGAGCTGCGCGCCGCGCTGCGCTGGGCGGCGGCCCGCGCCCAGTCCAGCCAGCCCCAGCGGCGGCCGGAAGCGTACCGGCTGGCGACGGCGCTGGCCGAGCTGACCTTTGCCCGCGGGCTGCCCGGCGAGTCCCAGCGACGGTACGAGCAGGCCGCGGGATTGGCGGCGGACGACGCCGGCGCCGCCGCGGCGCTGCGCTGCGCCGCGGGCGCGGCCAGGTCCCGGCACGTCGGCGACGACGCGTTCCGGCTGCAGCTGGCCGCGGCCGACGCGGCCGTCCGCGCGGGCGACCCGGCCGGGGCGGCCATGGACCTGGCCCAGGCGGCCGAGATGTGCAACCGCATGGCCGGGCTGATGGCCACCAGGCGGCCCGAGGGCCAGGCGGACGAGCTGATCGCCCGCGGGGAAGCACTGGCGGGCGGGGACCTGGCCGCGGCGGCCCGGCTGCTGGCGGCCGAGGCGTACAACGGCGACGACACCGACCCGGTCACCGCCGAGCTCACCGAGCGGGCCATCGTGCTGGCCCGCCGGGCCGGTGATCCGCTGACCGAGAGCGCGGCCCTGGACGAGCTCACCTCGATCCAGCTGGCGCGCGGTGAGATCCGCGGCGCGCTGGCCAGCGCGCTGCGCCGGACGCAGGCCCTGGAACCGCTGCCGGTGACGGCGCGGTCCGGCGTCGAGCACTCCGACGCGCTGTGCATGGCCACCGAGTGCGCCACCGCCGCCGGGGACCTGCGGGCGGCCCGTCAGCTGGCCGAACGGGTCCGGGACCTGCCGTTCCACCGGGAGGAGGGGCACCTGGCCACGGCGCGGCTGATCGTCGTGACCACCCTGGCGGGCGATTGGGACGAGGCGCTCGCGCTGGCCGGGCAGTTCCGCGACGGATGGGAGCAGGCCGGGCGGCCGCGGGCCGGCAACCTCAACCGCGGCGCCTACGCCGCGGCCACGGTGCACGGCCTGCGCGGCGACGAGGAGGCCAGGACGGCCTGGCTGGAGGTCGTGGACGCGCTGGCCACGCCGGGCCTGGCCCTGTCCACCATGCACTTCAACGAGTTCTTCGACGCGCTGCTGCTGCTGCACCAGGGCCGGGCCGCCGCGGCGATGGAGGTGCTGAGCACGACGCCCGAGCAGTTCCGCGGCTGGGCCGCCGGCATGTGGCGGCCCTGGTACGCGGCCTTGTGGGCCGAGGCGGCCGTCCTGGACGGGCAGCCGGACGCGGCGAACCGGATCCGCCGGGCGCGCCTGGCCACGCTGGACAACCCGGTCGCCACGGCCATCGTGGCCCGGGCCGAGGCGCTGACCGGGGAGCGCGCCGGAGACCGGGCCGGGCTGGCCCCGGCGGCCGCGGCCCTGTCGGCCGCCGGGTGCCGTTATCAGTGGGCCCGGACGCTCGTGGCCATGGGCGGGGCCGAACGCGCCCGGGGACACGCGGAACTGGCCGCGATGGGCGCGACCGTCATGGCCTGGCCTCCAGGATGAGGTTGAACGGGGTCTGAGCCGCACGGCGCACGCTGCTGAAGCCCGCCTCGGTCAGCAGCGCCGCCAGCCGCCGCTCGCCTGCCTGCGCGCCGAGCCCCAGGCCGACCTCCTGGTCGAGCGATCCCGGCGTGCAGATCACCGTGGACAGGCCGTAGAAGGTCCGCCCGACCGGGTTCAGGTTCTCCTCGAGCGCGTCGCCGGCCATCGGCTCCACCAGCAGCAGGGTGCCGTCCGGCGCCAGGGCCTGGCGGACGTGCCGGGCGGCCCCGACCGGGTCGCCCATGTCGTGCAGGCAGTCGAACATGCACACCAGGTCGTAGCCGGTGCCGGGGAACTCGCGGGCGGACGTGGCCTCGAACCTGGTCCGCTGGGCCACGCCCGCCTCGGCCGCCGCCTTGCGCGCCGCGGTGATCGAGGCCTCGTGGTTGTCCGCGCCGAAGAAGGTGGACCGCCCGAAGGCCTGCGCCATGACGATCGTGGAGGCACCGAGCCCGCAGCCGACGTCGGCCACGCTCGCCCCGGACCGCAGCTTGTCCACCACCCCGTCCAGTGCGGGGAGCCACGCGCTCACCAGGTGCGCGGCGTAGCCGGGCCGGAAGAGCCGCAGCACGCCGGAGAACAGCCGGTCGTCGTGCTCGTGCCAGCCGACCCCGGCGCCGGTGCGAAACGCGTCCGTGAACCGTGCGTGGTCGGCGTAGCAGGACGCGATGACCTCGAACGCGCCGCCCAGGAAGACCGGGCTGTCCTCGTTCGCGACCACCATGGCCTGCTCGGCCGGAAGCTCGTAGGTGCCGTCGGCCGGGTCATAGGTCACGTAGCCGCCGGCAGCCTGGTTGCCGAGCCACTCGCGGACGTACCGTTCGGCGGTGCCGGTGCGGGCGGCCAGCGTGGCCGACGTGATCGGCCCGGCGCCCGCCATCGCCTTGTAGAGGCCGAGCCGGTCACCGATGTGCAGCAGCAGCCCCGAGATGGCCGCTCCCATGTCGGTGACCGCCTGCCCGACGAAGGCCTCGAGCCTGGCCTCGTCGATCGGGTTCGTTTCTGTCGTGGTCATGTCTTCTCTCCCGGTTGTCGGATTCACAGCCCAAGCCTGGGCGGGAGAGCTGCGGGGCGGCATCCGTGCCGGATACGGAATCCGCGGAATCCGTGGCGGCCACCGATGCCGTCGCGGCCGCGCGTGCCGCACCGTGGACGGGTACCCGAAGGAGCGATTGACGATGATCCATCCAGACATTTACGCCGCGCTGGTCCGCCGGGCGCGTTTTCGCGGAAACGCGCCCGGCCGGACGGGGCTGAGCTAGAGGCTGGCCACGTCGGCCTGCTTGGCGCGGACGGCCTCGGCGGCGGTGCGCAGGGCGGCCAGCTCGGGTTCGGTCAGGTCGCGCTCGACGACGCGGCGCACTCCCTCCCGGCCGATCTCGGCCTCGACGCCCAGGTAGACACCGGAGATGCCGAACTCGCCGTCCACCCAGGCGCAGACCGGCATGACCGCGCCGGCGTCCTCCGCGACGGCGCGGGCCATCCGGGCCGCGGCCGCCGAGGGGGCGTAGTAGGCCGAGCCGGTCTTCAGCAGCGCGACGATCTCGCCGCCGCCGTTCCTGGTCCGGGTGACCAGCTGCTCGATCTCGTCCGCGGGCAGCAGGCCGGCCAGCGGCTGGCCGTTCACCGTGCAGGCCGAGGGCACCGGCACCATCGTGTCGCCGTGCGAGCCCAGCGTCAGCGTGCGCACCGAGCCGACCGGGACCGCCAGCTTTTCCGCCACGAAGTAGCTGAACCTGGCCGTGTCCAGCATGCCCGCCTGGCCCATCACCCGCTTGTGCGGGAACCCGGACACCTTGGCGGCCAGCGCGGTCATCTCGTCCAGCGGGTTGGACACCACGATCAGCACCGCGTCCGGCGCGTACTTGGCGACGTTCTCGACCACGCTCCTGACGATCTTGGCGTTGGTCTCGATCAGGTCCATCCGGCTCATGCCGGGCTTGCGCGGCAGGCCCGCGGTGACGATCACGATGTCCGAGCCGCCGATGACCTCGTAGCCTTCGCCGGCCTGCCCGGTGGTCTGGCCAGTCACCTTGGTCTCGAACCCCTCGACCGGGCGCGACTGGTTCATGTCCAGGGCCAGCCCCTCCGGCTTGCCCTCGACGATGTCGGTGAGCACGACCTCTTCGAAGATGTCGTATTCGGCCAGCCGCTGCGCGGTGGTGGAGCCGTAGAACCCGGCTCCGACGACGGTTACCTTGCCCTTACGAGACATGTGGGAGAACTCCTTCGTCCGTGAATGCATGTCAGCGGGCGGGGTGGCGGATACCTCGGCCCGTTCGGGATAATTCGGTTTTGAACTTTACGAGCCCATCGCCTTGCGCAGGTTCTCGTCGAGCGCGCCGAGGAAATCCTGCGTGTTCAGGAACGGCTGGTCCTTGCCGACGAGCAGGGCGAGGTCCTTGGTCATCTGCCCGCCCTCGATCGTCCGCACGCAGACGTCCTCGAGGGTCTGGGCGAAGCCGGTGACCTCGGGGGTGCCGTCGAGCGTGCCGCGGTGGGCCAGGCCCCTGGTCCAGGCGAAAATCGAGGCGACCGGATTGGTGGAGGTGGGCTTGCCCTGCTGGTGCTGGCGGTAGTGGCGGGTGACGGTGCCGTGGGCGGCTTCGGCCTCGACGGTGCGGCCGTCCGGCGTCATCAGCACGCTGGTCATCAGGCCGAGCGAGCCGTAGCCCTGGGCCACCACGTCGGACTGCACGTCGCCGT
>Ga0335078_10011098_pt1 | contig 13354 bp, 8 predicted proteins | sample Lox_Sample_32_FD_206711 | JGI IMG/M metagenome (GOLD analysis project Ga0335078, IMG submission 206711) | Soil microbial communities from Loxahatchee National Wildlife Refuge, Florida, United States - Lox_Sample_3.2 | ecosystem: Environmental > Terrestrial > Soil > Wetlands | place: USA: Florida...
CGACGTGTACCAGGGCGCGCCGACCCCGATCACCGCGCTGATGGCGTCCTGCACGGTGGTGTCCGCCTTCGGCGCGCTGCTGCGCGTCTTCTACGTGGCGTTCGGCAGGCTGACCTGGGACTGGCGCCCGGCGCTGTGGGTGGTCGCCGTCCTTACCATGGTGATCGGCGCCGTCGTCGCCATCACCCAGACCGACGTGAAGCGGCTGCTCGCCTACTCCTCGATCGCGCACGCCGGGTTCATCCTGACCGGGGTCATGGCTGTCAGCGCCGCCGGGCTGTCCAGCACCCTGTTCTACCTGGTCGCGTATGGATTCACCACGGTGGGCGCGTTCGCCGTGATCACCCTGGTCAGGGACGCGGGCGGCGAGGCCGGGCACCTGTCCCGGTGGGCGGGCCTCGGCCGCCGGTCGCCGCTGGTGGCCGGGATCTTCGCGCTGTTCCTGCTCGCGTTCGCGGGCATCCCGCTGACCAGCGGTTTCACCGGGAAGTTCGCCGTCTTCCAGGCGGCGATCGCCGCCGGCGAGACGCCGCTGGTGATCGTCGGCGTGGTGAGCAGCGCGATCGCGGCGTTCTTCTACGTCCGCGTCATCGTGCTGATGTTCTTCAGCGACCCGATCCCCGACGGCCCCGAGGTGGTGGTGCCGAGCGTGTTCACCGGCACCGCGGTGGGGCTCGGCGTGGTGGCGACCCTGGTGCTCGGCATCGTGCCGCAGCCCGTCCTGAGCCTGGCCAACCATGCAGCAATTCAGCTGTTCGTCGGTTGACCCGCGGGAGGTTCCGCCCTCCCGGCGACCCCCGGCCGTGACCGGCTGGGCTTGGTTGGTACCGTGCGGAACGGGCATACTCGAAAATTCGAGGTGTTCGCGCGTGCCGATGACGTGGAGAGCAAGTGATCAGCGCAGTTCCCGTTGACTTCCCGGACTCTGCCCTCGAGGCGGAGGTGCGCGACAACCTGAGCCGGGTCGAGGAGTCGCTGGCCGCGACGGCGCACCCCGACGACGAACTGCTGACCGAGGAATCGCGGCATTCCATCGCGGCCGGCGGCAAGCGGTTCCGGGCCATGCTCGTGCTGCTGGCCGCGCAGTTCGGCGATCCGAAGGACCCGCGGGTCATCGAGGCGGCGGTCGCGATCGAGCTGACCCACCTGGCCACGCTGTTCCACGACGACGTCATGGACGAGGCCCTGGTGCGCCGCGGTCACCCGTCGGTCAACTCAAGGTGGAGCAACTCGGTCGCCATCCTCACCGGGGACTTCCTGTTCGCGCAGGCCTCCCAGATGCTGGCCCGGCTGGGCCCGGACGCGGTCCGGATCCAGGCCGAGACGTTCAGCCGGCTGGTCACCGGGCAGATGGCCGAGACCATCGGGCCGCGCCCGGGCCAGGATCCCCTCGACTTCTACATGCACGTGATCACGGAGAAGACGGGATCGCTGATCGCCACGGCGGGCCGGTTCGGCGCGCTGTTCTCTGGTGCCCCGGCCGGGGTCGCCGACCAGATCGCCGCGGCCTGCGAGCAGATCGGCGTGGCCTGGCAGCTGTCCGACGACGTGATCGACATCGCGAGCGATTCCTCGCAGTCGGGCAAGACGCCAGGCACCGACCTGCGCCAGGGCGTGCGGACGCTGCCGGTGCTCTACGCGCTGCGCTCTGCTGGCCAGTCTGGGCTGGCGCAGTCCGGGGTGGCGCAGTCCGGGGTGGCGCAGTCCGGGGTGGCGCAGTCCGGGGTGGCGCAGTCCCCGGCCGCTCTGCCTGCCGATCCGTCTGCGACGGATGTGCGGCTGCGCTGGCTGCTCGACGAGGCCGACCTGACCGACGAGGCGCTGCTGGCCGAGGCGCTCACCCTGCTGCGCGGCCATCCCGCCATGAAGGAGTCCCGTGCGGACGTGCTGAACTGGGTACACGAGGCCCGGGTTTCGATCAGCTCGCTGCCGGACGGCCCCGCCCGGGCCGCCTTCCTGGCCCTGTGCGACTTCGTGGAGAAGCGGACCGGCTGACCCCTCAGCCGCGGTTCCGGCCGAGCCGCGTGAGCAGGTTGGCGTGCCAGGTCATGATCGTGTAGGGCCCCACCACGTAGGTCTGCAAGGGCGGGCCGAAGGTACGTTCCGCGGCGCCCCGCAGCCATCGGGTGGAGTACGTGCCGGAGTCCTTGACGACGACGAAGTCGGCGTACTGCCGGGACGGGTCGTACTGCAGCGTGCTGGTCTCCCAGTGCCCCGGGACCACCCGGCCGCCTGGGCCGCGCCCGACCGAGCTCACGCTGACCCGGGCGCCGGAGTCGAGCGTGGTGCTGCCGGCCTGCCAGTAGCCGCCCAGCCCGTGACTGTACCCGCGGGCGACCAGCCAGGTCGCCAGCGGCTCGCTCATGGCGGGCACGGCGGGCTGCGCCGCACCGTACCCGAGCGCCGCCAGGTAACCCGCCGCGACCACCGCCAGCACCGGCCGCAGCGGTACCCGGAGCGGCCGCCCGGCGCGCAGCCGAGGCCTCAGCAGCCGCGGGGCCAGCAGTTGAGGTTCCAGCAGTTGAGGTTCCAGCAGCCGCGGGGCCAGCAGCCGTCCGGCCAGCACCGCGCCGAGCGGCAGCACCGCGGCGATCTCCCGGGTCGCGGCGAGGGACTGCGCGGTGAGCAGGAACGCGGCCAGGTTCACCACGATCGCCACCGCGAGTGCCGGGACGAGCAGGTCGCGGGCGCGGAAGAACCGCAGCGCCGCGAGGCACACGGCCCACGCGACCAGGGCGGCCCCGGCCAGGTGCAGTACCGCGAAGGCCAGCTCGGGCGCTGAATGCGCGGCCACCATGTTGGCGCCGAAGATGTTGAGCGCCGCGTGGAACGTCACCCGTGCCGCCCCCGGCAGGTGGCCGAGGCCCACGATGTGGCCCGGCACCGGGGCTATCGTGTACCCGCCCGCCGCCCGGATGATCAGCGGTGCCAGCGCGCCGAACACGCCCGCCAGTATCGCCGCCGCGCCCAGCGACAGCTCGCGCCAGTCCGGTTCGGCCCGCTTCGCCAGCGCCCTGGCCGCCCGCGCGCCGGCGGCCACGACGATCGGCACGATGCCGGTCAGCAGCACGATCGAGTCGGCCGCCATGATCCAGGCCAGCATGACGCAGGCCGCCACCGGCACCCAGTGCGTATGGGCCCGGTCGATCACCAGCCAGACCACGAGCAGCGCGACCGCGGTGCCGGTGTGATCGGGCGCCTGCAGCAGCGTCGAGGTGGCGCTGAGCTGCGGCGCCAGCACGATCCCCGCGGCCAGGCCGAAGCGGGCCCGCCCTTCCCGGCCGCCCGCGTCGCCCTTCGCGAGCAGGCCCGCCAGCAGCACCAGCAGCGTGTAGGTCATCGCGGCCGCGAGGTTGATCACTCCGGGGCCGAGCCCTCGTATCGCCTCGATCAGCATGTACTGCGGCAGTTCGGTGGTGTAGAAGGAGACGTCGGAGAGCATCCAGCCGTGCAGCAGCAGGTTGCCGTGCAGCATGTCCCACGCCTGCAGCGCGTTCGCCGCACCGTCCGAGCTGATCGGCTGCGTCAGCGACTGGCGCCAGTAGCACACGAACAAGACGGCGGCCGCCAGCACGACCGCGGCGGCGCGGAACCCTGACCCGGGCCGGCGCGCGTCGCGGGGTGGCTGCCCCTGCGGCGGATTCCGGTCGCCCGCGCCCGGAGCTGGTTCCGCGGGCCCCGTCGCGGCGCCAGCCGGGGACCCGGGTCCAGCGGGAACTCCGGAGACTGGCATGCGATCTTCCGTCATCTACCCGTGTGACATATGCGACGATACGGCCCCGGTGCCGGTATGCGATGGCCGGCGCCCCTGGGTACCTGTCCGCCGGGTGCCCGTCTGCTGGGTGCCCGGCTGCCCCCGGAGCGCCTATGGTCGCACCGCCGCCCGAATACTTTGGCAGTGTAGGGGACCGAACGTGCCGGGATTGATCTCATCCGAAATCTCGCCCGCCATGCCCGCCGGATCGTTACGCCGGTACAGGCCGGCCCGAAGGGCGCTACGGGAGCAGGCCGAGCTTGGCGGCCTGGGCTGCGGCGGCGTTGCGGTTCGGCGCGCCGAGCTTGGCGAGCACGGCGGAGACGTGATGGTCGACGGTCTTGGCCGAGATGAACAGCTTCGCCGCGATCGCCGCGTTGGTCTGCCCGGCGCAGATCTCCCCGAGGACCTCGCGCTCGCGCCGGGTGAGCCCGAGCGGATTTCCCCGGGTCGCGGACCTGGGGCCGGCCGGGATCGACCGTGCGCCCAGGGCGCGCAGCCGCTGCCGGGTGAGCCGGGCCGCGGCGGGCGCGCCGATCTCGGTGAAGGTACTCAGCGCCTCGCGCAGCGCGCCCTCCTCGGCCGCGTCGAGCCGGACCAGCGCGGCCTCGTACGGGCAGTCCAGGTCGGTCCACAGCTGGGCGGCCTTCTCCCAGTGGCCGCCGAGCTGCTGCCGGTAGGGCTCGGCCACCTCCCCCCGCGGCGGGCGGGAAGAACCGGTGCGCCGCAGCCAGGCCGCCACCGCGCCGTAGGCCCAGGCGTCGTCGGTGTCGGCGGCCTCGTCGGCCCGTTCGGCCTCGGTGACGGCGTCGGCGGCCCTGCCTTCCAGCCAGCATGCCTCGGCCCGGGCCAGCCGGACCGCGACGATCGACTGCGGTTCGCCGGTCCGGTCCGCGTCGGCCATGGCCTGGTCGAGGTACTCCCAGGCGGTGGCCTCGCCCCGGCGGGCCATCAGGGTGCCCGCCCGGGTGGTCGGGCACAGCCGGGTGACGGGCGCCGGAGCGGCCCGGTCCAGGATGTCCTGGCACAGGGCCAGCGCCTCGTCCCAGCGTCCGGTCTTCTCCAGCATTCCGGTGCGCTCGCTGCGCAGGAAGGTCCCGTAGGTGGTGATGTCGTGGTCGTCGCAGTAGGCGATGCCGTCGGCGAACAGCTGTTCCGCCGCGGCGAACTGCCGCTGACTGCAGTACGTCGCGTAGTAGTTGGAGTAGGCCCGTCCCGCCTCGGCCTGCAGGCCCTCGTCCAGGGCGATCCGCAGCGCGCGGTCCATCAGCGGCGTCCACTCCCGGCCCAGTACGGCGGAGGACACGGCCTCGGTGTTCAGCGCGTCGCTGATCACCGCGGGCGCGTCCGCGTGCTCCGCGATGGACCGGGCCCGGCGGGCGTTCTCGATCGCCGCCTCGTGGCGGCCGAGGACCATCGACCGGGAGGCGAGTTCGGCGTACGCCCGGGCCAGCTCGGCCCCTGGCCCCAGCGGTTCCAGCAGAGCCACCGCGGCCTCGGCGGCGGCGTGGGATTCCTCGCCGCGGCACAGGTGCCACAGCGAGCAGGAGAGCCGGCGGGTGGTATCGCCTTCGCGCAGCCGGTCGCCGGCCCCGCGCCACAGTTCCAGCGCGTGCTTGCAGGCCTCGGCCGCTTCGTCGGCGCGGTCGAGCAGCGTCAGCTCGGCGGCCAGCTCGTCGTACAGGCCCGCGACCGTGACGGGCTGGAACCCTGATGCCCCGGACGCGAACCGGAGCGCCCGCTCCAGCTGCGCGACCGCCTCCCGGTGCGACGCCAGCGCGGCCGCCCGGCGCGCCGCCGCCGGCGCGTACCGCAGCACCGCCGCGACGTCGTCCGCTTCCTCGGCGTGAAAGGCCATCTGCGCCTCGTCCCGTGACCCGGACGAGCGCAGGGCGGTGAGGAGCTGGCCGTGGATCGCCGCGCGGCGGCGCGCCGGGATGGCCTGCTCCACCGCCAGCCGGGCGATCTCGTGCCGGAACCGCAGCCGTCCGCCGTCGGCCGCGAGCAGCCCGCACGCCAGCAGCTCGTCGACGGCCGCCGGGGGGCAGCCGGCCGTCGCCTCGAGCAGGCCCGCCTCGACCCGGGCGCCGGTCAGTGCGGCGACCTCGAGCAGCTGCCTGGCGTCGGCGCCCAGCCCGGCCGCCCGGGCCAGCACGGCATCCCGGGCCGAGGCCGGCACCTCCGCCATCCCGGCCTGCAGGACCTCGGTCACGTAGAACGGGTTTCCGCCGGTCAGCCGGTAGAGTGGGGCTGCCTCCAGGCTGCTGCCGCCGGCCAGCGCCCGCACCGCATCCGCGGACAGCGGTGCCAGGGCGATCCGCCGGGTCGTTCGGTGCCTGGCGAGCTCGCCCAGCGCGACCCGCAGCTGATCGTCCGTGGCCAGGTCGTCGTCGCGGAAGGTGACGATCAGCAGGACCCTGGTGTCGCGGAGCCGGCGGCCGGCGAACCGGAGCAGGTCCATGGTCGCCTCGTCGGCCCAGTGGATGTCCTCCACGACTACCACGTTCACCGGACCCGGCCCGCTGACCTGGCGCAGCAGGGCGCGGAAGAGCTCATCCCTGCTGGCCCCGCGGGCACACAGCTCCAGCAGCTCGCCGCCCAGCTGGTCGGCGAGGTCGTACAGCGGCCCGAGCGGGCGCGGGGTGAACAGCCCGTCGCACGCGCCCCAGGACCAGCGGGCATCACGCAGATCCCGCTGGAACCGTTCGAGCAGGGCGGTCTTGCCGACGCCGGCCTCCCCGCCGAGGATGACCAGGCGCCCGTCGCCCCGCCGGGCCTCGGCCGCGCAGTCGGCCAGCAGGGCCAGCGAAGGCTGCCGCTCGAGCAGTTCCATGCCTCCAGTGTCGGGCATCCGCGCAGCATGTGCCATTTCACGCGGCCGTCCCGGTGACGGCGCGGTCAGGCCGGCCGCGGCCGAAGGCCTAGGCAAATCGGACGCCGCGGCCGAAGGCCTAGGCAAATCAGACGCGGCGGTCGTGCTAGGTTGCCAGGGCGATGAGCGAAGCATGGCCAGATGAGCGGCACCGCGAGGCGATCCTGCGCGCCGCCGCGTCGCTGGCCATCGAGGACGGGCCGAGCGGGCTCTCCGACGGTACCCTCGCCGCGGCCCTCGGCCGGAGCGAGCTCGGCCGGGGCGTGCCGTCGGGCTCCCGGCAGGAGCTTCAGCTGGCCACCGTGACCGAGGCGGCCCGGATCTTCGACGAAGAGGTCGTGCAGCCGGCCCTGGCCGCTCCCGCGGGCCTGGGCCAGCTGGCCGCGGTCTGCGAGGCGTTCATCGCGCACCTGGAGCGGCACGCCGTCCCGGGCGGCTGCTTCATGGCCAGCGCGGCCCTGGAGCTGGACGCGAGCCCGGGCCCGGTCAGGGACCTGATCGCCTCGCTCCAGGCCCGGTTCGGCGAGCTGATCCACGGTTTCGCGGTCACCGCGCTGGCCAGGCACGAGCTACCGTCCGGCGAGGACCCGGGCCGGCTGGCCTTCGAGCTGAACGGCATCATGCTGGCCACCGACACCAACTTCGCCGAGCACGACGATCTGGCCGTGCTCGAGCTGGCCCGGCAGATCGTCCGTCAGCGGCTGGGCGTCAGCTGACTTCCCAGGTGTCGCTGCCGGCCAGCAGGGCGGCGAGGTCACCGGGACCGCCCCGGCTCCGGGCCGCGTCGATCTGCTCCGCCATCAGCTGGTCGTAGCTGGCCTGCTCCACCTGCCGGAAGACCCCGACCGGGGTGTGCCGGAAGTCCGACGTGTCCAGCCGGGACAGCGCGAACGCGTAGGACGGGTCGGCGCGGTGCGCGTCGTGGGTGATCAACGTGTCCGCGGCGTCTGATTTGCCTGGGCCTTCGGCCGCGGCGTCTGATTTGCCTGGGCCTTCGGCCGCGGCGGCCGCGGCTACCTCGACCGCCTCCAGATCGCCGTGCGGGCCGAAGCGCAGCCCGCGGGTCCCGCCCGCGAACCGGACCGGCTCCCCGTGCTCGAGCTTGATCAGCCGCTGGTCCGTCGCGCTGGTCTCCTTGAGCGGGGCGAACGCGTCGTCGTTGAAGATGGGGCAGTTCTGGTAGATCTCGATGAACGCGGCGCCCTGGTGGTCGGCCGCGGCCCGCAGCACCGAGGTCAGGTGCCTGCGGTCGGAGTCGATCGTCCTGGCCACGAAGCTGGCGTCGGCGCCGAGCGCCAGCGACGCCGGGTTGAACGGGTGGTCCAGCGAGCCGAACGGGGTCGACTTGGTCACCTTGCCCCGCTCCGAGGTGGGCGAGTACTGGCCTTTGGTCAGCCCGTAGATCCTGTTGTTGAACAGCAGGATCTTGATGTTGACGTTGCGCCGCAGCGCGTGGATCAGGTGGTTGCCGCCGATGGACAGGGCGTCGCCGTCACCGGTGATCACCCAGACCGACAGGTCGGGGCGGGAGGCCGCGAGCCCGGTGGCGATCGCGGGTGCCCGGCCGTGGATGGAGTGCATACCGTAGCTGTTCACGTAGTAGGGCAGCCGTGAGGAGCAGCCGATCCCGGAGATGACCACGATGTTCTCCCGCGGCACCTCGAGCTCGGGCAGGAACGCCTGGAAGGCGGCCAGGATGGCGTAGTCACCGCAGCCGGGGCACCAGCGCACTTCCTGGTCCGACTTGAAATCTTTAGTAGCCGAACGGGCGGCGGCCCGCGGGACCATCGTCAGCGACGCCAGCCTTCGCCCGTCGCCCGGCTGGGCGGCGGCCCGGCTGTGGCCGTTCGCCTCAGGCATGCTCGATCACATCCTCGATGACACCGGCCAGCTCGGCCGCCCGGAAGGGCAGGCCGCGGACCTGGTTGTAGGAGATCACGTCGACCAGGAACCGGCCGCGCAGCAGCAGCGCGAGCTGGCCGAGGTTGATCTCGGGCAGCAGCACCTTGTCGTAGTGGCGGAGCACGTCCCCCAGGTTCGGCGGGAACGGGTTGAGGTGCCGCAGGTGCGCCTGGGCGACGCTGTGCCCGGCGTTCCTGGCCCGCCGCACCGCGGCGCCGATCGAGCCGAACGTCGATCCCCAGCCGAGCACGAGCACGCGGGCGTTGCCGTCCGGGTCGTCCACCTCGACCGCCGGCACGTCGGCCGCGATCCCGTCGATCTTGGCCTGGCGCAGCCGGACCATCCGGTCGTGGTTGTCCGGGTCGTAGGAGATGTCCCCGGTGACGTCGGCCTTCTCGATGCCGCCGATCCGGTGCTCCAGGCCCGGGGTGCCCGGGATGGCCCACGGCCGGGCCAGCGTCACCGGGTCCCGCCGGAACGGCTCGAAGCCATTCTCGCCCTTCTCGGCCGGCTGCGCGAAGGCGAACTCCCGGCTCAGGTCGGGCAGGCTGGCGGTGTCCGGGATGCGCCACGGCTCGGAGCCGTTCGCGAGGTAGCCGTCGGAGAGCAGGAATACCGGGGTCCGGTACTTGACCGCGATCCTGGCCGCCTCGATCGCCGCGCTGAAGCAGTCCGCCGGGCTGGCGGGGGCGACGATCGGGACGGGCGACTCCCCGTTCCGGCCGAACATCGCCTGCAGCAGGTCGGCCTGCTCGGTCTTGGTCGGCATGCCGGTGGACGGCCCGGCCCGCTGGATGTCGCAGATGATCAGCGGCAGCTCGACCGATACGGCCAGGCCGATGGTCTCGGCCTTGAGCAGCATGCCGGGCCCGGAGGTGGACGTCACGGCCAGCGAGCCGCCGAACGAGGCGCCGAGCGCCGCGCCGACGGCCGCGATCTCGTCCTCGGCCTGGAACGTGCGCACCCCGAACCGCTTGTGCCTGGCCAGCTCGTGCAGGATGTCCGAGGCCGGGGTGATCGGGTAGGAGCCGAGGAACAGCGGCAGCCCGGCCAGCTGGGACGCGGCCACCAGGCCGTAGGCCAGCGCGGTGTTGCCGCTGATGTTCCGGTACGTGCCCGGCGTGAGCGGGGCCGCCTTGACCTCGTACCGGACCGAGAAGGCCTCGGTGGTCTCGCCGTAGTTCCAGCCGGCTCCGAACGCGGCCACGTTCGCCGCCATGATCTCCGGCTTGCTGGCGAACTTGGCCTTGAGGAAGGACAGGGTGCCCTCCGCGGGCCGGTCGTAGAGCCAGGAGAGCAGGCCGAGCGCGAACATGTTCTTCGCCCGCTCGGCGTCCTTCCTGCTGATGTCGTAGTCCTCCAGGGCCTTGACGGTCATCGAGGTGATCGGCACCACGTGCAGGTTGTACTGCTCGAGCGAGTCGTCCTCGAGCGGGCTGCCCTGGTAGCCGACCTTGGTCAGGTTCCGCTTGGTGAACTCGTCGGTGTTGACGATCAGGTCGCCGCCCCTGGGCAGGTCCTTGATGTTCGCCTTCAGCGCGGCGGGGTTCATCGCGATCAGGACGTCCGGCGCGTCGCCCGGCGTGAGGATGTCGTGGTCAGCGAAATGCAGCTGGAAGCTCGAGACGCCGGCGAGAGTGCCTGCCGGGGCCCGGATCTCGGCCGGGAAATTCGGCTGGGTGGACAGGTCGTTTCCGAAGACGGCCGTCTCCTGGGTGAACCTGTCTCCCGCGAGCTGCATGCCGTCACCAGAGTCGCCGGCGAACCTGATGATGACGTGATCGAGCTGCTGGACCTGCTTGGTCACAGTTGGAAGACCTCCTCCGCACGCCGCGGCCGGGCGCTCTCCTGGCACCACCCCACGGCCGGGGGCATGAGTTAGGACGGTACAAATATTACGCTGAATCAGACTCAGGAGCGTCGATGCTTTCCTTGATATTCCCGGTCTGCATGACTGCTGCGTCACCCGATGTAGTTTGGGACAGATTCCGGTAAGAACTTCGCCGCCAGGAGCGAGCGTGTACTCCGCTGTTCCGCAAAGCATGCGCGTCCCCTGGTCCCGCCGGCTAGGGACGTGTGTCCCTCGCCCGCGGGAATCTTGTCATCATGCCACTACCGGGGCCCGAATGTGGCATGAGGAGGTGGATGGCTGTGCGCGGTTATGCGCTGCGGGCAGCCGAGCTGGCTGGCGCCGCCGCCGGGCCGGTGACATCGGTGGCGCTGCTGATCGCGGGCTGCGCCCTGCTCGGCGTGGCGGCGGCCGGCGGGGGCGGTGCCGTCGTCGCGATCGTGCTCGCGGTGGTCCTCGTCGCCGTCGTCGTCGCCTGCTGTGACCGGCTGGCCCTGTCCGCCATGCTGGCCCGCCCGGTCAGCGAGGTGGAGCATCCCGAGCTCTACCGGCTGGTGCGCGAGCTGAGCAAGGACGGGCGGCTGCCGGTGCCGCGGCTGTACCTGTCGCCGGCCGAGCAGCCGAACTCCTTCGCCGTCGGCCGCGGCCCGCGCTCCGCCGCGATCTGCTGCACCGAGGGCCTGCTCCGCGTGCTGGACGAGGCCGAGCTGCGCGGCGTGCTCGGGCACGAGATCGCGCACATGTCCGGCCATGACCTCCTGGGCTCCTCGATGTCCGCGGGCCTGGCCACCGTGATCACGTTCCCGTCGGGCCTGGCCCGGCTGGCCCGGCCCGGTCCCGCCGGCTCGGCTGGCTCGGGCGGCTCGGGACTCGGTGCGCTCGAGCAGGCGCTGCTGCTGGTGTTCGGGCCGGTCGCCGCCGTCATCGTCCGGCTGGCGGTGAGCCAGGAGCGCGAGTACCGGGCGGACGCGGCCGGGGCGCTGCTGTCCGGCGACCCCGTGGCCGTGGCCGGCGCCCTGCGCAAGATCGACGCCGGCACGGCGGAACTGGCGCTCGCGCCCGACGGGCGGCGTATCTCGGTCGGCCACCTGATGATCGCCAGCCCGTTCCGCTCCGAGGGCCTCGCCCGTCTCTTCCGCACCCACCCGCCCGCGGGCGAGCGCATCCGCCGCCTCGAGGCCCTGGCCGGCTACCGCCGCTAACCCCGTGATCCCCGGGCCGCCTTCCCGCCCACGTCCAACGCCATGAAAGCCGTGGGCCGGCCGTATGCTCAGCTGCGAGGATCGGGAGCAGACCTCACGCTCGGTCCACGTCTGGACCACGAAGCACTGGCGCCCTTCGGATGCATTTCACCGGCGCAGACGATCGTCCGGCCTCGGCAGCCAGCTGCCGTTCGAGAATGGAAGTAGTACGTAGGGTGGTGTTGTGAGACTCGAGAGGTTGCTAAGGGTACCGCGAGCGGACCGCACCATCCATCTCGTGATTAACATTCCGGAACCTGCCGCACCATCGGGCTCGGTCTCGCCGTCCCCGAAGCCTACGATCCGGGCTCGTACCTTGGGGGTTCTGAAGATCGCAGGGCCGGCATCAGTTGCCACTGCGGCGATCATCCTTTCCATCCTGAGTCTCCAGCAACAGAATTCCGCTAACCGAGAACAGCGGCAGGCAAGCGCAGCAGCAGCGGCAGCCACAGAGCGCCTAGCCGCGGAGCGGGTCTCCTTTCTGCAAGATTTTCTCCCGAAGCCGCCTTTTACTTCTCTGGTGGTGGAGAACCTTGCCGCAACTCCGGCTCACGACGTCGAATTCCAGGCCGAAGCGACCGTCAATACTGGCGCAAAGAGCCGAATAACGAAAGAGTTCATTCTCAAGCTTGGCAGCATACCAGCTTGCTCATCTGGCGCCGTAAATATTGTGCCGGCAGTAATAAAGCTGATGCAAGGGACGAATGGCCTAAGAGCATCCCGGATCCGGGCAGATGCAGTTGGAATTAATGTGAATTCGATGGATTTCGTCGACAGCAACGGCCTGGGCTGGCAGTACTTCGGCCAGGGCGGTCTTGAGCAAGTGACATTCATATCGCTGCCCGGATCTGGGCCCATTAGTCTAGGCTCGGTGCAAGCGACCTACAAGACTGCTCCCGGATGCGCCTGAGCCGAGTAGCCGGAATCGTTCTTAGGTGTTACATAAGTCGGCACACCCGGCTAGTCCTCCTGACCGGCAGCACTCGCGTCCCAGGAATCTCCCGCCTTGCGCAGAGCAATTGTCAAGACCTGTGGACGCGAGCCGTGCCGACCCAGCGGTGATAGGCGTCTGGATCGACATTGCTGCCGCACACGATGGTGACTACGTGCCGGCCGGCGAAGCGGTCACGGTCTTCGAGGATCGCCGCGATGCCCAGCGCGGCCGACGGTTCGACGACGAGACCAGCGTGGTCGAGGAGCATCCGGATGCCGGCGATGATCGACGCCTCCTGGACCAGGACGGCGTCGAACGACGGCACGGTGTCCACCAGTTCCAGGCCGATCGTCGCCGCGCCCTCGCTGGTCTCGATGTCCAGGCTGTCTTCGACCAGCCGGATGCCGTCGTCCCGCGCGATGGTCGCCGCCCGCTCGCGGGCCATGTCGAAGTCGCCGTCCACCAGCTCCAGCCTGGCGTCCAGTGCGCGGATGCGATCGAGCTTGGCCGCGGGCGCAAAGCGGGATGCCACGACGGTGACGTCGAGTCCCCGGCCGCGACCGGGCCAGGCCAGGGCCTGGCCAAGGTTGCCCGCGCTGGCACACACCACGGCTCGCGAGCCATTGTCGGCGAGCAGGCTCGCGGCTAGCTCGGTGCCGCGGGCCTTGAAGCTGCGGACCGGGTTCGCCGTTTCGAGCTTGATGCTCACCGTGCACCCGAGGCCGGGCTGCAGCGCCTCGCAGCGGTACAGCGGAGTGTCGAGAAAAACGGGTCGATCACCCGGCGAGCCGCCTGGATCCGA
>Ga0335078_10011099_pt1 | contig 13354 bp, 13 predicted proteins | sample Lox_Sample_32_FD_206711 | JGI IMG/M metagenome (GOLD analysis project Ga0335078, IMG submission 206711) | Soil microbial communities from Loxahatchee National Wildlife Refuge, Florida, United States - Lox_Sample_3.2 | ecosystem: Environmental > Terrestrial > Soil > Wetlands | place: USA...
ATCATGTTCCTGGCGATCAACATTGCGGGCTGCGACGGTGCGCCGGCGCGGCCGGTGGCGCGGGCGCTGGGATGAAAGTCAAGGATTGAACTGGCATCCAAAAACGCCACCTATTGTGTTAGAATAGGCGCGCAATGGGCCGCGTGGACCTTGATCCACGCTCCTGCTAGGAGCAAGCCATGTTCATCCAGACTGAAGCGACGCCGAATCCGGCGACATTAAAGTTCCTGCCCGGACGGCCGGTGCTGGAAAGCGGCACGCTTGATCTGCGCGAGCCGGAGCAGGCTTCCCAATCGCCGCTCGCCGAGCGGCTGTTCGGCATTGCCGGCATCAGCGGCGTATTCTTCGGCTCCGACTTCATCGCCGTCACCAAGAACGTGGGCGAATGGCAGCAGCTCAAGCCGATGATTCTCGGCGCCATCATGGAGCACTTCATGTCGGGCGAGCCATTGCTCGCCCACGCCGCCGCCGAGCCGAGCGATGGCGGCGAGTTCTACGACGCGGCCGACGCCGAGACCGTCGCCACCATCAAGGACCTGATCGAGACGCGGGTGCGGCCTGCGGTCGCGAACGACGGCGGCGACATCACCTTCCGCGGCTTCAAGGACGGGATCGTTTATCTCAACATGAAGGGCGCCTGCTCGGGCTGCCCGTCGTCGACGGCGACGCTGCGGCACGGCATCCAGAACCTGCTGCGCCACTTCGTTCCCGACGTGACCGAGGTGCGTCCGGTGTGAGCGGACGATCCAGCCGTTAACCTAAATCCTCACTCGTCATTCCGGGGCGCGGGCGGAAGCCCGCGAGCCCGGAATCCATATTCACGGTCGGTGGTTATGGATTCCGGACAGCCTCGCTTCGCTCGGCTTGCGGAATGACGTAAGTTCCTCGCCATGCGCGTGCTCGCCATCGATACGGCACTGGCGGCCTGCTCGGCGGCCGTGCTCGACACGGTCTTCGGCGGCGTTGTCGCCGGCGAAAGCTTGCCGATGGTGCGCGGCCATGCCGAAGCGCTCATGCCGCTCATTGCGCGGGTAATGGAGCGCGCCGAGCTGGCGTTTCCCGATATCGACCGGGTGGCGGTGACCACTGGGCCCGGCAGCTTCACCGGCCTGCGTGTCGGCATTTCCGCCGCGCGCGGCATTGCGCTCGCCGCCGACCGGCCGGCGTTTGGCGTCTCGACGCTGTCCGCCTATGCGGCGCCGCATCTCGCCGACGACAAGACGGTCCCGGTGATCGCCGCTATCGACGCCCGGCATGAGCAGGTCTACCTGCAGGTTTTCGGCCCCGGCGGCAGCATCGTCGTGGCGCCGCGGCTCGCCCATCTGAGCGAAGCGGTGCGCGCAGCCTCTGCCGCGCCTTGCCGCGTGGTCGGGTCGGCGGCGCAAGCGGTCGCCGACCGTATGCCCGATGGCGCGCCGGCGCCGCTGCGCATCGACGCACGCGATGCTCCCGACATCGACTGGGTGGCGCGCATGGGCGCCGTCCTGCCGGAAGGGCAGGCGCTACCGAAACCGCAATATCTGCGCGCGCCCGATGCGCAGCCGCAAAACGCCGCCCAATTGCCGCGCCGATGATGCGCATCGTCTCCCGGCTGTTGCCCGGCCCGCAGCCGACATTGGATGACGCACGGCCGGGCGACGCCGCGGCGATCGCTGCGTTGCATGCAGCGTCGTTCCGGCGCGGCTGGGGCGAGGACGAGGTTTACCGGCTCTTGCTGGACCGCGCGGTGGTCGCCCATCGCGCCGTCATCCGTCGTACGATCGTCGGGTTCATCATGTCGCGCCTGGCATACGACGAAGCGGAAATTCTCTCGGTCGCAATTGCGCCCGCCCGGCGCGGCCGCGGGTTTTCGCGGTCGCTGCTCGACTTTCATCTGCGCCACCTGGCGGGCCGCGGCGTGCGCTCGGTTTTCCTCGAAGTCGACCAGCACAACGAGCCGGCGCTCCGGCTCTACCGGCGCGCCGGATTTCGCGAAGTCGGCCGGCGCCAGGGCTATTATGAAGGCGGAGCCACCGCGCTGGTGCTGCGCCGCGACCTCGGCTGATAGGCGGTGAACTCCCATATGGAGGCCGGGATCGCCGATCCCGCAGCGCAAGATCGGTGCGGCGTTCCTTTTCGGCGCAAAATCCGCTAAGGAATGGCTGCATCGTGAGGTCCCGCAGAGCGGAATTTGGTAGCAAGGATAAAGGCTTAAGGCCCGTCGAACCGGCATGAACGAATCCCGCAGGCTGTTTGTCAAATCGTTCGGCTGCCAGATGAACGTCTACGATTCGCGGCGTATGGCGGATACGTTGGCGCCGCGGGGCTATGTGGAGACGGCGTCCGCCGGCGATGCCGATCTCGTCATTCTCAACACCTGCCATATCCGCGAGAAGGCGGCGGAAAAGGTCTATTCGGAGCTGGGCCGAGTGCGCCGTCTGAAAGAGCAGGCCGCAGCCGCCGGCCGGCGCCTCATGATCGCCGTCGCCGGCTGCGTGGCGCAAGCCGAAGGCGAGGAGATCATCCGCCGCGCGCCTGCGGTCGATCTCGTGTTCGGGCCGCAAAGCTATCATCGCCTGCCGGAATTGCTGGCGCGCGCCGAGCGCGGCGACAAGCCGGTGGATACCGAATTTCCCCTCGACGACAAGTTCGACCGGCTGGCGGCTCCGAGCGCTGCGGCCACTCGCGCCCGCGGCGTTGCCGCCTTCGTCACCGTGCAGGAGGGCTGCGACAAGTTCTGCACCTTCTGTGTCGTGCCTTACACGCGCGGCGCGGAGGTGTCCCGGCCGGTGGGCAAAATCGTTGCCGAAGTCGAGCGGCTGGTGGCGTCCGGGGTGCGCGAGGTCACGCTGATCGGTCAGAACGTCAACGCCTATCACGGCGACGGCGCCGACGGACGGACGTGGTCGCTGGCGCGGCTGCTCGAACGGGTCTCGGCGATCGAGGGCATCGAGCGGCTGCGCTACACGACCAGCCATCCGCGCGACATGGCCGACGATCTGATGGCAGCGCATCGCGATTTGCCGAAACTCATGCCGCAACTGCATCTGCCGGTGCAGTCCGGCTCCGACCGCATTCTCGCCGCCATGAACCGCCGGCATACGCGGGCCGATTACCTGCAGACGGTTGCGCGCCTTAAGGCGGCGCGGCCCGATCTCGCCCTGACGTCCGATTTCATCGTCGGCTTTCCCGGCGAAACCGAAGCGGACTTTGCCGAAACGCTCGGTCTGGTCGACGAGATCGGCTTTTCCGGCGCCTTCTCGTTCAAATATTCGCCGCGTCCGGGCACGCCGGGGGCGGAGATGGCCGATCAGGTGGACGAGGACACGAAATCGGATCGGCTGCGCCGGCTGCAGGTAGCCATCGACCGGCGGCAGGCGGCTTTCAACCGCACTTGCCTCGGCCGCACCGTCGACGTGCTTTTTGAAAAAGCCGGCCGCTATGGCGGCCAGCTGGTCGGCCGTTCGCCGTATCTGCAGCCGGTGCAGGTAACGGCGCCGGCATCGATGCTCGGCGCCATCGCCGCAGTCACCATCACCGAAATCGCCAGCAATTCCCTGTTCGGCGCGCTGGCGCACGCCCCGGCGCGTGAGCCGGCACTGCTTGGCGCAGGAGCCTGAATTGGCAACCCGCGGTCCCGCCGGAACGGATGAATCGGTGTTTGTCGCACCGGACAACGCGACGCAAATCGCCCTCACCTTCGACGACAACCGCCTCGCCTCGGCGCTGTTCGGACAATACGGCCAGAACCTCGCCCTGATCGAACGCCGGCTCGGCGTCGTCGCCAATTCGCGCGGCAATCACGTCACCCTCGAAGGCCCGCGCGAGGCCTGCGAGCAGGCGCGCCACGTGCTCGAAAACCTCTACGAGCGGCTCAAGAACGGCGACGAACTGGTCCAGGGCGACGTGGAGGGCAACATCCGCCTCGCCATGGCGCAGGGTTCGCTGTTCGATTTCGATCCGGCTGCGGCACGGGAAAGCTTCGAGGAAATCAATCTGCGCAAGCGGCGCGTGCGCGCGCGCACTCCCGCGCAGGACGCCTATATCCGCGCGCTCAAGCGCCATGCGCTGGTCTTCGCCACCGGTCCCGCCGGCACCGGCAAGACCTGGCTCGCCGTCGCCCACGCCGTGCAATTGTTCGAGCGCAAGGAAGTCGACCGCATCGTGCTGTCGCGGCCGGCGGTCGAAGCCGGCGAGCGGTTGGGCTTCCTGCCCGGCGACATGCGCGAGAAGGTCGATCCCTACCTGCGGCCGATCTACGACGCGCTCTACGACCTGATGGACGCGCGCATCGTCGAGCGCGCGTTGCAGACGACCGAGATCGAGATTGCACCGCTCGCCTTCATGCGCGGCCGCACCTTGTCGAACGCGGCAATCATTCTCGACGAAGCGCAGAACACCACCGCGATGCAGATGAAGATGCTGCTGACGCGGCTCGGCGAGAACAGCCGCATGATCGTCACCGGCGACCCGAGCCAGGTCGATTTGCCGCCGGGCCAGACCTCCGGGCTCGCCGATGCGGTGCGGCTTCTGGAGAACATCGAAGGCATCGGCCACGTCGCCTTCACCGCCGCAGACGTCATCCGCCACGAGCTCGTCGCGCGCATCGTCGAGGCTTACGACAAGGCGGCGGCGCGCAAGCGCGAGCGGCCGTAAATGCGCCGCGCGGCGCGCAGGCGGTGCAGGATCGACGTGCTGGTTCAGTCCGACCGCTGGAGCGAGCCGGCCAAGGTCAAATCGCTGCTGCGGCGCGCCGTCAGGGCGGCGGCCGCCGCGCTGTCAACAAGCGGGGAAGAGCTTGCTATCGTGCTCACCGATGATTCGGCGATCCGCCTGCTCAACCGGCAATGGCGCGGCATCGATAAGGCCACGAACGTGCTGTCGTTCCCGACCGCGGATGCCGGCGGAGAGCAGCCGCTCATCGGCGACATCGTCCTGGCCTACGAGACGATCGCGCGGGAGGCCCGCGAGCAGGCAAAGCCGTTCGCCCATCATCTCGCCCATCTTGCGGTGCACGGATATCTGCATCTTAACGGCTATGATCATGAGCGCGACGAGGACGCCGCGGCAATGGAAGAGATCGAGCGCGAAATTCTGCGCCGGCTGGCGATCCCGGATCCCTATCGGCCGCGGGCCAAAGCCGCAAAGCCGGCCGCAGCAACGCGCTAACGGCTCGCACTGAAGGCGGCATCGATGGCACAATACCCCATGCCCAGCGAACCGACCGAGAGCGAGCACCGCAACGTGCCCATGGTCGTGCCGACCGACGCGCCGCAGCCGCAGGGCTGGTTCGCGCGCCTCGCCAGCATCCTGTTCGGCTGGAAGGCGGCGTCAACGCGCGCCGACCTTGAACTCGTACTGACCAGCCAAGAGCCCGCCTCCGGCTTCTCGCCCGAAGAGGCCGCGCTCCTTAAAAACATCCTCACGCTGCGCGAATGCCGCATCGCCCGCGTGATGGTGCCGCGCGCCGACATCGTCGCCATCCAGCAGGACATCACGCTGGGCACGCTCTTGAATATTTTCGCCGGCGCCAGTCATTCGCGGCTTGTGGTGTACAACGACACGCTCGACGATCCGACCGGCATGGTCCACATCCGCGACCTGATCGCGTTCATGGCGGCGCGGGCGGCGGCCGATCCGGCCAATTCCGGCCGGCGCGAACCGCCGCCGGAGGCCGCTCTCGATCTTGCCAAGATCGACCTGTCGATGCCGCTCGTTCAAGCGAAGATCGTCCGCGAAATCCTTTACGCGCCGCCGTCGATGCCGGCCCTCGATCTGCTGGCCAAAATGCAGGCGACGCGCATCCACCTGGCGCTCGTCATCGACGAGTACGGCGGCACCGACGGACTCGTCTCCATGGAAGACCTGGTCGAGCTCATCGTCGGCGATATCGCCGATGAGCACGACGTCGCCGAGATGGCGACGGTCACGCGGCAAGCCGACGGCTCTTTCCTGGCGGATGGTCGCGCCAGCCTCGACGATGTCCGCGACGTCGTCGGCGAGGAGTTCGAGGTCGGCGAGGCGCGAAGCGAGGTCGATACGCTGGGCGGCTATCTTGTCATGCGAGCCGGCCACGTGCCGGTGCGTGGCGAACTGGTGCCGGGCCCGGACGCTTTCGAAGCAGAAGTGCTGGACGCCGATCCGCGGCGCATCAAGCGAGTCAAAATCTATCGCCGCAAGGATCGCCGCCCCGTCGGCGTGCGCGAGGCGCCCGCGCTGGCCAAGGCGCCGGCTTCGCGGCCGGCGCCGCCGCGTGATGAGCCCGGCCGGCCAAACCCGAACTCTGCGCGCCCGCCGTGACGCTGAAGGCGCCGGTCGCTGCAATCGTACTGGCCTGGGGCTGGCGGCGATGGCTGATCGCGTTCGCTGCCGGTGCCCTGTCGGCATTGGCGATGGCGCCGTTTGCCGCCTGGCCGATCCTGTTTCTGACGTTCCCCACGCTGGTTTGGCTGATCGACGGCGCCGCCGTCGGCCGCTCCGGCGGTGTGATGGTCGCGGCCGCGACCGGGTGGTGGTTCGGCTTCGGCTATTTCGTCGCCGGACTTTACTGGATCGGCTACGCCTTCCTGGTCGATGCCCCGACCTTCGGCTGGATGCTGCCGTTCGCCGTGCTCGGGCTTCCCGCGGTACTCGCTGTCTACACCGGCCTGGGCGTCGCGTTGGCCCGCATTCTGTGGACGCGCGGAGCGACCCGCATCCTCGCCCTGGGCGCGACGCTCACCGCCGCCGAGTGGCTGCGCGGCCACCTGTTCACCGGATTTCCGTGGAACGCCTTCGGCTATGCGCTCACCGCGCCGCTCCCCCTCGCGCAGATAGTGTCGGTGATCGGCATTTGGGGGTTGACTTTTGTTGCCGTTGTTGTTGCGGCGAGCCCCGCCACGCTGACCGACGACCGCGCCGAAACCCGCCGCCCGTGGCTGCCGCTCGCGCTCAGCCTCACCGTTCTGGCCGGACTCGGCGGATGGGGGGCGCTGCGGCTTGAGCGCACGCCGACACGGCTGGTCGACAAGGTGCATTTGCGCATTATGCAGCCCGATCTGCAGCAGGATGTGCGCTTCAATTACGCGGCGCGGCAGCAGGTCATGGACCGCTATATCGCGCTGTCCAATCGGGCGTCGGGCCCGCAATCGCTCGGCGTCCATGATGCGACGCACCTGATCTGGCCTGAATCGCCGTTTCCCTTTATCCTCACGCGCGAGCCCGACGCGCTGGCGCAGATCGCCAAGCTGCTGTCGCCCGGCACCGTGCTGATAACGGGGGCCACGCGCCTTCCCGAGCATTTCGATCCGTCCGATCCGCACGCCTACAATTCTTTGTACGTCATCGATCACGACGGCTCGATCCTCGCGCTCTACGACAAGGTCCATCTTGTTCCGTTCGGCGAATACCTGCCGTTCGAGCACGTGCTCGAACGACTTGGATTGCAGGAATTGACCAAGCAGCAGGGCGGCTTTCTTGCCGGCGACCGGCGTCGACTCATCACCGTCCCCGGCGCTCCGCGCGCGCTTCCGCTCATTTGTTATGAGATTATCTTCGCCGACGAACTGGCACCGCCGGGCGAGCGCGCCGGTTGGATGGTCAATATCACCAATGACGGCTGGTTCGGCACGAGCACCGGACCTTACCAGCATTTTCAGCAAGCCCGCGTCGCCGCCATCGAGGAGGGCTTGCCGCTCGCCCGCGCGGCCAATACCGGCATTTCCGGCGTGGTCGATCCCGTCGGCCGCGTACTCGTTTCGCTGCCGCTCGGCAGCGAGGGGGTGCTCGACTCGCCGCTGCCGCGGGCCATCGCGGCGCCGATCTACGCCCGCGTCGGCGACGCGCCGGTCTTCATCATCGTCGCAATCGCGCTGCTCCTCGTGGTGCGGCGGCGGCTCTATGCGGAGATGATTAAAATCTGAAATGTTGCGGCGATTGCTGGTTTATTCTACCGGAAGTAGGTATCCCGGTGGTGGAGACATGCAGTCGCGGCACGTGGTAGCCCACTGCCCGCACGCAAGATTGCGGGCGGTCAGGCCAGGCTTCAAACCCTTTCGGGATGGGCGCAAATGCGCGGGTAACAGGGCGCCGGTTGTGCAGAGCGCGGCTTCAACCCGGGCCTGATTTGATCTGCGCGCTCATTACTGCAATTATAGAGCTCATATCAGATCGTTATAACAGCGGGCTGGGTTATGATAGCGAAGAAAGCGCCGAATCCGATCGACCGACACGTTGGCAGCCGCGTGCGCATGCGCCGCATGATGCTCAGCATGAGCCAGGAAAAGCTCGGGGACGCGCTGGGGCTCACCTTTCAGCAGGTACAAAAATACGAGAAAGGGACGAACCGCATCGGCGCCAGCCGGCTGCAGCAGATCGCTCACATTCTGCAGGTGCCGGTGTCGTTCTTTTTCGACGGCGCTCCCCACGTCCCGGGCATGCCGCGCGCGGAGGGGCTGGGAGAAGCGCCCTCGCCCGCCTATGTGTCGGACTTTCTCGCGACGTCGGACGGCTTGGCGCTCACCAAGGCTTTCATGCGCATCACCGATTCGAAGCTGCGGCGGCGCATCGTCGACCTGGTCGAGCAGATCGTCGCCGCCGAGAAGCGCTGACTGGCCGCCGGCGACCGGGGTAGCGCCAACCGCGCCCACTTTTTGCCCACATCTTGACCGCGGCGGTCCTACGCGGCAACAACGTGCGAACGAACGGCATCCGGATCGCCCGGCGCCGCCGGCGGGCGCGGCCTGCACCGTGACGGCCGAGACGGTCGGGGCGAGACCGGTTCGTGCATGGTTCTCTGCGAAACCCGGTATGCATGCCGGATCAAGTCCCGGCGGGTTTATTTCGCAATCATGCCCTAGGAGGGGAGTGTCTCGTGCAACGTACCAACTATCTGTTCACCAGCGAGTCCGTATCGGAAGGACATCCGGACAAGGTCTGCGATCAAATCTCCGACGCCGTTCTCGACGCTTTCATCGAAAACGACCTCAAGCTCGGCATTGCCGACGAAAGCCAGGTGAACACGCGGCTCGGCTGCGAGACACTGTGCACGACCAACAAAATCGTTGTTGCCGGCGAGGGCCGCGGCCAGGCGCCGCTGTTCCACAAGCACGGCGACAAGGCCGTGGTCAATCGCGAAATAATCGCGCAGATCGCGCGCAATGTGGTCAAGGATATCGGCTACGACCAGGACGGCTTCTCCTATTACGGCGCCGATGTCGAAGTGCTGCTGCACGGCCAGTCCCCCGATATCGCCATGGGCGTCAACGCCAAGAAGACGAAAAGCGGCGAGCAGGAGGGCGCGGGCGATCAGGGCATGATGTTCGGTTTCGCCTGCACCGAGAGCGAGGTATACGAGAAAGGCTCGTTCATGCCGGCGCCGATCTATTTCGCGCACAAGATTCTCAAAGTGATGTCGGAGAAACGTCGTTCGGGCGCGCTGTTCGATCTGCAGCCCGACGCCAAAAGCCAGGTCACCGTCAAATACCTCGACGGCAAGCCGGTGGGCTGCACCAAGGTCGTGGTCTCGACCCAGCACCACGCGCAAACCCGCAACGGCAAGAAATACAACCCGGGCATGATCAAGGAGATGATCGCCGACACCGTCAGCGCAGCGCTGCCCGAGGGCTGGATGCCGAAGAAGGCGAGTGACTTCCTGGTGAATCCCACCGGTAATTTCGTCATCGGCGGCCCGGACGGAGATTGCGGACTCACCGGGCGAAAAATCATCGTCGACACCTATGGCGGCTACGCGCCGCATGGCGGCGGCGCGTTTTCCGGCAAGGACCCGACCAAGGTCGACCGCTCGGCTGCCTACGCGGCACGCTATCTCGCCAAGAACGTCGTCGCCGCCGGCCTCGCCGAAAGCTGCACCATCCAGATCGCCTACGCGATCGGCGTCGCCGATCCGATGTCGCTCTACGTCGATACCCACGGCACCGGAAAAGTCGAAGAGGCGAAGCTGCAGAAGCTTTTGCCCGAACTGTTTCCGCTGCGGCCGACCCATATCCGCCGCACGCTCAAGCTCAGCCGGCCGATCTACCGGCGTACCGCAGCCTATGGCCATTTCGGACGCGCGCCGGACAAGGACGGCGGCTTTTCCTGGGAACGGACCGACCTCGCCGACGCGCTCAAGCGCGCGCTGCGCTAGATTTCAGTCATCGACGTTGCGTCCGGCTGTCGGCGGCGGCGAAATGCGGACGATCGAGAAGGAGCGTGCATCCGCTGCCTTGACGGTGTTTATTGAACGCTTCGCCGGAGCCGGTCACCGGGCCGGCCGAGGGCCGGACCCGTCGGCGAAGCACGCCAGTCATGGAAACAGCCGCGACAAAATCCCGCGCTTTTTTCGGGCGGCGCAAAGGTCACCGACTGCCCCCGCGCCAGGCGCGGCTCATCGAGACGCTGCTGCCGTCTCTGGCGATCGACCTCTCCCGGCCGCCGCCCGAGGACCTGCGTACGCTTTTTCCAGTGCCGGTCGACGACGTTGCGCTGGAAATCGGTTTTGGCAGCGGCGAGTCGCTCATCGAAAAGGCGAAGGCGCGGCCGCGGACCGGCTTTCTCGGCGTCGAGCCGTTCGTCAACGGCATGGCGAAGGCATTGGCCGCGATCAAGGGCAGCGGCCTCAATAACATCCGTCTGCACTTCGATGATGCCGTGACCCTCATCGACTGGCTGCCCGAAGGATCGTTGGCCGGCATCGACTTGATCCATCCCGATCCGTGGCCGAAGCGCCGGCATTGGAAGCGGCGATTTGTCCAGGATGAAATGGTTTCACGACTCGCCCGCCTGCTGCGCCCGGGAGGCGATTTTCGCTTCGTGACCGACGTGGACGATTATGCCGCGTGGACTCTCCAGCGTTTCCTGCGCTCGGAAAAATTTCGATGGACGGCGCAAGGCGCCGACGATTGGCGAAGGCCTTGGCCCGGCTTTACGCCGACGCGCTATCACGCCAAGGCCGCGCGCGCGGAACGCGCGTCATGCTTTTTGATTTTTCGCAGAGTTTAAGTTCGCGTCCGGCGGCTCATTGTCCCGGCGCACCTGCCAGAAGCGCACTACGCGCCGCGCGGTCGACACGGACAGCCGGCCGTAGTTGGCGAAGGCCTCATCAAGCCCCTGGCTCGAAGTGCCTTTGCCGTCCGGACGTACCAGGAAAATGGCCTTCACGGTCGGCCAGCCGAGACCCGTCGCCTTGCAGAGGATCAAGACCGGATCGGGCCGTTCGCCGCCAACCAGCCGGTCGACAACGTTAATGGGCACCTTGGCAAGCGCCGCGAGGGCAACGACCGTCTCCTCGTATTTGCCGTCGCTGCAAAAGGCCGCCAGAGCCGCCTCGTTCATCCGGCCGGCCCGGTTCAGGTTGAGCACCACGCGCTGCGCCGCGCTGTAATCGCGCGGGCCGACCCGCGCGCCGACTTCCTTGGCGACCTTGCTGAGCACGTCGCCGATCTCGGCCTTCACTTCGGGAGCGGCCGAGGCGAGCAGGCGCTTATGCACGACCGCCGTGGCCCGGCTGAGCAGTTCGCGGAACATCGGCGGCGGAATATCGGGCCGCAGCCCCACCTTCTCGGCCAGAACGCCGTCGTCGGCCGCCCGCTTGACCAGCCGGGAGAACCCTTTCTCAGAGATCTGCGCGCCGCGATTATCGGCGACGCGGCGCGCTACCTCGCGGTCGCCCCGCCCCACCAGCACGTCGGTGACCGCCTCGCCGAGGATTTGGCGCGCCGAGATCGCCTGCAGATGGGCTTGGCTCTTGGACTTGGCGACATCGACCAGATCGGCCTCCGCCAGCCGCGGCGCCAGCTTGAGCACCGGGCCGGCGACGGCGATATCGTCGTCATTGGCGAGCGTCCGCAACACTCTCACCGGCGCGTTGCTGACCGGCGCCAAGTGGGCCGAAAGCTCGGCGCGCGCCTTGCTCTCGATCTCCTCGATCAGCAGTCCGAACACGTCGTCGAACAGATCGACGTGCTTGTCGGTGTAGGTGCTGGCCCCGTCGAGGAAGAGGGTCGTGATGCGCTGCAGCGTCTGCGCCCGCTTTTGCCGCGAGCTGTGCTGAACGACCTTTTCCAGTTCGGGGATCAGCGAGAGGGCGGCACTCATTTGGGATCGGTAATCAGTGGTTGGAAATCGGCCATTTCTCTCTGTCCGTGATTACCGGTTACTGATTACCGATCCCTGAAGAGCGCTGACAAAGCCTCAAAGCCTCTTGCCTTGGCCCGGCGAGACGCTATATTCGGCCTATCCGTCATGGATACCTCATAACGGTCGGTTGATCCGAGCGGTTTTGAGAGTGGGTTCCCCCGGGGCCCGCTCTTTTTTGTTACCCGAGGGCCGACCCCTTGATGGCGGACTCATCGGCTAGCCGGAATGGCCTAAAGGAATGGACGACAGGCTTGCGACCTTTGTCGAGGAGAAGCGGCTCCTGACCGAGACCGGGCGGGCGGGACGCGTCGCCGCGCTGGCCGAGCCGGTGCTTGCCGGGCTCGGCTATCGGCTGGTGCGCGTACGCATTTCCGGTTTTGCCGGCTGCACCGTGCAGATCATGGTCGAGCGACCGGACGGCACCATGACGATCGAGGATTGCGAAACCGCCTCGCGCGCGCTCTCGCCGGTGCTTGATGCCGCCGATCCGATCGAGGGCTCCTATCGGCTGGAGATTTCCTCTCCGGGGATCGACCGGCCGCTGGTACGCCGGTCGGATTTCGACCGCTATGCCGGCCATGTCGCCCAGGTGGAAATGCTCGCCCCGATCGAGGGACGGCGGCGGTTCCGCGGCGAGCTCAACGGCACCGAAGACGAATGCGTGCGGCTCCGCAGCGGCGATGCGGGGGCGGGCGAGAACGCCGAAATGCTGCTGCGGATCGACGGCATGATGGAAGCAAGGCTTGTGCTCACCGACGCACTCGTTGCCGAATCGCTGCGGCGGAGCAAGCACGGCGAGCGCGACAAGGAAAACCGAGGCGGCAGGGAACACCAGTCCCCGCGCCGCGACAGGCTAATGAACGGCGCGTCGGAGCAAGACCGGCGCGGACCTCAATCCGATGGAGAGTGAGCAATGGCGACGGTAAGCGCCAACAAACTCGAACTGTTACAAATCGCCGACGCGGTGGCGAGAGAAAAAGCGATCGACCGGAAGATCGTGCTCGCCGCCATGGAGGACGCGATCGCCAAGGCGGCACGTTCGCGCTACGGCAGCGAAACCGAAGTGCGCGCCGAGATCGATGCGAAAAGCGGCGAACTTCACCTCTCACGCCACATGCTGGTCGTCGAAACCGTGGAAAATCCCGCGATCCAGATCAGCCTCGACGAGGCGCGGCGGCGCCATCCCGCCGCCCAGATCGGCGACACCATCGCCGATCCGCTGCCGCCGCTCCCATTCGGGCGCATCGCCGCGCAATCG